>JAALOO010000250.1_pt1 | contig 50133 bp, 33 predicted proteins | sample 7257641 | NCBI WGS metagenome assembly JAALOO01 (sample SAMN14085613, study PRJNA598686) | mite metagenome | biome: ENVO:01001000; feature: ENVO:01001002; material: ENVO:01001226; isolation source: single female mite from University of Michigan culture on fish food culture... ...
GTTAAATAACATATAAAACTAAAGTTTTTTGCACAAAAATATTATCAAAAACAATTTTTTAAAATTTTTAAAGTTTAATAAAACTCAATAAAACTCCTTTTTTTAATTAATTGTTTTAGCACTTGTACTTGTCCGATTTTAAAAAAATAAAAAGCGGATTGTTATTTATTTTAATAGGGCTTTAACATATATTTTTTACAACAAAATCCGAACCGGAAGTAAAAAGTTCCAAAAAAGAAGTTCTACTTCCGGTCCCGTTAAAATTTTTTTACTGTCAGAAATGAACTTCCCGTATTTAAAAACTATTTACTAGATGTATAACTCAAATGGAAACATTTTTTACAGCACTTTAAAAGCACTGCTAAAATTTGTATAATTTTACTTTTAATCAGTTTTAATTACTTTTTCTGTAATTGTTATCAGATTTAAGCAATCTTATTTTTATTAAATAGAAGCACCTTTCTAGTTAATTTTACCAAGTTAAGTTTAGTAAAAAATAATCAAAAAAATTTTTATGATTTTTTGTACGGTTAAACTCCTTTTGACCGGAACCGGAAACCCAGGACCCGTTACAAATAAACCACAAATGCCATTTTACTCAGCTTAATTTTACCTTTCCAACGATACCAAATTCGGCGATGGAAACTTTTTTTGAGTAAAATCTGTTTACCGTGTGACAAAGCACAAACGCAGCTAATGAGCCCCGGTTATTGGACGTATCTCAAAAATGATCAGAAAAAAGACATCATTGGTGAGATTGAACTGTGCCAAAACGAGCTGGTAAACAGCATTTTGTTTAAAGAAGTCTTCTGCGCCAGTACGCTCCTTCTCACTCAACTGAACAGTTTGATGCAGTTGTCCAGTGAACTGAAACAAACGGGAAAACTAGTGGAAGACTCAAAGGTAAAAATTGATGCCATCATTGAAAAGCTGGATGAACTGAAAGCAGATCAGGCTGAAATAAGCCAGTCAATGGCAGAGATGCAGAATGCTGAAAAGATTGACTCATCAGAACTGGATCAATTATCCTATGACCTCATGCTTCTAAATGACAAAGAAAACGAGGTTCGGCTTTCGATCGACAAGCTGAAGGTGGAAGTCAGCGGAAAAATTGTCTGTTTAGGAGACCAGCGCACCGGGGCCATTCGTGACGCTTGTGTGGACGCCTCGCAGGTGGTGGGTAACCTCATCGAGTACAGCATGGCCGGTGGAATATACAGTGCCGGACTGAGCTCTCTCAAGTTTGTGACCACCTCTTTGTTTGCCGCCATGGGTATGGCAAAGTACCGGCAAAGTCAGCTGGCGGCCAAACGAATTGAAGAGCTCTCGGAGATTTTAAAGCAAGTAGAAAATCTTGAAAAAGATGTAAATGAAATTAAGAAGGTTTTAATGGCCGCAATGAAGTGGAAAAACGAGATAAGAAAGGCACAGAAGGCAAAAGTAGCCAAAATAGCAGTGAAGCAATGAGTTCAGCGGAAAGTCAGGAGGAATGCTCCTTATGATTACAGCCTTTCAAACCGACAAACCGTCATTTAGTCCGAATAAACGTCCCACTAACTTGGTTGTTCTGCTTTTGTGTTATTGTGTGTGCTGAGCACCAGCAAATCATATCACGGCATTTATTTTTGGTGAAGCTGTCAAAGCGCACGTTAGTAGAGTGAGAGAGAAAAGAGAAAAAGGTAAAATCAGTAGTTGAGATAAAATAAAAACAAACGGCTATTTACATATCGCATGCAGTTGGGTGCAAAGATCAATCGAGATATGTAGAAGTGGGGAAAGAGAGGGAGAGAGAAAAGGGAGAAGAGGTGACTTGAAAACGGGGACAAGCAAATTGTGGGAGAAAGTCACACGAAACGAGAAACGGAGGAAAACAAAACTGTACAAACAAGGGGTGAAGTGAAAAATAAAAGCAGCAAGAGTAAAAGAGTTAAGTTATCAAAGATTATCACATAGGTTAGTTGGTTAGAAAAGAAGTGAGAATTCGTTAGAATGATGGATACTGCTTCTGATGTGCTAAAGATTCAGCCAAGAAGAATAGCACTACTGGCAGGTTCGAGCAAAGAGCTTCCCCAGCAGGTTGGTGCGGTGTTTGCCCACCTTCAGCGCGGCGTAGTGGTCGGCGTTGTTGAGAAGGCCTTCTTTTGCGTCGGCCACCAACTTCGCCGAGGCGCGGACACTGTTCAGCGTCGCCTCGAGCATGCAGTACTGCTCCGACTGAATGGGCGTCTCCTGGAGCAGGCAGTCGAGCAAAGGTGGGTAGGCGGCCATGAAGGCGGTCACCGACTCGAGCAGCTCCTCCAGCTTCTGTCCCGCCTTTTGGTGGGAGTTATGAAGTATGGAGCTGAGCTTGGAATGGTGGCCTGGTGAGCAGTGATCTGCGCCGCCGCCCTCAGTTTGCAGCAGCATGTTCAGCATTGGCACTGCCTTCAGGTAGTAGTTTAGCGTGTACTGAATGGACAGTATCTCCAGCTCTTTGCCCACGCTCTTCTCCGTGAAGATGCCCTTGAGGACCTTCTCCAGATTTTCCGAAGTGGCTGAAGCGGTGATCATTCGGTTGATCGTCTTGTACCGGCTAAGGATGGGCTTAACCAGGCCAAAGAGCGTCTGGTACTGTGGCGGCGTCAGGTGGGCCTTCAGTGGCTTGCGAAAGGTTCCGTCAATGAGGCGAAGTGTGGCCTGGTGCTGGGCAAAAGCCGAGACGATCTGCGCTCGGTACTGCGCCCGGATGGACACCGACTCCGGATTCGGGTTGAGGTTCTCATCGAAGCCCACTTTGATCGGCTTTCTAGGACTAGGTTGGAGGGGATGGGCCGGTTGCTGCAGCTCCATGTTCGTGGGCGTTGGTTGGCGAGTGGTGCACACTTAGGTAGAGTATAAGAAAGGGCGACTAAACTGCTGACAACAACAACGTCGGGCTGTGGTCGTCGTTGATGATGATGATGATGATGATGATGGTGCAGTGATGATGATGCTGCGGTTGTTGTTGTTGTTGTTGTCGCTGTCTTTGTACTGTACTGTTCAGCTCAGCTGAGAGTGGGAAAAGGAGAGAGAAAGAGAGATCGTCTCCAGGGAGCTGCAGTCTCGCTGCAGAGACTTTTACGGCACCGTTGCGGATTTGAAGCGTTAACGACGACGAAGACACACACACAGACAGACACCACAAGAGACTGTACTGCTGCAGACAGCTTTGTTGATCGTCAGACAGATGGGCACAGGCGAGCAATCTCGAGAGGAGAGGAGAGCTTGCAGTTGCTTTCTTCTCTTTTGCTATCTCTTACTCACTTCTTCTTCTTCAAGTGATGACTTGACCAGCAGCAGCAACAACGACAGCAGACAGCCAGCCAACACCGACACTGACAGATGAGGGCGACAGAAAAGGGGAGAGAGCGAGCGAAGTGAAATGAAATGAATAGAGGCTCACTTGAAGCTGCTGATGGTGGTGGCACTCTTCACCAGGGCGACTGAAGCAGGGACAATATTTCTATTTTTAAAGAGCAGTCGATGGCGCCGAACTGTACGAAGCTGCTGCTGCTGCTTCTGCCACTGTCGTCCGTCCTTCTGCTGAGTCCACCACAACACACGGCGGCAACTAAAGTGAGAGTAGAAGAGAGTAGAGACATGGACGAGCGTTGCAGAAAGTGGCAAAGTGGGAGAGAGAAGAGCCACCGTCAGCAGCAGTGTCCAACAAAGTGAGTGGTAGTTTCAGAACAGAACAGAACAGCCAAAAACGGACAGACAGATCGACGCTCTGACGCAAAGATTACAGAGTGAAAGAGCGAGCGCGCGCGAATTTGATAAGCGAGAGAAAGAAAGGGAAAGAAAGGGAAAGAGAGAGGATTTGACAGCTGAGTGAATAAAGGGGGCGGGGAGGGGCCGCAGGGTAAGGGAAGGGAAGAGGGAGCAATAATGAATGCACTGATTGAGTGTCCCTTTGCATGCCTCACTGAAGGCAACGGCGGCGGCAACGGCGGCAGCTGACCTTTGCCCGCAAGGGCCCGGGAAAATCAAAGCTCGCCTGGCGGTAATCATCAGCACTGTTGACTCAGCGGGAATTGACGCAGCCAGGTGTGCGCACTTCTCTCGGGCAGTGGGCAGCCAATGAGTTGCCGAACACAGTTGGGCCGTAGGCCGATTGTCACCTGGATGACGGTGGCCGGTGGCTGAGAAATGCATTGAACACTTTGGCATTTCGGCCCCTCTCCTCTAAATGAAACGTTTAGATTTTGTGTGCCTGTCTGTCTGTCTGCAGGGTTAGCACTTGAAGATGACGATGCCAAAGTGTGCCATGGTGATGCACTTTGGGCGAACTGTAGTGCTACTTTCCGATGAGTTTTTTCTGACAAGTGCACCATTTTAATTTCAGTGCATTGAAGCACTGAAAACGTCAGTCAACTTAAAGCTTGCTCCATTAAACTTTCACTCTAACCATTAGTTTTTCAGATTAATCTGTCTTGAAAATCGACTTTTCTAGATGACATTCAGTTTATTAGGTAAAATCAGAATTTTTTCTTGTCAATCCAGTCAAAGTTTTCTTTTCAGTTAACTTCAATACATTTCAGATTGAATTAAAGAAAGAGAGGGAGTAAATGTACTCGAATTGAAATTGAATGCGCTGGCTGAGTGAGCAAGCGGCTGAAAGAGAGAAAGAGTGCTTACTAGCATTAAAAGAAAAAAGGTACAAGCAAAAAGTAAGAACAGAAGAAAAAGAAGAAAATGTACATCATTAGCAATCATTTGATTACCTGAAGTAGTAGTGGTGGTGGTGGTGGTGAGCACTAAGATGGCCGGCTTATCGTTTTAGACTAATTGATTTTGCCTGGCCAGCACTCTTCTAGTTGCCGATCTTGTTGCTGTTCTCACTGTTCCTTATCCACTGTTCCTCTCTTCTCCACTTTCCCTTTCATCACATGACAAACTTGATGAAATTAATAGTCAATCTAGTGCGGGGAGAGGGAGAGAAAGTGTAAACGGTAATTTGGAGATGCTCATTAGGCACTCATTCTCTCATCGCAGGCTGGCTCATTTCCATAGAGACAGTGTGCCTGTGTGTCTCCTAAACTTCCCATGTGTGGAGAAGGAGGAAATGAGGAGGAGGAAATTGAGATGGAAATGAGCAGATGAATTCAGATAGAGATGTGTGTGAGCGAGTCACTGACTGTTCGTAATCATAACACTGTGCCAAAGGTGAATGCGGATCTGTTCTGTTTGTTTGTTTGTCTGTTTGTGTGTGTGTCTTTAAATAGACGCCAATGTGAGGGTTCAGTGCCGGTGCCGACGATGCAGAAAGGAACTAGCGTGCGAAAATATGAATACATCAGTGGGCATTTGCATTGGCGCGCTTTTCCTGACTTTCCTGGCGTTGGAAGTCTGCTCAGTACAGGTTTCATCAAATGACCTCTCTGACCTTATCACTTCTCTTCCATCCCTTCCATTTCCCTTCAAATCTCGTCACTTTTCCGGCTACCTCTCCTCACTCAACTCTACTTATCTCTTTTACTGGTTCGTCGAGTCTCAGTCTGATCCTCAAAGTGATCCACTACTTCTCTGGCTATCCGGTGGCCCTGGTTGTAGCAGTCTTTTTGGCGCATTTGCCGAAGTTGGCCCGATTCTCATCTACCCCAATGGAACTCTTACCTCAAATAATTTTGCCTGGAACCAAAAGGCAAACCTCCTTTTCATTGAGTCGCCTGCGGGTGTTGGCTTTTCGTTTCGCACTAACGCAAACAAATACGAAACTGATGACTTTGAAACGGCTCAAATAAACTTTCACGCTCTAAAGTCCTTTTTTGCCAAGTTTCCTCAGTTTACTGGCGACCGCAAATTCTTTTTAGCTGGTCAGAGCTACGCATCCCGGTACATTGTCCACCTGTCAAAAGCCATTCTTGACAGTAAATTATTTCCGCTGAACTTTGGTGGATTTGTCATTGGCAATGGCGACTTTGATCCGGAGCTCGATGTAGCCTTCTTCATTCCCACGCTCAAAGTCTACCGAGTGGACGACTTTTCCTGGCTGCCAATGACTAACTACACGGCCAAACTTTGGAAGTACAACCTTAAACGGAGCTGCACAGCGTACAGCAAACTAGCCTTTCAAGAAATTTACATTCCTGAATCCTCGATTCACCGAAGATCGGCCGGCAACCCGAATGAACCCTGTGGAAACGAAGCCGCCCTCACCTGGTACTTCAACCGACCTGATGTTTTGCGTTCAATTCACGCCCATTTAAAAAGTGGCAGCTCAACCTGGAAAATGTGCGCCTTCATTCGACCGCGAAACTTTGAGTACCTCGAGTCTGAAGAGTCCCTGGCACCAGCCATTCACTACCTCGCTTCAAAAGGACTGCGAATCCTTCTCTACAATGGTGATTCTGACGCCGTTTGCAACTACCTCTCAATGATGCATTTCTTAAAGCACTTTAGAAAAGTCGGTGAGCGGAGGTTCTTTGAAGATCGAGGTCGAGTCTACGGAACTGTGCAAATCTTTGAAAAGAACATCACTTTTGTGAGATTTTTTGGCAGCGGCCACTCAGTGCCGATTGACCAGCCAAAAGGAACGTTAAAGATGGTTAATGAACTGTTGTTTAATTTTAAATAAACAATTTTGTACATTGAAGTATTACTAGTTTTTATTAATTGAAAAAGTTTAATTACAGTGCAAATTCGTTGGAAAAAAGGAATAGAAACAATTGGTTGATCATCAAGGTGATAACAAGGAGAGCCAAGAGTCGAAAAACAAAACAGTCCTCACTGAGGGAGTTTGTTCAAATTGTTCTAAAAAATATGGCTCAAAAAGAGGGATACAAGGCATATATCAAAAGAAATTGTTTACAAAAAAGAAAAATAAATAAGTTAGGCGTCAAGATAATAATAAGAGTGACAAAAATAATAAGGAAAAGAAAAGGGAAAAGTCTAGAAAGCAAAAAAGAACTTGAAAAAGTTTGTTTCAGTTTTCAAGTTGTCTGGGGACAGATAAAAAGGTCTGGTCATACTAGTTAGAAAGCGAAAAGAAAGAGAGATAGTAGGGGCATAGCATCATTGTCATCATTTTGGCGTTTGCAGAGTAGTTTGTAAATAGTTTTTATATTATATCACACAAATAGTCTGAAATGTCATTGGATTGAAAGTGAGGATGAGGAAGGGAAGGGAAGGGAAGGAAAAGGAGAGGGAGGTTGTTTACAGAGAGAGATAAATCAGACAGAAAGAGAAAAGAGGGGGCATCCTACTGCTGAGACTGAGGCTGAGGCTGACTATCTAAATCGGAAGATGACAATGGCCAGAACGAGGAAGAAGATGATCCAGCCGATGCTGATGAAGTAGCCATTGAGGACGGCCGGCCGAGAGAGGTCAAAGCCACGAATGAGAATGTGGCGGAATGACTCCATTGGCAGCGTCTGCGGCATCATGTAGCTGAAGTAGCGCAGCAGGGGGATCATCGTGTCCACCGGCCAGAAGATGCCCGTGATGAAGCAAAACATCAGCTGCGAGCCGGCGCCCAGCATCAGCGCCGTCATCTCGTTGGTGCAGATGGCCGACAGCATCAGACCGTAGGTCATGCCTGGAAAAGTTAAAAGTTTTGTTAATAACTGGAATGAATTTTTTTTTTCAAAGAAAAACTTACCACAAAGCCCTTGACAAAACATCATCGTCACGGCAAGCACGTAAGAGCCCTTCATGGGGAAGCTGAAGATCCAGAAACCCATGACCACAGTGAGAATGATCTGGACGATGAGGAGGAAGGTGATGTTGATTATCTGCGAGATGATGAACTCGGTCGGCGTCATGCCGACAATCAACGATCGTTCCAGGGTTCCTGTTAAAGTTTTAAAGATTAGTATCATCATCGTTTTTGTCATTTTCTAAAAACCATACCTTCACGTCGCTCACTGAGGAAGGCCATCGAGGTGATGGACATGGTGGCGAAGAAGACGATGAAGACCATTAGTCCGGGGCCAACAAACTCAATCATATCAGTCTTCTCATTGCCGTAGATCGGCTTCTCAAACTTAATGGGCAGCTGATTGGCAATGCCCGTGGCGCCGACCAGCTTGCCGAGGTAGTCGACAAAGCGGAAGACCGCCGAGAAGAGCTCCCGTCGGATGATGTTCACGTGCAGGGCATTGGAGCCGTCGTAGTAGATCTTGATGATGGAGTCGTCCTGCTCATACGGCGAACTGCCCAGCTTGCTCGGGTCTATCAGGTCGATGGGAATGGCGGACACACCGGGGGCAATGGTCGTCGTCGAGGTGGAGCTGAGGACGGCGGCGGCTGCAGTGGCTGCCGTCATCGGCAAAGGCGTTGACGTAGGCATCTCCGAGCCGGGCGGCGTGTCCAGCAGACCACTGTTTTCCGGTCCTAAGGAAGTGGAGAGCAGTGGTAGCGAAGCGGTAGAAGTGGTCACAGGCATGGTCATCCGACTGTGCAGCATTTTCGCCAGTGTCGTTGCTGTGTCAACTGTTCCACCACCACCACCACCACCAGGTCCACCCAAACCCATTTTATTAGGGTAGACCTTGGTGGCAAAGTTCTGCATCGAGGAAGTAAAGTTCTTGGCGAGGACTATCGCCGAGTAGGTGTCTGCGTTCCGCACCGAGTCGATGGCCTGTTCCGGGGTGTCGTAGTACTTGAGCTGAATGAAGTCAGGGTCGATTGACTTGAGGAAGACCATGGACATGAAAGGCGGATTTTCCTGATTGCAGACGGCCATTTGAATTGCCGTTGGGTCGCGGCCCATGCACAAACAGAAGAGGGCCACCTCGAGGGCGGGCAGGAGCATGGTGATGACCAGCTCTGGGACTCGTCGAAATAGCCGCAGTCGGTGCTTTCTGCAGAGGACGCCCACCTTCTGGAAGCTGTTCACCTTGTCAGACTGCTTGTGGACGGAGTAGCCGCGGTGCTTTCGAGTGCTCCCACCGCTCACCGAATTGAACTTGCTCCTCCTTGGCCCCAGAATGGGCGAATCTGGGACGGTGAGCGTGGCCGTCGTCGAGCTGTTGTTGGTCGTCTTCGTCTCCAGCTTGGTGATGGTCACCAGGGCGCCGGTGGAGGCCTCCTGGTACTGGTGCTGGCTCTTCGTGATCACCGACTTGCAGCAGTTTCCATTGGCGCCGTTGGCGTACGTTGAGTTGTTGTTATTGTTTGTTTCAGTCTGACTACTGTCTGCCGTCGTGGCTGTCGTCGTCCCGGTGAAGGAGTCCAGCGCCACATCGGAGACCCTGCTGCAATCGGTGGTGATGGAGTAGTCGGGCGGCGGCAGCGTCGGCAGTTGGTGATTGTTGTGGTGGTGAGGGTGGTGGTGATTGACGAGGTGATGATTGTGAAGTGTCGAGTGGTGGTGCGAGTGGTGCTCTGCTGAATAGGAGCCACCATTGGGGATGAGACTGCCGCCATTGCTGAAAACCGTCTCTGCGACCACCACCGCCGAGGGAGGCTGACTGAAGCTGTCCAGGGCGGAGGAGGAGACGACACTGCCGTCCATGGCCACCTGACAGAGACCGTCCGACTCGTGAGTGCGAGTCTTGTCGTCCTTCTTCGAGAGCATCAGAAAGAGGTGCTCCAGAGTGGGCGCGCGAAACTGCGCCATCAACACCGCCGGATTGCCCTCCGCGAGGATGCGCCCCTGGCGCATGAAACCGACGTTGTGGGCAGAAGCCGCCTCTTCGATGTAGTGTGTCGTCACGATAATCTGAAAGAAGGAAAGGGGGAAAAGAGAAGATTAGGCAAAAGCTTTTAATTAGGATAGTGAAGTCCAATCTTACGGTAAGTCCATTTTTGCTCTGTTCGAGCAGGTATGACCAGATGGCATCTCGGACGATCGGATCGACGCCGACTGTGGGCTGGGAGTGATAAAAGGAGATGAGTTGATGTAAAAACTCAATGTTTAATTTGCCAAACGATAATTTCTTACCTCATCAAGAATGAGCAGCGGCGGGTCGTTGATCATGGCGACGGCCAGACTGACGCGTCGCTTCTGCCCTCCCGAAAGGCGGTCGGTGAAGACGTGCTCAAACTGGCTAATGTCCAGGAGGGTGAGCAGAAACTCGATCCGCTGGTTGAGGTTCTTCTCATTGCAGCCCTTGTTGTAGTGCCCATTGGCGTCGGGTGTCTGCGCAAAGCCGGCGTAGTACTCCAGCGTCTCGCGCACTGTGAACTGCGATATGAGCGACAGGTCCTGCGGCATGTACCCGATGTTCGGCCCGGGAATGCCGCACTCTTCTGTTCCTGTTTTGGGGAAGAGGGAAGAGGGGAAAGTGAAGTGTGTTAGTTAGTTAGTGAGGTGGGATGCAATCGCGTGCGAACACACACACACAGTGCACCGGATGCACAGTGCGGAGCAACACCGGAGAATGCACTGCAGCATAGCTGCCGCTGAAGCAGCTGTCGCCGAAGCTGCCGCCATCATTAGCGGCAGCAGTCTCTGTCTGACCATGCGAATAATCCTTTATCCTATTATTAGCCTTGATATCTCATTTTTGCTCTCTCACTCACTCTCTCTCACTCCTATTGCTGCTTCCACTGCCCGTGGCCAAACGGTTTGCCCAGACCTGCGCTAGAGTCTTTGCTAATTTTAGTTTAATTTGCCCCCTTTTAATTAGCCTCAAGGCTCCTCACCCACACACACAAACAGTATGGCACTGTTACTTTTCTCGCTCCTTCTTTCACTTTTTCTTTCTCTGCCAATCATCGCTTTGTTTACATTGTTACAGCTCGCCTTTTTGTTTCTTCAACAACGAGCAGACTGAGCTTTCAGTCAGGTGTCCCTTTGCTCTCTCTATCTCTTTCAGTGATCCGAAACACTTTCGCTATTTATCTATTCACCTCGTCTGTTCTCTATTCATATACCTTCTCCATAATTTATGAGTAGACTGTAAGCGGCTAATTTGTTTTTTCTACTTCAACGAGACGCAAACTTTGTTCAAATTAATTTACGACAAATGGTTGCATAAAATTGGCAGTACAAGTGTGAGTAGTACAAAAGTAATTTTCAGGAAAGATGCGTGTGTTGGTAAAACTGTGATTTTTTTGGCATTTACTGTCATTGCAATGAAATGCATTTTATTCCCAAATTGATTCCTGATGTTCTCTAACACTTGTCATTCTAACAGCAGTTACTGGTCAGTAGTGGTAGAAGTCGTGTTGTCCAAGGTCAACTTGGCGTTGTGCATTTTTCAATGGAAATTTATAGCTAAGAAGCTGTTCTTTGTACAGTGAGAAAAGTGGATGCTGATGTGCCAGGCAACTGAGGCATTCATTCTGCCTTAGGTGCAAATATAAACAAAAAATCATTTTATTTTTAGTAAAAAGTGCCTGCTGTTTACCAGCAGATAACTGAGTTTAATTCAATCTACCACAGACGAGTTGTGCCAACCATTCAACAGGTTGCTGGATGCAACTGTACATTGTTGACTGAATGTACCTTTTCTAAAATAATTGACAACTGCTGCCCAACAATGTTACACCTTTCAATCTTATCTGCTCAGTAGCAAAATGCACGAATGACTTTGGAAAGCAACTGGTCAAGCAAATAAGTTGGCAAAACAAAACATGCAATAGGACAAAAACAGTAATTCGAATGTAAATTTTCCCAGCGCTCTTCTTCTTCCCAGAGTGGTCATCAAGATTGCTATGACGACAGCCAAAAGTCCCCCTTTTCTGTCTGCTGGCGTTGACAAATCAATCTGCCCTACCTTGCCAACCCAAAATGACCTGTATCGCTGCTGAAAATGGTGGTGATTCTAAAATTATCTGCCCCCTCTTTCAACAAACAGTGTGACCACTTTGTTTAACGATCAGTCATTCTTAGTTAGTTAGCTTCAGTAAGTCAATAGAAAGGGAGGGAGAAAGAGAGTTCAGCGGCCGGCACCGGCATTGGAATGCGTTGCTGTTGCATCTGGTCAACAACAGACATTGCCAGGACACACTGGAGCTGTAACATTGGCTAAATAAGGAAAGGAGACAACTGACTGAAGATGACAAAACTCTCTCTCGGCAAAGGGCAATGGGGCAGCCAGCCTAGGCTGAAGAAGGTGAGCAATAAAAAAGTTAACACACAAACAAAAACAGAGACAGTGAGACAGAGTTGCCATTGCTATTGTACGATGGTGAGATTTTTATCAATTGTCTGGCAGTAGTAGTCAGCGGTGCAGTCTGTTATTTTTGGTTCAGCTCAGCATGGTGCTCACTTCTTCTTCTTTTTCATCATCGTTTCACTCGTTCACCTACCAACTACTACCTCTCCCTATCCCCCTCTTTCTTTCCTGCACATTTCCATTTGCTCAGACAAGTGAGAGCAAGCTGAGCAGCACACAGGGCGCCTAGTTTGCTACGCTACGTTTCACCCGTCTGGTCTCTGCAACACTTGCACCGCTGCTGTCCCTCGTTTTTTCCAAGAAGAAGTCGAAGGTGAAATGATGGCAAAAAGCTGCAGCAGCAACAGCAGCAGTATGGGGCACAAAAAGATAGATAAAACAAAGAAAAAGAAAAAGACTCACCTGGTTTGAAGCCAAAAACTTTGACGGTACCTTCACGTGGCTTCAGCCGTCCGACGATGCACCGGAGCAATGTGGTTTTGCAACAGCCCGACGGCCCCAGCAGCCCGTAGATGGTGCCTTTGGGGACGAGCATGTTGATGTTCTCCAGGTTAGAGCCACGTCGGCTGTAGCTGAAGGTCAGATTGGTCACCTCGACGCCGGCCATTGTGACGGTGGAGTGTGAAAAGGGGGTGAGTGCTGGTGCTCAAAGTGATGATTACAAAAAAACGATGAAGTAGAAGAGAAAGATGAAAGACGGAAACGTGGCACAAATAGGTTGAATAAAAAATTGAAACAGCTGATGCTAACTGTTGAGATTTTCTGTACTGTTGTTTTTTCAAACTCAAGAAAGAAGAAGACGAAAGACCAAAGACCAGTGAGCTCAACTACGCAGCACCGGTTCAGTGGTTTGTGGCGGCTGCTGCTGAACTACGCTCTGACGCTGGTTTTATGGACAATCAGAGGGATGCTCAGATTGGGTGAATGAGGAGGAGAAAGAAAGAGAGCGAGGAAAGAAGATGAGAGAGAGAGAGGAAGAGAGGAGATCTTTCCAGTGAGCCGTCCGAAGCACAACTGAACTGGTGCAGCAGGCGCGACACAAGCGCGGCACCGACGCCGCCGGCTTGCTAGTTTGGTTGCTGATGCTGCTGAGGTTCTCCGCTGCTGCTGGCTTCCTTATCATATCACCAACTACTGAGCACTCGTACCGCACGCATATACACAGTCGGCGGTGGGGCCGATCGAAAGGAAAAAGAGAGAACTGATCAGTGCCTGAATGTGCTGCAAGCACTGAAGGTGCTGTTCAGCGATCGTTGACAACTGAGCTGTCAGAAGGCTCAGAGCGTTCTGTCTGTCTCTGACTTGCCGTTTCTCTCTTTGTATTTACTTCTGCAGCTCAAAACCTTCTGAGTGCTGTCGCTGCTGCTGCTGTTCAATGATGCTGAGGTGCTGTGTACAGCAGACGCTGAAAAGTGATGAAATCTGATGTACTCCAACCACATGCACACAGTGGCTTCGATTCGCCTAATTGGGTGGCTGATAGTGGGTCTGACTAAGAGCGGCTCAGTGTGGGGGAGTGCTGATGGTGAAACTGTGGTAGAGGTTTGTGTGTGTGAATGCAGTGATGAGGGTGAAGATGATGATGTGTTAGCAATGGTGGTCGAGAATCATCGGCACTGGTACTGAGGGGGCACTCAATCCAAAGGTGATCGGCTTTGTTGATCGGCAGCAGCACCGCTCAATGCGCAGTTGACTGTTGTTGTGCTCAGAGTGCTGAAATGAAGTCTCAAGGGAGAGAGGATGTTGAAGTGTGTGTGTGTGCAGTGTGTGCTGGCAAGAAGTGCATAAATGTTGAAGTAAAAATCTAAAGTCACCAAAAGACGGTCGTTATCGTCGTCGCTGCTGTTGCAGCTGTGCTGGTAGTGGTGGCAATAAGTGTGGTAGCACACATCTACACGACGGCAACTGACACTACACTGTGGGCGTCACACTTCAGAAACGAGTGACAAAGTGTGGGGAGATCATCTAACGGATGGGGATGATGACAGTCTTGGGTCGCAGACGCCGGTCGCATCGGCTTGCACTCAGTAACTGTAGAAGTATGCAGCGGCCTGTACAACGGATCCTGTGGCACCGGTGAGCACCAGACTGAAGGTCGTACTGACCTGAATTACCGTCGTGTCAATTGACAACAGCCTCGATAATTGACGATCGCTCAATTGATCGTCAAATGTGCACTTGGTAATGTGGCGATTCCTAGTGCTGGTGGTAGTGGTGCTGGTAGTGGGCGATGAACTTGGATACTTTTTTGCGGCTACCGCTGATGATAATGATCGCTTTGTGTCGTCTCTTCAACAGCATCAGCAGCAGTATTCACTGCAGTATTCAAAGGACTGGTTGTGATTTTCCCAAAAATTGGCAATTTGCACGTAGTAATGAGATGGAAAATTGGAGCGGATTATTAGTCAATCAGACCGACTGCTGCTGCCGCTGTTGTTGTTGTTGATAATGGCAGTGCTGGTGCTGATGTTGATGCTTTTCCGAAGAGTGCACTACTGCTTGTTTGTTTGTCTCTACAGGTATTGATGTTGGTGTTGGTGCAGCAGTGTTTTGCTCCATGTTCTGGTGCACCAGTGCTTGCTGGGCTGATGTTAGGCAGGTAGGCAGACGTCACCTGTTGACTGATGTGCGGGGCGGATGTGTGCAAAGTGCAGAGAGTGCCAGTGTGTGTGCACAAGCTTTAAACTGTCTGTCTGTGTGTGCTCCGACTGGAAATGAGCCGTGTGCAGGCGCCACTCTGGCACTGGCAGTGAATGGTTCACTTCGAAGCAATCGATTTGAAAGGAGAAAACTTGCTGTACAGTAGTGGTAATAATACTGCTGTGATTGAAGGACCAGTGCCAGCTGGATGTGTGCTGCTGGTGGTGGTGGTGTACTCACTCACTCACCAACTGACTGGCTACTCTTGCTGATTACTGGCAGGGACACGCCGACAGTTGGCGAGTTAAAGAAAGAAGAAGAAAGAAAGATGAAAGCGGAGAAAAGATGAAGAAGCTCAAATGTCATTGAACATCTCGATGCGGCGATGTAGTAAAGAAAAACTTAGCAGACAGTCGTTGATGATGGCTGCTGCCGTGTAGAGCACGGTTGAAGCAAAAGAAGTAGTTTTGAGAAAAGGAGAGAAGGGGGAGGGAGATGCACTAATGAAGCGATGTGTGATGTTGCTGTTTTGAGAATGACAGTCTGAATGGAGCCAGGTGATGGGCGAGGTCGTGGCACGTGCTGACAACGTGGACTACTGCTGCTGCAATAAATAGTGCTCTGTGCACAGTAGCAGAATCGGTATAGCAGTGTTGCAGTTTCTTAATCGGCCCTGCTGATGTCGGCAATCGAATGCTGCTGGTTGCTGCCGACTGCTGCACTCCGTGTTCGATGGCTCTATCTGTGAGTTTTTTGTCTGTTCTTCCAGCGCAACAAGCTAAAGCTCAGCGGTGGGCAGTCGAGCAACTGTGAGAAGAGTGGAGATGCAGTATTCGCTCATTTGCATTGCAGACAGACAAACAGACAGACGGAGAGCTAGTTGTCAGTGATGATCGAGTCAGTGTGAGTGTGTGTGGAAAAGGAGACGTCGATGGCCTCTTTTGCACTCTACTCTAGCCACTCTACTGTCGTCGACTGCAGTGGTCCCGGCGAGTTACTCTGTTCGGTGTTTATCGATTACAACAGTTTTTTGTTTCTCTACTGTCTCTACTGCTCAGTGTGTGAGTGTGAGTATTGTATTGTATGAATATGTTGCTGCTTTTGGTGTCAGCAAGTGCTCCTCAAAGAGGTGCGCTCAGTGTGAAGAAGAGAGAGCAATCAAGTTGACAAGTGCCTAAATGGCACCGGCACCTAGAGTACTGTTGCTGTCGGCGTTTGGTGAAGTAAAGGTTCAAAAGCAGTCCAAAAGGTATGGCCAGTGCAGTGAAAAAATGGTTCAGCAGTGTGTCTCTCCTTCTACCGACCGACAGACCGACAATGCCATGTGCTGGTGCTGGTGATGATGAGACACCGGCGTTGGCTGGCACTCTCTCGTTTTCTACTCACTACAGCCCTGCTGCTCGATGACAGACGACAGTGGCGGGGGCGATGGCCGCTCAAGAGAAAGAGAAAGAGAAGAGAGGCGATGATGGCTACTGGAATTTTAACAGAAAAAACAACAACAACAACATCACTGACACGCAGTCGATACAGTGAAGCGGGAAGTGGCAGTAAAAGTGGGGCTCTGTGTTGATGATTAGCCCAGTGCTTCTGGTCGTGATGATTAGGAGGATGATAACTGTTGTTGATGACACCCAAAGACTACACTGCAATGAAGGATCACTCTTGAGTTGCACACTTCTTTCGGCGAAAAATGTCACTGAACGTAGCGAGTTGAAGTCGCCGTGAATTTAACAGACAACTGTCCACAGCTAAGCAGAGGCGAGAAGTGTTGCTGGGCTATGCACTGCTTCTGCACTTTTAAGTCTAAATTACTGTACGTCAGCGGGCGGCTAAAGGGCAGCTTTTCAATAAAACAAAACAGAAGAATGAAGGAAAGAAGGAAGGATAGAGAAGAAGATGAGCAGTTGTGACAACAGTAGCAGAGCTGATGATGATGATGCAGCTTGAGCAATGACAGTTGTCAGTTGTAAAGACGCTTTTGTTTGCCGAGATAATTGTTACGAAGAAGTGATGCTGACGGTAGTGGTTGCGTGCTGAAGATAACAAAACAAATGTTGCCGATGTCGAGGAGGTCCAATTAAATCACACAAGTGGTAAATCAGCAGAATTAGCATGCAGCAAATGCTTCAGCTACCTCCTCAGTGTGTGTGCACATGTGCGATTGGCAAATAGTCTGACTGAAGTCGGCTTGCAGACGGCACTTTTCACACAACTCTCACACACACGGTGTATGGCACAGTGTGGGCAGGCTGAAGGAGGCCTACTGAATAACTGGCACCTCTTTGCTGACAGTCGTCGGGGGCCAGCTTGTTGCGCTGCTTGGTTAGCTTTATTAATTACGCTTATTATGGCACCGACACGCTACCTAGAGCTGAGTGAGCTGAGGCGATCGGCTGAATATGATGACTGAGGAAGAGGAGAGTGATAGGAGCTGGTGATGGAGGTGGTGAGACGAGCCAAGTGACGACTACTGCCGATCACAGTCGAACATTGCGTGACCGAGTGTCAGCAGCAGCGAATGCGAGATGGCGAGTGAGCCACCAGTGAGCACCAGGTCTGGCTAATGAATCAGACGAAAAGAGGGAAAGAGAAAGAGAGAGCGAGCTGGAGAGACAATGCCACAGACGACGGCGACGACGTGCTCAAAGTCAATATTGGATCAAGTGACACTGCACAGCTCGCTACTGAATGAGTGTCTGATTGACTCGCTGACTGACTGACTGACAGTGGCGAGCAGATCAAAGTGATTAGTACGAACAGTGTGCACGATCCGGTGCTGGTGGCAGAGATGATGGTGGTGGTGGTGGTGGCGATGGCGAGTGGGCGGAGGCGAAGGTGGTGCAGACCTCGAGGAAAGGGTCACGCGCTTGGTCACTCACAGTGACAGTGTTGAGGACAACTTGTCTGTGTGGCTATGGTGCACTCTGATCTACATACGACATAGGACAAGTGCACTGTCCAATATATCAATTGAGATCACCAGACACTGCTTCTGTCGATGATGATAATGATGATGATGGTAATGGTCGATAGTGCGGCGCTGATCAAGCGGAACTGCAATGGATGTCAATGTCTGCGGAAGTAGATTAGCAGGTGGTGGTAGTGGTAGTGGTGCTGGTGGACCAGATTCAGCTAGAGAGTGACTGGCACGTGAATATTGCCAACGGAAGTTGATTGCTGATGAAGTTTGCAGTGATGGCTGAGGACGTCAGCAGTGATGATGATGATGATGATGACTAGAAGCCTTGATGATCACTGGCAATTAATGAGCACTGGACTGCAGTTTGTTGTTGGTTTCCGTTGCAGGTTTGCTGGCATCAATGTCAACCTTTCCTCCCTCTCACCTTGTCTGTGTTTTCATTGAAAGCCTTAACAATATATTACACCGGTAGTAGGGTCACGGCATTAGGCGTCGAATAGTGAGTAGTGGTGGTATTGTGCAAAAATTCTCACAGTGCGGAACGGTGGCGAACAGTATGCACACAGGTATGCACACAGCAGAGCTAGTTAGGAAGCAAGCTTGAAATTGTACACACACGTTCCTGTTGATGCTGCTTCAGCTACCACCATCGTCCGCAACTGACTGACTAACTTCTTCTTCTTCTTCGCCTTCCACTGACAGCTTCTGCTGCCGAATACTGAGCGACTCTCCTTCTCTCCTTCTCTGACACACACACTCACGTTGCCTTCTTAGCGGTCGGGACAACGTTTCAAGTTTGCGAGAGCTGCTGCCGTTGCTGCTGCTGCTGAAGCACGCCGAAGAAGCGCCCCGAGCTTCATGCTTCAGGTGTAGGTTCAAGTTTACAAATCGCAGACATGCAGAGGAGAAGAGGAACAAGAAGAAAAATAAGAAGAAAGAGAGGTAACAGTAGAAGAAGACTCAGACTGAGAGGTCCGTTTTGCTCGGCGATGTGAGCAGAAGACCGCTACGAGACACTGTTGCTGCTGCTAAGGTGGTGGTACCGCTCTACTGTGCTCTAGCCGCTAAACGGCAAAGATCGATTGCCGGAGAAGAAAGAACCACTGCTAATCGTGAACGGTTTCCCAGCAGCTTCGGCAGTTGGCTACACTGTTACCTCACTTGTTGAACAGAGTGCCAAAGCCTGATTGACTGGCCAGAAAAAAGAAGTATAAAGCCTTTCCTCATTATTCAATTGATTTGTGAGCAACCTGACTGACAGTGTGTTTGACGGATGCTGTGTGACGTACGGAAACGGTTGTTGCACTTCTTGTTCCTTCTTGCTGCAGTGCAGAATTGAGTGAAGTGAAGAAGATTGCTTAGGTTCACTTTGACTTTACTTAAGGAGAAAAAGGTGGACTTTGGAGAGTACAGGAAAAGTGCAAAACTAATTGATTGGGACACGCGTACTTGGCACTTGGCTCAGCTGGACAGTGAAGGGAGAAATGCTGTACTTGTAGAGGATTCATCATCAAACTGATGATGGTGCCTCCTCGCCAATGTAGTATTCTTTCTTTTCAGAGATGGGATTGAGAAAAAGAAAGAAGACATTGGCGAAGTCAATATTTGTTGCCGCTGCCGATGACTGTTGGATATCGGCGCTAAGGCAGCGTCACTACATGCGCGCACAAACCTGTCTCCTTACCTGTTTTTGCTGGTGATTGGACTGCTCCTCCTCAGTCGGTCCTGCTTTTCAGTCAGTCGATCGACCACTGATAAACACCGATTGAACAGACAGAAAAACAAAACTAAAGAGAAAAAAGAAAAAGAAGAAAGAAGATGAGTGATGGTAGTGCTGCTGCTGCCGGCGATTGATACAAAACAGAGAGAAAGAGACAAACAAAAGACGCATTTGTTGAGATGCTAATTAAAGGTAGTGTGTGTGTTTGTGTCTGGGAAGTGTGCTGCTGCTGTTGCCATTAGCTGAATCTAAACCCTGTCTTTAACAAGTCTCTCTGCTTGCCTGCACTCAACAGTAGTTAGCAAAGATAAGCTACAGCCTAAGGAAGGTCAGCAATTTGCGGTTGCAGTGCCAAGTTAGCTGCAGACAACACTTGCGTAAGGTCCTAGTTTGTTACTGCATCGATGGGGCCAAATTGCTGTCATCCCACTTTTAGTTGCCTAACACCTTCCACTGCTTCCCTTTGTGTAACCTCACTAAATGCGCACTATCGATTGATTAATTTTTTCCGTAGGCTCAAATTACAGGAAATTATATTAAGGTTTGCATGTCTGATTAGCATCAATTAGTCGCTGCTATTGCTGCTGTTGTTGTCGTTGTTGTTGTACATATGTCTGGCGTTGATGATGATCATGTCTGATGATGGTGCAGACGCGACTTAAAAAGTGGCGATTTCAGCAACTTTTTTAGTTTGCAGAAAGTAGCCGTCTGCGAGTCAGCAAAAAGCAGTGTGTTGATTTGATGCAAATCAGAGCTAAGTGGCAAGTGTACTGCACTAGACAGTACCGATGAAGCGTAAAACAATCTAATGTTCACACGATGACAAACAGTGTGAAAAGAAGGCCTGCTTTTGTTTGGTTTTGCCAACTAGATTTCGACCACTAATTTTTTGTAAACAACTCTTGAAACAGCGTTTTTTCTCTATTTTTCTCTGACATTTCCGGAACAGTTTTCCTGTGATAAACCGGTGTCTTCCTCATAGTAATAATAATAACGTTATAATTGAGCGGGGGCATCATTACCTAAATTACCGGTAAGATTAGACTGGTCAGGCTTTAAACTGAAAAGAGCAACTGAGGGTGAAGAAGAGGAAAATAGCCTAATCAGTAGCACTCATCGCCAGCAACACTGGAGTGTCCTTGAACTTGAGGCACAGTAGAGTAGTGGGCACTTTTCGTCATGGTGCCCCCTTCTCGTTAATATGCGGAAATATCATCATCACCACCAAAAGCAGCAGCAGCAGTTACTGCACATCCATTAGCCGGGAATGAGTGTAGAAACTAAGCTGACCTCTCTTTTGCTTTTCTTCTTGGCCAGCAGCAGCAACAGCGGTGCAGTGTGTTTGCTTAGAGCACAGAGCAAAGCAGCAGAGTGTCGGTGTGACCCTCTGAAAGGAGTTTGTCTATAATTGCCCTTCTCTCTCAACACTAATGCTGGCCAACTAACTGCAACTGTAACGGTATGTCGAAGTGCTAGTGCTAGTGCTGCTTTTAAATGCAATTCATCAGCTTCGACTAGCTTTGAGGTACCCCTGATGCCCTCCTTCATGATAGTTTTCTAATTAATAAACGAAACCGACCCACGAAACTTCTGTTGGTGATAGTAGTTTGTCCTCGATTTCCATCAGCAATGGTATTTGGGCAGAAGAAAAAGCATAAAAAGTGGAAACAGATAGGGAAAGATAGATGACAGGCACCTGTCAATTGGACAGGGTCCAGCAAAAAAAAGAAAAAGAAGAGCACTCACAGAGAGAACAGTGTGGACCACTTGGGCGAATTAATTGAACACATATTTTAGCTGCTGTCTACCACTGTCTTTTGCCTACCTGTCTACCTGCCTGCTAGCCAATCGACCTGTTTTGCCCATTGACTAAGTTTGGTGTGGCTGTGACAGCATTAACTGTGCTTTGCATTTGTTCAATCGCTGCTGATGCTGTTGCTAGAAAGAAAGATCTGCGCTGATGGCTTATCTCTGCACCTGGCGCACACTGCCTACCTCAGATTGACCTCATCACCATCATCATCAATGTAGGGTATCATTGCACTCATTCTGAGAATTTCTGGAGCTGCTCAGCTAGCTAGTTCTAGCTAGAAACCACTCGAAAGAACTTTCTTTTTAATTACTCAATCCTGTCAAATGATTGGCTGACTGCCCTTTTGAGCAAAAAATTGCTGCCTATTACTGCCCCATTTCACTTGGCAGTTGAGCAGGAAGCACACGGCAGCAGCAGCCTATTTTATTTATTTATTTTTAGAGTTGTTGAAATCGTTATGAAATGCGCTGATGTCAAATTTAAATTTGTACCGGCGGTGAGGCGAGTAGTCATAAGGACATTCAATCAAATAATATTTAAAAATTACAAACAAAAATCATATTTGATGCAGCACACACACACTACCATTGATTTCATAATCACGTCAGACGTTTTTTGTGTGAGCTCGGAGACGAACAGAGAGTTTCGAGACTCACCCCAAAAGAACACCACCAATGAGCTCGATGACAGATAAAGCCGCTCAGGCGATGCTAATTCAAAAGCCACTGCCAATGCTGCTGTTGCTACTTCTGCTAGAGATAAAGTCAAAGTCTGATCTTGTAAAGTGTATCAGGGGTAAAACTGCAGATTACTGATACTCCATTGCTATTTAGAGGTTCAATCGGGGTCTGATCTTATCGGCAAGTAAGCTAATGAGGCGACAAAAGAAGACAAAATGCAGGCAGGCGTTTGTCTGTTTCCTCTGTTCCACTGAATGTCAGCTGTATGTGTGAATGTGTTGAATATAAATAGACTCAATGATGATGATGATGATACTTGATGATCAGCAAAAGTGGTATTGTGCAACAAAACGATTAAGTCAAAGTTTTAAGTCATTGTTGCTGCTCATGATAAAGCTCACTGAATAAAAATCGTTGTGAAGCTTACCAAAATGTACCCCTTTTCACCTTTTTGATCAAGATAGAGCATTGTCTAAACTTTGAAATGAAAAACCCAAACTTTTTTGGCACAATCTCAGGAACTGCATTTTAATTTTCTTGCGAATTGTAGGTAACACTACCCGAATCTAGAGCACATGTAAATATGCATCATTCAAATCATATTCAAAGCTGTTTGATAAGCCTCTCTTTTGATTTCCTAGTCGGTTTGTGTGTGTGTGGGCTCTCTCATTTCACTTCCTCACTTACTATCACCCTAAACACATTATTTTTGATTTATTACCATGCACAAACACAGCAATGTGCCTTATTTATCATGCGCACTTGAAATGTGAAAAAGCATTGCAGAAACGGTCATTAAAACACTGATTAAGCAAAGTTGATTAGGAAAGTAGGCTTCGAGGACCTTTAACAAATTTGAATGTGTTTGCCAATTCTACTCTAATGATAATTGCAGTTAAAAGTTAGAGTGCAAAAACTATTGAAGTCAGGTGTTGAGGAAACGCGTTCTTATCAGTTAAAAATGTCATTAGGCTTTTATTTTTGACATTTAACAAAACACAGCCTACAAAGCTTCTTTCAAAAAAATTATTATGGAGAGTGCTATCATTTGTTGTTTTTACCCACAAGTTTTTGCGTACTTTAGGTAAGTATAAATTGATAATAAGAAGATACAATTGACAAAACTCCCAATGTCACATGTTTGATCTGAAAGTAAAAAATCTTCCAGCATCTTGAACAAATAAAACTACCATCTTTTTGTTATCGTCATTTTAGCTCAGGGTACAAGCGTTTTACTGTCGTGACAGTGTTGTCAATTGTCAATTTGGTACGGTATTGAGAGCGGTGTAGTTTGAGAATGCACCAAAACAGGTAAACATTTATTTAGCATCTTTCAATGCCGATTTGATTGGACCCCTGCTTAGACAGTACTAATACTACTGATGATGCTGTCGCTGACACAAATGACAATAGTGGTGACAAAAAGTTCCTGGAGCTCTCTTAGAGACACGGCACTCACAAGACTGGTCTTGTGGGACTCCTTAAAAGTAGTGGACTTTGCACCGTGAAATCGTTCACCACTACCGACTCTGATACGAAGATGGATGGATGAGCAAAGTAGCACTCAACAAAAGTAGTAGCCTCCAACCTCCAACAAGTGTGTGTGCGTACAATATTACCAGGCAATGAAGTGCTATCAACGACATCATCGAATACGTCGCACACGTCTCTATCAAACACAGCTTGTGGTCTCGCTCGCTCGCTCGCTGTCGGCACATTGCCTGCTCACATGGGCTCGTTTGCCCAGAACTGCTCAAAGTGCATGTTCGATGATGATTAGTAGGAAGATAGAGGAGCTCGAAGGAGCTGGGTGTTTGCTAATTAGCCTGCTGAAGACAGTGTGTGCAAGACAGTACAAGACATTCTCTCGGGTGCACAGCGCACTCGCCGGTGCTTGCTTACTTCGTTGGCTGTACAGTCGTCTCAATCAGTGATCATTGTACAAGGATGGATGGATGGATGGATGGATGGATGGATGGATGGGTATAGTTCATCAATCTTCTTTCATCGATTGAGAACAGCAGGCAGTGGCAGAAGTAGTAGTAGTAATAGTAGCAGTCGTTCTTGTTGTCTTGATTTCCACATTGAGGAAGCACTTCAGTAGCAGTCGGTGAAGACAGCAGCAGGAGGCAGACAAGATCACTCCTCACTGTCGTGCCGCCGCCAATGTTTTCTCTCACTGACTTCTTTTTCCAAGCAAGTGGCAAAGTGCAAAGGTTGCTCATATGAGAGAGCTGGTTGTGTGTGTGTGTGCTTTGTGCATCAAGTGCTTGACAAAAAGACGACAATCAGCAAATTCTCTTTCTTTTCTTCTCTCTTGCTCCATATCAATGTCTAAACTTTGGTAGTGTAAACATTTAGACTTGCTTTAGCTGTACTAGTACAGCTGATGAGGAGTACAAATGAACTTGCAGTTGAATTGGATCGGATCAGAGCTCACTATAAAAAATATGAACTTATTTTGAATACAATAGAAAGTCATTGAAGTGTGCTGAAAGGACAAAGAAAAAGTGGAAAAGTGTGAGCCTTCCTTTCATCCTTTCTCACGCTGCTGTTGCTCCCAAAACGCACCCTAACACCGATTGAACTGTACGACTAGTGCTCATCACTATCGGCACTTGCTCATTAGGGGCCCTTTTCTCTTCTCTCTCTCCTTGCTGATAGTGACCAGCTGGGCGAGTGTGTGTATGAACAGCCAACATGGGTATGGGTAGCAGTAGTAGTAGTCAGTGAACCAGTTTGTACAAGTCAAGTGTCAGTAACATGTCACTCGTCCGAAGTGACAGAGTGATCATCCAACACACAAGGCGACGCGATAAGATCCACACGGCAACACACACGCTAAACCTGAATGAGTTTGCCTTTATGCTCACACTTCACAAGACGATGGTAACCGATTATTCAAGTGAGAGAGAGAGAGCATCATCTGAGAGCATGCAAATTACAGGCAAACAACACACAATAAACCAGTAAATCAAATGTGTGGTGGTGCTGATAGTGCCCGACTAATCTTTATTGGCTCACTAACTGGTGCAGCAGTTGCTGCTGCTGTCAAGCTTCAGAGTTGAGCGAATAATATTACATTTCACATCGCAGCTAATTTAGGGAACACTGCTGAACAGTTGAACAAGCCTGAAATCTTAGAACCTTGATAAGGTGGCAAGTTCCAAGTACCCCAATGGTTCGAGGTCAGCACTGAGTTGTGAGTGAATGTGTGTGCTTGAGTTGGCTGTCAGTGCTGCAAACACAGTTGTGATCTTTATCACTTTTTCCCCTCTCTTCTTAGGAGCAGCTATCACAACAGTGCTCATCATCACTGTGGCACTGCCAAGTGATTGACCTTTTGACCAGTTTTTTGTGTGTGCGTTCTGTTATGTACAACTACTACTACGCACAGACATCACCAATTTCTACTCAGTTCAGAAGCAAGCGCGCATCTCTCTCTTTCTTTTTCTACAGACCAAAAACTCTCTTCTCCCTCTCCTTCTCATCTACTTGGTTCACATGTCTCGTACGCAACTGGCAGCGCTCAATACAAACAGTTAATTGAACTTTGAAATTAGCCAATGCTTCGGTGTGCCTTACTAAATACTACTTCGGCTGCTGCTGCTGCTGGGGAAAACTCAGCACTGTTGGATGCTGCCCGTCGTTGGCAAATGCCACGGCGAAGCTGTTGAAGGGAAAGTTTGCCTTTCTCAGTGCCATTATCACAGCGCTCAGATGTGATGCTCTATCTTCATGTGCGTAGTCTCTGTTTGATGTGAATGATCGACCATCATTGTTGAATGGTGCTGCGGTGAGATGCTTGCTGACACTGTGTTTGGGCGCACGCACTTTTGAGAACATTTAATGAATCTGTTAGCCAAAAGGGGCAGCAAATATAAGAGCAGTATAGTTTTATGGGAAGCAAGTAAATGCAAATGTAGGTGGGAGTGTTTCAAACAGTCAGGGGGGAAAGCAACGCCACCACCACAATCTGCTCAATCTCGATTCCAGTCGTAGACGCCGTCATCGGTGAGATTGTTGACGCGAAAAAGCTGCTTGAACTTTTCACGCAGCTTGTCGTACTCGGGGGCCTCCTCAAACTTCAGCGCACGACTGTACTTGAGAAAGTGGGCGAACTCCGCCGGGTGGCCGTCCAGCAGCTCGCTCTCCACCAGGTTTCGCTTCATGTTGCACACCAGCTAAACAAAACAAGAAAATTAGCACTTTACTGCAAAAACCAAAACATCACACACCTTGTTGTGCTCCTCGGGGCTGTCCACCATAATGCCCATCCAGGGCAGCTTGCCGCAGAGAAAGTAGGCAAAGACGTAGCCCAGCGACTCCAGATCATCTCGGCGCGACTGGTTCTTGCACAGGTGGGCGTTCACGCTGCGGTAGCGCATCGTCCCCACCGGCTCCTCCTCGTCGGTGCAGGGACCAGGGGAGATGTGGCGCTTCTTGGCAGTGCCACCACCACCACTCTTGCCACTCTTCTTCCCATCATCACTCTTTTCTCCCTCCTTTTTCCCCTTCTTTTCCTTCGTCTCCTCCTCGATCATGTACGCCTTGGCGCAGCCAAAGTCGACCAGGTAGACGACGTTGTTGTTGTGGCCCAGGGTAATGTTGGACGGTTTCAGATCGCGGAAGAGGTAGCCCACCTTGTGCAGCTCCTCCAGGCGCTTCAGCAGCTGCAAGGCGAGGTAGATGTGGCTCTTCAGGGTGAACCGACGGCCGCACTTCTCGAAGACCGCCTGCAGATTGGGGCCCAGGCGTTCCATGACCAGCACCTGAAAGTGCGCGCGGAAGCGGCCGTAGAAGAGGACCACGGCGAAGCCGGTCTTGCCGCTCATCAGCCGGTACACCGTGTTCTCCGTGCGCAACAGCTGTTCGGCGTTGGTCGGCTGCTTGGCGTCCACCTTCGCAAATTTGATGGCCACCTCCTGGTTGGTGAGCACGTCCCGGCCGGCGCGCACCATGCCGAAGGTGCCGCCCAGCTTCGGGCCCACCCGGTACGTGTCCGCCACCAGGTTCTCCTGGTCGGCCATCTCCTGCACCTGTCGCTCATTCTGCTGCTGCTGCTGAGTGGTGGTAGTGGTGTGCTGCTGCTTCTTCGTGGTCGGACTTTCCTTGTTGCTACTGCTGTTGCCGCCGCTGTGGCTCTTGCTGCTGCGGCTCTTGCTGCCGCCGTGGGATGACTTTGATTTACCGGGCATTTCTTCAGTAGAGAGAGATAGATGACTTGAAAGACAATGCTTGGATTTGGAGAGAGCTGAAAAATGAGCTGGCAATCTGAAGGTGATGTCGTTTATTTGCCTTCTATATTTGCACATTCTACAAAGCTAGAGTTCGATTATTTCAATACCAAGTGAATCCCACCATTAAAAAACAAAATGAGGCAAAAGTTTAATTGTTGAAAAGCACAAAATTACATGTGTGGTTATATAAAGGCATGTTTTTAGCCAGGAGAAATTGAAGTAGGAGTAATGATAGTGGAGAATAGTATCCAGAAAGAGAGGAAATGTAGAAGAATAAAAGGGGAAAATGCACGAGTTGATTGAGTTAAAAATGCAGAGAAAAAGGGCTGGTGATGGAATAATCGGCGTCAACCGCCTCTGGTGATCTGCAGAAACATAGTAAAAGTAAAGAGAAAGGTTCTCGAAAGCAGGTTGTGAGATAAGCATATAAAAACTAAATGATAGGAAAGATATCGGGGAGTATGATGTTGTGAGATTGAGATCAAAATCTGATATGGAAAGCTTCAGTGATTCAAAAGCAATGTTCAAAGACCAGCGGTGTTCGGCAAAACGGGAGAGCTCTTCTGAGTGGCAGCATCGAGCTCCTGCTGAAGTTCAATGGCTCGCTTCATGCGAATATTAGGACAGAAGCTGCAAAGGAGGCAAAACAATACAATGGACAAACTCGCTAAAATAGGGAAAACGTGAAACTTACCGAACAGTGTGAGCCATTTCAGGGTTGGTGTTGTTGCACACTGGACACTTGAGAGCTCGCAGCTCCGGGCAAAGGGTTTTGCCCTGCTTGTCCTTGACGCGGTGAGGGCCTCGGCAGTAGGAGCATTTCAGACCCTTCTTTTGGGAAGCCTTGCGTTCAGAAGCAGATTTCTTCTGGTGAAAGTTCTCTGAGCTGTTGTTTGCTTCGGGAGTGCAATTTCCAGTGGGAGTAGTATTTCCAATGTGATTGGGATTTCCAACGCGAGTGGGACTTCCAATGGGAGTGATCGCCAGTTTATTAAAGCCAAAGTCTCCGAAGAAGCTCATGTTGCCTCCGAAAAGTGGAGTTGTTGGGCGAGGACGGCCCACAACTGCCGATTCACTTCCAGAGCTCCAGCCATCACTGGAAGCAGTGGACACGTTCAGAGCAGAGTTGATAGAGCCGTTCCATAGGGACTGAGCCACGTAGTCCAGGTAGCCAGTTGAGAAGCTGTTGAAGGCTGGGCGTTGAGGGTACTTCTTCACGCCAAATCGACCTTCTCTATGAGCGCCAGATTGCATCATCGACGGGGCCGACAAGTTGTGGTAGTCGACGTCACCACCACCGCCACAAAAAGGCTTCATGACGGCCGGGGAAAATGGCTTTCCGTAGTAGGCAAAGTCCTTTGGGGCTACAAAGGGCGGCGGTACACTGAAACCAGGCGGCGGCTGCAGAGGGAAGGAGCCCATTGAGACGCTGTTGAAGTTGGTGAACTTTGGAATTGGAATTGGAATGGAGTTGCGGGACTGCATGACGAAGAGAACGGAAGAGAACGCGGTGATGATTGGAAGGAGCTTCGAGGAACTTCGGGCTTGGAGCGCGAGCAGGAAGTGATGTGACGAAGATAAAAGGAGGTAACGAGGTTATCGAGATGTGAACTCTTCAGAATCAACTTGACGTTTGCAGTGGCAGCCGTTCATTCGTTCACGAATCGTCGCAGATAGGTCAATGACGCAACTCACTTTACTGAACACACAGCTTGCGGAAACGCCACTGCGCTTATCAGACTGACTTGCGCGCCCCTGGCGGCCTTTTGACCACCTTTCAATGACCTAAATCTGAAAATTGAAAAAAGTAGTTCTTGAAGTTTAATTAAAGTCGGCATATTTCTTTTGAAAGCATATTTTTTCTTTTCATTTCCAGTTTCCTCTGCACCTCCCAATTTTGTTCAATCACTCGAATCAGCACAGCAAAAAACTAAATGGAGAAGACCAGAAGCAAAAGATCATATGCATCTTCGCTGGAGGGTGACAAAAGTGGGGTGAAGATTGCATTTTCATAGACTAGACAAATTGCTTCCAAGTGTGCCTGGCACACCTTTGCAGTAGAATGCATCACTGATTCGGTGAGTCAGTGTTGCTGTTTCATAACTTGCCACCTTTTGGTAATAAACGCCCGGAAAAAAACTAGATTGAGATTTCAAGGTTCAAATCAGTAGAAATTAAAGTGAACCACCAAAAGCACAACGCCATCTAAGTGGCCGAATACCTACCAGCAGGCGCATTCCAAACTTCTACCAGAAAAGAGATTGTGTAATCAGAATGCAAAAAAAGTTGCCCAATCGCACATGTAACAAGCTAAATCAAAGTCATGAGTCAGTCGGAGTTGGAGTTGCCGTGGCACCAATCATTTCCAAGCACACAAAGTACTGTTGCAGGATGTTTGCATTTTGTACACCGGTGACGCACACATTTTGTTGTCGTCTACTGGGAATGGGTTGGGTGTTCTTTTGAGAAAAACAAATCAAAACAAGAGAAGAGAAGTGAAGAGGAATTTAGGGTTTAAAATGCGCGGTAGTGGTGTTTTAATAGAAATAACAATAAGCAAGATAAAAGTAGAAAAAGATGTAGATAAAATGAGAATACAATGACGGTGAAGTGCCCCCCACTTAAGAAGGTGGAGGGAAAGGAGGGGAAGGAGTAGGCAAACATTTGTCGCCTGTTGAGAGCGTTAACATAATGCACTTACAAAATGAAACAACGCTTCTTCTTCTTCTTGCTCTTCTTGCCCTTTGTGCCCTGAGCCTCCTGCATCGTCTTCTTGCGGTTGTGGATGGCCTCCAGGAGGGCAAAGAAGGCCTCGTCCACGTTTAGATACGTCTTGGCGGAAGTCTCCTTGTAGGGAATGTTCCACGAGGCGGCCAGCTGTTCGGCCTCTTCAACCTTCACACGACGAGCTGAAGTGAGGTCGGCTTTGTTCCCCACCAGGATCATCGGAATCGTATCGTCGCCCTTGACGCGGAGGATTTGCTCGCTAAAGTAACGGTAAAAACAAACGTTGGTGAAACTCGAGATACAGTGGTAGCGCTGGCAGCTCAACTTACTGAAAATCCGAAATGGCAGAGAAGCTCTCGTACTCGGTTATGGAGAAGACGCACATGAAGCCCTCTCCGGAGCGGAAGTAGTTGTCGCGAATGGCAGCGTAGTCCTCCTGACCGGCAGTGTCGAGAATGTCCACCGAGGACTCAACGCCCTCCACTGTGACCGTGGTTCGGTAGCTGTCGGCCTTGGTGGGCTCGTAATCCGAGATGAACTGGGTGAGGAAACAACAAAGTTCTTCCTGTGAGAAAGAGGAAACCCCTTAGCCGTTTGAGCGAGCTACTTACCTCCTTGTACATGTACTGAAGGGTCAGAGCGGACTTGCCGACGCCACCACTGCCCACCATGATGATCTTGTGAAGCGGCAACTGCTTTCCGTCAGCCATTTTGAGCGGATTCGGAGTGAGAGGAGAATGAGTTGTATCCTGAGAAGAACCAAAATAACAGCATTTAGAAAAACAACTGTGATTTTTATCGAAATGAGCTTACCTCCGGCGCCTTCACAGAAGTGACTTTTGCTGTCACTGGGGATCTGTTGTGCTCTGGATCGGTAAGACGCCGGCAGTGATGTTGATGTTGCTGTTGCCTCGGTCACAGCACCTCGGTACGACCACTCTCTCTATCTCCCTTGGCGAACAGTTGAGTGGACGATAAGCGGCGGCAGCGTTGGTGGCGGACTGAAAGATGGGCAGCTAATGGTGCGGCTGATCTCACGGAGAGAGTCTCTGACTTGTTGCAGCAACAAAACGAAACTTGGAAAGAGAGAGAAAGGGGAAAAGGGGAAGGGGAAAATGCAGATAGTGTACGGCGGCTCCTCAAGGCAGATGAGCTGCTGCTGCTGCTGTTGTTGATGTTGCTGTGTCTGTTGCTGTTGATGCAAGGTAACACAGCGGCACAGTCTGCTTGGCCAGACCGACCTAGACTGATTTTTTGCGCCGAATTGGCGAGCTACATGATTTTACTTTCACTGCGCTAAGCAAAACTTGCAGCTGTAAACAAAAAGGAAAAACTCCGTCCCTAGCAGTAAACCACAGTGCTGAGGGACCACTAACAAAATCATGTAGCTCGCCAATTCGGCGCAAAAAATCAGTCTAGACCGACCGCTGCTGCTGCTGCTGTTTCGGTGTCATCGCTTGCTGGCCGGCCCGGCACAACCAGCTCGCAGCGGCCAGCTCGCAGTGGGCGGTCACTTGCACTGTCAGACCAGCCTTGTCAGTGGCATCGCAGCCACGCCCTTTTCTCCGTCAGTACCGTTACTGACTGAGTGCAGGTAAGCAGGCAGCGCTGCGCTGCTGTCTTTTCAGATTGCCTCACCACGTTGTTTACGTCACCTTTCTCTCGAACTTTCCGCTTATCGATCGCAATCACATCTTTCTCTCTTCTGTCTCTTCTCTCTCGTCTGTTACTCTGCTGCTCGTCTGTACTCGGCGACCCTGTATGTTGATTGCCACTGCAGCCGCCTGCCCAACTGAGAGAGAGATACCGTTTGCTTCAGTCTGACCCTAATTACCAGACTGCTAATTGCCTCGGTAAACAGCAGTCACAGATACCCGCTGCCGTTGTACAATTAATTAGCCGTACGGTAGAGCACACAGGTAAGCTAATTGGTTACTTTTGCATGCTTTGTTTTTGACAGTCATCATCATCTTATTCTCATCCAGGCAGACCCAATGGACCAAACCAGTGAATCAACAGCGGAGATCAAACCGGCCGAGGCGACCGTCCTTGACCAGGACGACTCGTCAGATGAGCACGAAGACATGCCACCTTTGGAGTCGGTGAAAGAGGCCATCAAGGAGGAGCAGGCCGCCAAGCCGCACAATAAGAACATCAAAGGCGTCAAGGCGGAGGGCGACTCCGATGCGGAGGAGGAAACGGTCGAAGAGGGCAAAGACGGCTGGACTGACATTCTCAGTAACGGCGAGCTTCGAAAGAAAATCATCAAGGAAGGTAATGTACCCTTTTCCTAAAGTGTGATGATTAACGATGTTATAGCAAACAACCTTCCTTATCTCATCACACCACAGCACCTGAACCAGGTCGACCACCTCGAGGCGCCAAGGTGACCATTCGCCTGGTGACTCGCGTCTACGATGGCCCCAAGGAGGGCACTCCAGCGGAACCTTCCAGTACCGTCATCACGGGCGAATCTTTTGACCGCTTCGATGTAATCATCGGCGACAATGACCTCTACCAGGGGCTGGACTTGATGCTGCCGCTGATGGACAAGGGCGAGACCGCCCGTCTGCTGATCAAGTCTCGTTTCGCCTACGGTGCCAGCGGCAACAAGACGCTGGGCATTCCTGCCGACTCTATGCTCGACTTGGAGGTGGAGATTATCGATGTGCTAAAGTACGATGACTCGCCTCTGGCTGGAAATCCGCTCGCCGGTGAGTGCTGACACTTTACTTTGAATGACTTCATCATTGTTTTACCATTCACCTTCCCTTTTCTCAGGAAACCCCGACCCTGAGCCCGGTGAACCGAATCCTATCCTCGCCCACGAGGCTCTTCCTGATCGCCTGCGCATTGGCAACTACAAGAAGGAACGAGGAAACTTTTGGTTTGGACGTGGCGAGTACTCGCTGGCCATTCAGTGCTACCGCGGTGCGACTCGCTTTCTCGACGCCAGCGACGAAGAGCTGGCTCTTGCCGACCGTGCCAAGAATGGCAAACTCGTCGAACAGGTGAGAGGACTTGCTGTACTTGAATCGCCCAAAGCTCACTTAAAAATTTCCATTTCTTTCTTTTAGTCTCCTGAGGTGGCTGACAAGATTCGCGACATTGAGGAGCTGATTGACAAGCGCGCGCAGTCCTTCAACAACCTCGCCGCCACGCAGATGAAGATGCAGGCGTACGACGCCGCCTTCCGCTCTGTCGAGGACTCGCTGCTGCTGCGTCCGGAGAACACCAAAGCACTGTACCGCCGTGCCAAAATTCTCCTCGAGAAGGGCGACATTGACGAGGCAATTGCCGACCTGGAGAAGGCCGCCAAGATTGACCCCACCTCGGAGGTGATCAGCCAGGAGCTGGATCGACTGAAGAAGATCCTCGCTCGACAGCTGAAGGAGCAGCGACAGCTGTACAAGCGAATGATGCAGGTGAAGGACGACGACCAGCCGCAGAAGGGAGACGCAGCCGCCGCCAAACAAAGTAAGGATGGATCTTCTAAGGGCGGTCGCGCCTCCTCCTCCTCTTCTAAAACTACCTCGGCCAAATCTAAATCTAAATCCTCCTCCTGGTTGCCCTTTTCTGCCACGGCCACGCTGGGCGCCGTTGGAGCCGTCGCTGCGGCCGTTGTTTTGCCTTCCCTCTACGTTTACCTGAAGTAGGAGGTGCAAAACAACTAGCGCGGCCCATTCTCTCTTGCTCTCTTTATTTCCCTTGACCGGTGCCTTGTGCTCAAGCTCTCTAATCCTTTCTTCTGGTGATACTACCTAATTCCATTGTTTCCTCATTGTTCACTTTCTCTCACTCATTTTTCGGGCGCATCTTTGCCGTGTGTGTACCTAAGATGTCCCCTCTCTGTAGTTCTTCTCACATCGGATACACACACCCCGTCCAATGCCCATACTTGCAATACTTTTTGCCCCCGTTCTTTTCAAATGCTCTACTTTTGCTCCACTAGCGTTTACACCTCTACCTTGAGTTTTTCAAACTTGTTGTTATCTTCTTCTTCATTTCTTATTAGTTTTGCGCGTGTCAAGTGTTTACTTTACTTTACTAGGAAAAGAACAAAGCTTGCAACTCTCTCTTTTCTCTAATCTCTATCTGTCTGCGACTAACTCTGTGACTCCTTTTTCACTTGACCATTCATCCTTTTTTTCTGAACAAATCTCCTACCTGTGTTTAATTCCCCTCCAAATGACTGAAATCAATATACAAAGACTATTTTGAATACTCTGATTTGTACAACTTATTCTTTCTTTCTTTTGTTTCATTTCAGGGCTTGGAAAAAAGTGATAAAAGTTGAAATCGTTTGTATCCTTCTCTTTGGCGACCATTTGGTAAAACAGACAAACCTTTTGTAAACTTTTATTTACAACACACCAGATTAAAAATGCCACTTGAACTTTGACATTTTTCTGCTGTTGCACTGTTTTACTCTCCAAAATCTAATCAGTCGCACTGTTTGGCGCGCAACAAACACTATTTGACCACTGGGCAGTCTCGTGATATTTCTCTTCAGTTTTCCTTGTTATCAGCAGGCACTTTCTTGATTTGGACGTCTGTTTGAACAAGTGGAAACCTAAACCGTTATCAAACAGCAAACACACACACACACACACACACACACACACACACCCAGGGCTCCAAACACTGGACAGGATAAAAAGGTCAGTCGAGTCTGTTTAAATTCTCTCTTCAAGTTAATGACAACCATTTTCAAAATGCGTTGTCTTGTCGTCATCGTCGTCTTCATTGCCCAGCTTTTGGGCATGGTACTTGCTGAGGGTAACTTTTTAAATTCAGTGTAAACTATCAATCACTTTACAACTGTTTTTCCCTGTTCAGACTACCCCCAATCGCCTGTGTTGGGCGATGCCCCCGGAGACGGCGCTTTCGACGGCGACTACTACGACGGCCCAGGACCAGGACTGGCGGCGATGATGCCCCAGCTCAACCCTGCGGCCGCCCTTGAAAGTCTGCTCTTCAACGCCGACCCCAGCCTCCTCCTGTCGATTCCCTCTCCGCCGCCCACCTCCACGCCCCTGCTCTGTCGAATGTTCCCCAACACTGTGCGCTGTCTGCAGTACCGATTTCCCTTCACCGGCGAGACGCCCATCGCCCCTCGAGTGGACGCTGCTCCTGAACCCCTTGCTCCAACTCCTGAGGATGGTCCTGAGGAGCAGCAGCCGCAAATGCAACAGCAGATGCAACAACAAGCTCCCAACTACCCTCCGCCCCTGAGTTACCAGTACGTGCTGTTGGGAGTGCCCAACACTGCTGCAGTTCACCCTGTAGTAGCCCCCTATGAGCCGTGCCGAGTTGGCTTTGATGAACAACAGCAGCAGCAGGTTTATGATCAGCAGCCACAACAGCAGCAGCAGCAGCAGTTACCTCAAGTACCTCAACAACCAGTTAATCGGTGTCCCGGGGCTCAGAAGCTGCCACAAGCAGCATCAACACAAAATGTGGTGGTGGCCCAGCAAGCCGGCGTTGAAAAGACGCCAGCAGCAAAGGCGCCCGAAGTGGTGCAAGTCACACCAGCTCAAAGCTCAGTCTAGACGCAGTGCAAGCATGGGAAAGAGTTAGATAAGTTAGTTAGTTGGGTTCTATTTTGTTGTTTTGTGTTTCATTTCGTCACTACTAATCATTACAAAAGTGGAGGTCAAGAGTGGTTGTCTGTTTTGTTTGTTTGTTTGTTCAGGTCGAGAGACACTAAAAACAGTAGTGGTGAGAGCTACTAAAGTGGTGGAAAGATGTGGCCTTTGTGTCTTTGTTGATTGCACCAAATGTCTCAATCAATGCTCGTACTGTTGTAGTAGTCAAAGATGTACCCGTTGCACGTTTGACTCTTCCGAAAGATGCTCTTCATGTCCCCGCCGCCCGGACTGGTGCCGTCAATGTTCGGCCCGAGAATGCCCGGCTCATCTACCGTACTGTACCGACTGCCGCAGCTGGGGGTGCCACATTTGCCCGCGGCGGTGGGCGTCGTCGGCTGATTGAGCGGCACACAGCCGTACTTCTTGCCCGCCTCCCGGGCCTCTTTCGCCTCCTCAAACGCCTGCAGACTGGCGAAGAGCGGCGCAGAGCTCATTGGCCCCAACTTGCCGCCGCCGTATTCTGCCGGCAGCAGATCCGGGTGAATGTGGGCATGCACGTTGGCGCGCAGATTTGAGCCGCAGAACTGAATCTTCTCGTGAAGCTCCTCAGACATGAAGGGCTGCATTGTTGGATGGGAAAGGAATTGTTAAGATCATTTAGAATAAAAAACGCTCAGCTCCCCTACCTTAATGATGGCAAAACCAATGTCTGCCAGCGTCGACTCGTTGATGATGAAGATGGTTTTGATGCGAATGGGCAGACATTTCTCCATGATGAAGATGCACTTCTTCGCCAGGCCAGGCCCAAACTTGCGCAGCTGTGACCACCCGAAACCGGTCATGTCGATGACGGAAACGATGCCGTTAATCTGCGCCACGTCGTCTTCCGCCGTCAGCCACTCCATCACTTTGATGGCGGCGGCGAGGATGTCGTCAAAGGAGAACTTCCGCGGGTCCCATCGCCCCAGACGAAGTAGAAAGACCGACTCGTCCAGATTGGACCGACCACCGGTGACGGTGGAGAGGAGGTTCGCCTCAAAGAGCGGCTTCAGGTTGGCCACCGGCGGAAAGAGCTCCGGGTTGGAGCGGTGCAGGCGGTAGTAGTCGCAGAGCAGGCAGAAGGCGCCGTCGTAGTCGAAGCGACGGGCGCGCAGAAAGCGCAGCAGAAAGCAGTCGTCCAGGGGCGTCTTCAGGGAGGACTCCGCTGAAAAACGTGGTAGAAAAGTGACCATTAGATTAATGTTAAGAATAGATTTCACCAAGAAAACTCACCTAGAAGCATATCCCTCAACGCCTCAATGTCCCTCACCCGCCAGGAGTCCTTCTCGTTGACCTCCTTCTCCGCCCGTATTATCAATTCTGGTGTCAGTTGACGTTGATTGGACAGTTGCTCTTGATAGTGCTGCTGGTGGCTGCTCTCATTGTCTGGTGCATCTTGAAACGTGGCATCTGGTAAAGCTGGTGCAAACTGAACACTACCAATTGCCGTTGCTGGACACTGCTGGACATCCTCCTCCTCATCTTCTGTTGTTGTTGTTGTTGTCAGCAGCGGGTGCACCTCAGTGCGAACGATGGTGGTGGTAGTGGTGGACGTCAGGTGAATGGCGCCCACGGCGACGGTGCCTGCAGAGGAGGCGGAGATGGTCGTCGAGTTGAAGGTAAAGGACAACTTGCAGGGATCTTCGGAGTCGGGGGTGTAGAACTCGGTGTCGTCCTCCCCCTCACCTTCACCTCCATCCACATCATCATCAACCGGCAGTGTTTCAGGTGGCTTAGGACGTTCCTCTTCAGCAGCCAGCCTGCTGCCCGCCAAGCTCTTGATGTTCATGGTGGTGGGGAGACTGCTGAGTGACTGACTGATCAGCCAGACCAGGTGCCCGCAGCGCTGAAGAGACCAGAATGAGAGAGAGCACTGTGTCAACTCGTCAAGAGAAGAGTGGACACTTTTAAATTCTCAGCAGAGAGTGGCTCATTAGTTCCGCGTTTAGTATAGCAATAGAGTGAGAGAGGGAATTCCAACTGGCAGATGTGCCTGCCTCACTGACTGCTTCCAATGCTCATGTGCCAGAGTAATTGAGAGCCCGGGGAAGTGAGAGAAAAAGAGAACCAAAGAGAGGCGAAAAATGGATCGATCGGCGGCACTGCTCCAGCTGCTGCTGCAAGGCGCCAGAGACACAAAGTAACAGTCAGTGTAAGACGCAGACGCAAACACCCGGGAAACACTGACGTGGAACACACAGTTCTGAAGGAAAGAGAAGGTGAGAAAATGAATAACCGAGAGACTCCTGTGCTTTATGATTGAAATGCAAATATGTATTATTAGGTGTTGCAGAGAGGTAATAAACAACAAGTAATGTCAGGGGGTCAGGAGGAGGAGGGGAGAGTAAAGCCCACCAAAACGGGATAAAAATAAGCTCTTCAAATACCGGAATTACTTGTATCCCCATTTGTACCGTTTGTTATGTTGTGTTTCAAATGTGAAATGTCAGATATTTTTAAAATGTTTTAGCGAGCGCCTTTACCGATAGTCGCCAGCAAAGTAATTATTAAAGCAATGTTTACTTTTTTGTAGAAAATTATGAACAAGTGACAGTGTGATTCCTTTTTGAATTTGATATTTTACATAAATGTTAACTCCAAAAATAATCAGAAAAAGTGTGTAGAAGTGATACTTGCCAGATGATTGCCAGGTGATGGAAGGATTTACAGAATACAGTTGATCGAGTTTCTTAATTTATTCATTAGATTCGTTGGCTTCAGCTTCCTCGTCTTCCTCCTCCTCTTCGTCGTCGTCGTCGTCATCAGAACGGATAGAGTCTGAAAAAATGGAATATCTTAAGTTGTACACAAAAAAGCAACACTGTTGTTGAGCTACTACTTACGGTTCGGATTTGGTCTGGAGGCAAAGGAAGAGGACACTTGCTCTCGCGGAGCGCTGTTTCCGCTGACCTGCTGCTGTTGCTGCGGCGGTTCATCATCATCGTCGTCGTCATTGATTTCAATAATCTCAATATCCGAATCATTATCCGCCTCACTGGAACTTGACTCGTCGTAGTCGCCCCCGATAGGTTCATCGTCCCCGTCCTGTTCATCGTCATTGTCGTCGTCGTCCTCTTCCTCCTCCTCGTCCTCTTCTTCATCATCATCGTCATCCACATTTTCTCCTCCCTCCGCCTCTCGTTCTTCGTCAGCATCAGCAGCTCTTTGAAAGCGACCTCCTCGTTGGTAGCCACCTTGCTCGTCCCCGCCTTCCGCCTCTCTTGAATTTATTTCCTGTTCCTGATCCTCGTCCTCCTCTTCTTCTTCTTCCGCTTCGCTTTGCTCGTTCGAGTCGTACTCCTCCTCGTCGCCACCATAGTCCTCCTCTTCGGTTGATTTAAACTTTTTGGCAGGCGGTCCTCGGCTGACCACCGTTGAAGCCCGTTCAGTCAAGTTGCTACTGGTAGAAGGCTCATCAGCTGCGTCGTCCAGTGATCGCTTGCTGTTGTTGCTGTCCTCGCCAGTGGTCACAGCGGCAGAAGAAGCAGCAGCAGCAGCAGCAGCAGCAGCAGCAGCTGAAAAGCCGGTAAAATGAGTGAAGGTAGAGCCAGTGGAGGTGGATGGCGCAGAGGAGATCGAGTCCACAGTGGGCAGTGGACTCTCAGAGGGGGCGGCAGCTTCAGACACCTCCATAGAGGTGGGAACGCATGTCGAACTGACAGAGGCCGCAGCGGCGGCGGTGGCGGCGGCGCTGGTCGAGGGCGCTGTTGCTGATGATATTTCTGCCGCCGACGTTTCTGCTGGTGCTGTCGAAGTGGATGCCTGTTGCGGCTGAGTGGGCTGAACGGTAGCCGTGATGGTAGCTGTGGCCTGCTGGCTGCTCATCATGGTGGCCACCACCGTTGAAGGGCTCTCCTCGGCAGTGGCCGTCGGCTGAACCACCGTCACCGGTCGGCTGATGACCCGCTGAGGGACAGTTTTGCCGGCATTGGCATCAATCAACGGCTTGATGCTCGCAGTGGGAGTGGTCTTCGTCGCCAGTGGAAGAACCGACGTCTGCGGCGTCACCGAGCTAACGGTAACTGTGGGCAGGCTGCTGCTGCCGCTGCCCTGCTTCTGCTGCGACGATGACGCGGACATGGTGGGCGCAGAGGTGGCCACTGAGGAGGAGGTGTCACTTGAGACAAAAGAAGGCGCCGCTGAGGTGGAAGGTGAAGAAGAAGAGGCAACCGAGGCGGCATTCTTGTACTTCAGAGCAAGGTTTCGAAGTTGAGTGTTGATCTTCTGCAGTTTGCTTGATTGAGCCTGAAGTTGGGCCTTCTCATTGGCATCCTCCTGAATCTGCCTGTTCGCCTGTTCAAGGGAGGCTGCCAGTTTCTCCTTTTCAAGAGTGAGGGATTGAATCTACAAAAGTGGAAAACAAATTAATAAAAAAACCCCAAATAAAATGTATCGATTTGCAACTTACCGCTTTGCTCAGATGCGTCTTCTCCGCCATCACTCGCTTCACCGACTCTGAATCGAAGCTCTTCAGCTGTTGAGTCAGCGCGCTGGCCTTCGCCTTCCACTGCTCAATTTCATTGCGCAAAAACTGCTTCTCCACGACCTCTCCTTCCGCCCTGTTCGACAGCTCACTGACCTCCTTGGCGCCCTGCTCCAGCTTGGCCACCTGCTCCATCAGCTCCCTGTTGCGCTGCTCCAGCTTGCTCAGCTCGATGCGCATCTGCGAGGTGTTCTCGGTGAGCACTGGCACCAGCTCTGCCTTGGCAAAGAGCTCCTTGTACTCGTTGGAGTTGCTCAGCCGAGCCGTCGACTGGCGTTCCGCCTCGAGGGCGCTCTTGAAGCTCTCAATCTCCTTCAGGCAGTTGTCCAGCTCAATTTTCAGGCGAGAGTGCTCATCGTTGAGCTCCGAGAGCTTCGCCTGCAGCTGGGCATTCTCCTCGCGGTAGAACTTGACTACGCCGGCCATCTGACTGGCGTTCTCCTTCTGCGTGCTCTCGTCCTGCGCAAAGAGGCTGGAGTTGCTCTGCAGCGCAATCAGCTGATTATTGAGCTGTTCAGTCTGGTTGAGCAGCACCTCATTGACGCCCTTCAGCTCGCTGCGCTCCAGCTGCAACTTCTCATTCTCCAGACCCAGCTCCTTGATTCGGCTCTCCAGCGACTGCGCACTGCTGGCCACTTGCTCCTTCAGCCGCTCCACCTCCGCCTCCCTCTCCCGGGCCGTCGTCTGCAGCATCTCCAGCTGCAGCTTCAGGCCAATGATGGTGGTGGCGTCGGTGGAGCGAAGGGCCGCCTCCGCCTCGTAGTCCTCCTGCAGCTTGGCGGTGATCACCTTCTGGTAGGTGAGGTCGTCCTGCAGACTCTGCTCCGTCTCCTGCGCCTTGCGTGTCTCCACCTTCGCCTCCGCCAACAGCTGCTTCAGCTCCTCAATGACGCTCACATTTTCCGAAGCCGAGGCGAGTGCCTGTTCAACCTGGGCGTTCTTCTCCGCGACAATCGACTCGTGGCTCTGGCGGGCGGCCTCAATCTCCTGCTCCAGCTGGCGAATGGCGTCGGCCTTGCTCTGCAGCTCCCGCTCAATGCTCACTCGCGTCTCATCATTGTGCGCCACCATCTGCGCCAGATTCTCCTCCAGCGAGGCGTTGAAGGCCTTCAGCGACTCGCAGGACGCCTCAGAGTTGGCCAGCTTTCCCTTCAGCACCTTGATTTCGTCCTGCAGATGGGCAATTTGACGCTTCTGGTCGGCGCTGGGAATGAGATTGGAGCCGTCAGAGCCGCCGGCTGCTGCTTGCTGTGCAAAAGCAGTAGCGCCCTTTTCGAGCTGCTGGTTGAGCTGCTGCTGGAGCTCAAAGTACTTCCGCTGCCACTCCACGTTGCCATTCTTCTCCTTCTCGAGCATACTCTGCAGGTTGTTGATTTGGTTGGTGAAGGCGGCTATTGAATTGGCCCACTTCTCCTCATCACTTGCCGCCTTCTTCTGGTAAAATTCAGTATTTGCTTTGAGGTGTTCGCACTGCATCTGCAGACTGCGAATCGACTCCCGTTCCGACTCTTGGTTATTCGCCTGGATAGCCTGCAGTTGGTAGACGATTCGCTTGTGGTTCTCCAGCTCCTCGCGAATATGAGCATTCTCCTGAATCAAGGACAGCTCGGCGTTTTTCATCACATCGCGCTCGGAGCGAGACACCGCGACTTTAGTCTCCGCATCCTTGAGCGACTGCTTCGCCGCTTCAATCTCCGACTTGAGGTAGATGATGCTCTTTTCCAGGTGCTCAATGGTAGAGTTCAGCTTAATGTTGCGTTCACGCAGAGAACTGTTCTCCTGCTCCAGCTTCTCCAGCGTGACGTTGGCATTCTCCAGCTGCAGTGTCTTGGACTCCAGGTCGCTGGTAAGTTTGGCGGCCTCCGATTTAACGGTCACATTCTCCGAGATGAGATTGTTCTTCTCGGCGTCCAGTCGGCGGACCTGCTCCAGGTGCTGCTGCCGACAGAGCTCCATGTCCAGCTGGTACTGGTCCACCTTCGCTCTGAGCGCCTTCGTTTCAGCAGCGTCCGCAGCTGAAGAGGAGCTGAAGTCGCCATGTCGAGATCGCTGGAAGCTATCATCAGCGGCCGTGCTGCGCTCCGCCAGTTTGCTTTGCAGGCGCTCCACTTCCTTTTTGCAGTTGTCCAGCTCAGCGGTGAGACTAGCCAGCCTTTCGTCGCTCTTCAGCGCCGCCTCGTCGCCCTCCACCAGCGAGTGAATGTAGCGCATCAGATTGCGATTCTGCTCCTGACAGCTCTGAATGTCTCTAAAGGTGATCATGTTCGCGGGAATGGGACCACCACCGTTGCTGCTCTCCTGCTCCTGCTGCCCCGAGTGGTTGCCCCCAAAGGAGGTGTTTATCGAGTAGCCCTCCTGCACCTCCACGAGACTTCTCATCAGGTGCTGGATTTGAATGGAGAGGTTGTTGCACTCCACCTCGTAGCGCTTCACCTCACGCTGGAGCGAGTGAATCTGCCGAGTGTCATGGTCTCTCGACTCCTCCAGACTTTGCTTCTCCGACATCAGTATGAGCAAGTTCTTCTCCAAGCTTGCGTAGCTTTCCGCCAGCTGCTTGTAGTTCTGCATGTTCCGGTACATCACTGGCTTGTCGTCATTCACCCTCGCCTCCATCTCCTCGAGCTGGGCGCTCAGCCGGGCATTCTCCGCCTCCAGTGTGTCCCGCTCCTGCTTCAGTCGGGTCATCTGCTGGTGAATGTCGGACAGACTGACGACGCCGTTCAACTGCTGAGCGTTCTCGTAGGCCAGCGGGAATGCCTTCTTGAACTCGTTCTCAATACAGCGCTTAGTCAGACTCTCCTTGGCGGCAGAGGTCTCTTGCTTGAGCTTTTCAAGCTCCTCTAGCAGCCGATCACGTTCCGCCTCCAGTTCAGCGACATCTTTCATGTAGCTGTTCTTCATCTCCTCAAAAGTCGCCTCAAGCTCGGTGTGTGCCTCATAGCCCTTTTTGGAAATGTCGCGAAAAACTTCAATCTCGCTATCACGGGTAGACAGCTGGCTTTTCAAGTCCTCCGTCTGCTTCATCAGCATGTTAATCACTTCAGTCTGAGCATCGATCTCCTTGCTGAAATTGCTCTCAAAGCTGGCACAGTTGGCTTGCAGTTCGGCGTACTTTTTCTTTAACTCCTCGTGAGCTGTCTGGTTGTTGTCGACAATGGCCTTAAGGCGATTGTTTTCCAGGTGACAGCTAGTAATTTCAGCAGACTGCTGTTCCAGTTTCAGGTTTGCCTGCATAGTGGAAATGTTGAGCTTTTTGCGTAGCTCCAGCAGCTCGGCATTTTTGCTCTCCAGCTCATCGCTCATTTGCTTAATTTGCTCAACATGAAAGTTTCGCTCACTGTTGAAGCGTTTCTCCTTGAACTGGAGTTCTATCTCCTTGAGCTTTATGTCGTTGAGCGTGGAGCAGTTAAGTGTGGACGCCTGACTTTGCGAGTTGAACGATTCAATATTGCTGATGGTTTCTTTGAGACGAGCAACTTTGTCCTTTTCTCGCTCCAACAGTTGAACGAGCTCAACTTTGGCATTTGCCAGCGACTTGTTTTCGTGCTGCAAAGTGTCATTCTGCGATTTGGCCGCTTCGCTTGCTGTGGAGGAAAGTTTGAGTTAACAAAGTGAATTGAAAAGACAATTGACAAACTTGTACTCACTCAGTGAAAGCTGAAAGTTTTCATTTCGTGCTTTCTGCAGTTGTTCTTCTGCTTTGGTCAGTTGAGTCTTCAAGCTGTCGGCAAAGTGGCTCATAAGTGTGAACTTTTCTTTCAGCGTCTGCAACTCGCGTTCTTCTGAGGAGACAACGCCCTCCATGGCCCAGTCAGTCAGGCGGCGATCCAATAGAGAAGTCAAAAGTGTTGCGGTGTTTCAGGAACCGGCACAAACAAGTGTGAAAGAGAACGAGAGACAGAAAGTGAAGAGATCAACACACATGTTTTGCGGTAAAAGCCGCGAGCGAAAAAAACAGCCAAAAAATGAGCCATTCATAAAGTGAGTTACCGGCACATTTTAAATCTTGAATCAAGATCCTTGATGCGATTTTACCTGAAAACTAACAAGCAACTATCCAATGATGCTAAACTGGGTTGATCTGATTGTTTGAAATATTCAATATAATTGGTTAAAAATTGTTTGCATTTTTTATAAAACCAATGCAGAAAATTGCACTGTTTTAATTTGTCGGTAAACCATCTCCTCAGCTTTTAATAAAACAAACCAAAAATATTTTGCTTATTTCGAAATATCCTCCCTCAAACTGAAGTCCATGTTATCCAAACTGGGTGCAAAAACAAAACAACTAATCAACCGCTCTTTAGCAGTAGACGCAGTTTCCTTCGTCCAAGTCAGACAAAGGTTTTTCCTCTTCTCGTCTACCCGTCTATTCGTTAGGGCTTATCAATTATCAAGTGGCAATATCACTATATCACTCCCCACTGATAGATAATGGACACCAGCGTTAACAGAAATAGCAGCAGCAGCACCAACGTCCACGTTGAAAAGACACGCTCAAAAGGGTCACCTTTTGGCGGGCTTGTGTTCTTTTCGGTTGGCAACAGCAGCAGAAGCAGTTACCAGCAATTCGCCGGTTTCACTCTCTCACCACCGAATCAGTTGAGGGTAAGTTTGTCCGAGATTCTCTGCACTACTTTTCTCTATTTCCCCTTTGCCACTACCACCCGAATCGATCCAGTACTGGCACTGGTGCTAGCGGCACTGCCAAACTACCATAGCAGTGCTTTGTTGTACAGAATTTTTTCTCCTTCAAAAACTGGGCTGGAACTAGTGTTTCTATTGAACGGCGATTTTAAGTTCTCGCTTGCCTCAATCATCGTCGGCGTTGTTGTTGTTGTTCATTCTGCCTAAGTCACCTCATCTCAGTCACTTCAGATTATCTATTGTTCTCAAATTACTTAGCGTTCTTTCTTCCTCTGTCTTCTGTGTTCAACATTTCCAATCTGAATTATTGTCCCTTCAGTAATCCTTTCTCTGCCCGTTTCTTCAACTTTCAATGCTCTCCTTCTATTCACTCAATTTAATCATTCGCGAGTACTTTGGCTCGAGTCCGTAGTAAGTTATTTTGACTTTTTGCTGTGCTCAATCTTTTGTCCACCACTTTTACTACCCCTCCAATGGAGCTTGACAACAGCAGTCCAGACAGTGTCTTCTTGTTCTTGCCATCCTCAGTTGCTATTCCTCCAGTCAGTGGAGTGAGACAAGCACTTGTTATTGTCTGAATAGAGTGAGGGAGAGAGAGACACTGGCAATTAGAGGACAAGTAGAGGCCTACTGATGCTGCTGATGGTGATGAAGCACAGAGAGACACACAAACAGTGAGAGGGAAAGCACTTTCGACCAGATTGCCCGGCTGCAGCAGCTGAATAGGAGAAAAAGACTGCATAGTGAACAACAACTGGCGTAGTCTCTTTCTCTCCCACTAAAAATAGAGAAAGAGAAGGGAGATGCCACTGTTACCAACAACAGCAGCAGCAGCAGTAGGTTCTACTTGTCTTGATGATCAAGCGATGGAGTGAGAGGGAAAGTGAAGTAGGGAGAGGGAAAGTGAAAGTGAGAGAGGGCAATTGGCAAGTGCATCGTCAGTACTGCCATTCATGCTACTGAGGAAAGCCATTCGCCGCAGTCGACTTCACTTTCTTCACCTTTGCAGTGGCACTAACAACAGAGGCAGGTTCTCTCTTTCCCTCCCCTCTCCTTCTTCTTCTTCGTCCATCCACTTTTCACTGTCTTCACGTTCAATCTCTTTCGCTTTCTTTCTGAGGATTCCTCACATTTGCACGTTTTCCCGTCTGTCTAATTCTGCCAGCACCACCACCACCACCACCTTCTCCCTTTACCGAGCGGGTACACACGTTTACGTACACTTGTATGCTTGCACACACACTCAAAAACAGTCTGACGTTATCCGCTGCCTTTTCTTCTTCTTCTACTTTTACATATTTTTTTTCTGTCTGTTTGTCGGTAACCACCATTAGGTCTGCCAAAAACAAAATTTAGCATCTCTTCTTTCTTTCCTTCGTGCACTGCTTCTTCTCTGTAAGATTCAAAGTCACCATCTGCCTGCCGAGCAGTGTGTCTCATTGTCCTTTGTTTTCTTCCTCCTTCCCTTCCAGCACATTTTCGACAACTGTGATCATTCTCTTTGTTGCTGGTAATTGTCGCTGGGCATTTTTAAGTTTTGTTGTTTGACAGCCAGTTTTAAAGTTTTCGAATTGTCATTTCGTTTATTGACAGTCTGTGTATTTATTTGGGCTTGTCAACGTAGCATTTTCATTCTGTTATTCGAGTTGTGCTGTTGTTTACGTGAATCTCATGTAATCCTCACTTGCATTACCACATTTTGACCCACTCAAATCTGATCATTGTTTTTGTTTTTCTCCTCTTTTCTCCCTCTTTTTAGATTATTGTTGCTCTCTCAGTCAGTGAACACAGATCTTTGAAATCAGTCCCCCGTGACATCCCTTTCTCAGTTTCCAAATCGAATCTCGATACCTCAGTCTTCCTGCACCTTTCACGACACACACAGAGACTTCTTCAGGATGAACAAGAAAGTGACAATTGCAATTGGCGGTGCCGTTGCGGCCGTTGGCGCTTACTACTTCTTCAAGCCTAGTAGTAACTGCCCCAAGTCCAAATGGTAGGTGCCCAATCACTTTACTTCTTCTATCAAAACTGACTGTAGCAAAGATGCGCTGTCATGCCTGATAATTGTGCTGCAGAGAGTTGCTTAAGTGCTGATCATATTATCCAAAAGTAGTTGGATACTCTAGGCCCCCCATAACACATTTTTAGAGGGATTAAACTCCCAAAAAATTGCTGACGCACAACAACAAACTCAATACTGCTTATCGTCATCCTTGACTCAATCAAGACGTTTGACGTGATTTGCCCCCTGTGTGCTTGAACAGTGTCCACCACTTGACAGACAGTGCACAAACAAACAAACAACTACTTTCCAACTGTCATTCTCTCCGTTTTTCTCTCGGCTCTTCCCAAACCACAAACCACACTCAAGGGACGCCGAGGGCAACTTAATCGTAGACCCTACTGATGACTCAGAGCTGTACTGCGCCCTAGCTCAGCTGTCAGCCCTTCTCTACTACGTCCTCTCGGCTCTGTTCAGCGTCCTCCGAGAGGTAGTCCAACTGTCAGTGCTTGATGAAGGTGATGAAGTAGGTCCACTGGAAGCGGTGTAAGTGCGTGTGTGTGCCACCAGAAGCCAAGTGTAAAGTGCTTCGCCTGCCTGCTCTAGCTTAGCTTTTGACATTTAGCAGCTGTAAATCGAAGCAAGATGTCCAGCACCGGCACGTGTCTCCCAGTGACATTTCCTTCCTTTCTAGTCAGCTTCATCCTCCCGCTGCTTAGCACACTGCTAACCCAGTGCCTCCATTCAGTTGGTAGCAGTAGTAGTCCTCTACCTCAGTCTTCCTCACCACCAAGTGTCATTGCTGCTGCTGCTGCTGTAGTTGAATCCACTTCAGTGTCCTCTCTGCCATCCCTTTGTACAGTTGATAGAGGAAGGCAAGTACTGCACCACCATCACCACCAGCACTACCTCTACACCACACAATCAGGCATTCTTTATCCTTTCTTACGTGGATGCACACTCTCTTTCTCTCTCTTTCTCTGTCCTGTCCTGTGCCTGACAGCTGCATTGTACGGCGCCGACAATAACAAGCTTTCCACTGCCGTACAGAGTACTGTACAGCAGTCACCGCTGTCTGACATTGCTGTTTGTGTGCCGGCCGGCATTTCTAAGCTCTTTTCTGCTGTTGCCAGGCGCCAGGCCTCCTTCTTTTGACAGATAGTGAGAAAGAAGTAGAAACTGTAAGGTGACAGTGCCCGATCGTTTTGAACCTCCTTCAACAGCTTTAGGTTACCATGTCATAAAGTGTCAGCAGAAAAGCAAGGTGTCCGCTGTTTCCGTCATCAGGTATTTAGGCTGCCCTTCCACTAGTCAGACATTTTTTCATTCTTGATGTGTCATTTAATTGGCAAATTAGGCAGATTCAGGTAATCAAGCCAGTAACTGGCAGTCCAGAATCCAAAGTGTAAGCAGTTCAAATTGAGTGAGAGAGTGAGGGAGAGAGACAGTTGCGTCAATAAAAAGCCTCCAAGGTGTCAACAGTTGGCGCCGTTTGCCCGCACTGATAGGAGGCGCTTATCATCGTATCCTCTTGTCATTATGTCATCACTGCTCACAGATTACTTTATCCATCCCTCTTTTCCTCTGCTTACATAACCCCTCACTACTGTGTTTCAGTGCTTTCTCTTCTCTTCTCTTCTCTGTTTATCTAACCATCCGTTGGCAACTGCCGCAGCCCAAAGTACATTGGCGCTGTAGAAGTGTACACTGGCAATGTCTCTGCCTTGTTACTGATGTAACCGTCTACTACCGTACGAATATTACCTGTACATTGCGTGAGGAGACAAGTGCTATGGTCATTAGCAGTTGTGTGTGTGTGTTTGTACAGTAGTATCTTTGTATGTTTGCTCTTTTCTTCTGCTGGCCAATCTTCCGCTTGAAAAGTGCACTCATAGGGTCTCAGCTTACCGGGCAGCTTTTCATTCGTTTCTAATTATTATGGTTCAAATGACCTCTCTTATCAGCCCATTTAGAGCGCTCTTTTCGTCTCGAAAATTCTTCATTAGTAGACGTAATGTGTGCACTTGTTATCCTTGTTTTTAAGGGTCACCAGAGAGACTATCTCTGCTTTTTAGACTTTGCCACCTTTCTGGTGCACTGCAGTGTGCACCTACAGAGCAGTCACTTTGTTCTTATCTGACCGAAATTTGACTCTCACCGTCGGAAGTCAGTCTGGCAGTCCTGTCTTGATCAGGCCAGCTTGCTTTGAGTGTTTTGCCGCCCGTAGTTCAGATAGAAAGACTGTTTTTCCTCTTACTTAAAATCATTTTAGCTAACACAGGCGCCTTGCAAACATTTTGGTTGGCCTCATAAATAAATTAGCCTCTCATCATAACGGTATTTTCCAGTGCTACTGCTACTGCAGTTAACCTACAGTCTGTCTTCTCAGAGTTGTGGAAATTTTTGTTGTTTACTGCAAGTTCTTTTTATTGAGTTTCACGCGTACATCCTAAGCAAGCTGAGACTCATTCAAGAAAGGACGATCACTATGACTGTTTTTATACTACAGCTTTTGTGGAAGGGCTAGAACTGTACCAGGACGGGCACCAGTTTTTATGATTGTGCTCTAATTTTAGGGGCTATAACCCGCACACCTAAATTGGAGTCTCACCTCATTTTGGCTAGGTAAACACTGGTAGCTTTTGAGTCACCCGTTTTGAGCCGATCTTAGATAATGATACATATGTAGTTAATAGTAGTGCAGCACCTTTCTTAAAAACTCTTTCTGGTTGCCATTCTTTTCAAGTGTTTTGACAAACACAGTGCCTTCTTTTCTATCCTCCAAATGTCTCTCCCCTTTTCTATCATTTGTGATGATTAACGACGGCACTGTCGCTAACTGAAGATGAGTAGGAGAAGTTATTTACACGAGCTCATCCTGTCTCCCTGGTTGTGTCAATTGAAATTCATTTACTGCTGCTGCTCTTAGAGAGGCAAACTCCACAGCTGTCAATAGTCTTGTTGCTAGTGACCATAAAACGATGAAAGTAGATGCAGTAGAACGGAGTCTCCCAGTGCACACTGCAAAGTGATTCACTCTCCATTCATCCAGGCATATTCTATTTGCTGCACTGAAATGTGTGACATTCAATCATTAGCTGCACTGAAAGGGAGAGAAAGAAAGAGTGCACATGTACACTCGCAATTGTCATGCAAGAACCCATTGGCGCCACATTGAGGCAGCACTACCTGGTCAGTGAGGCTTGACTAGATGCTGCTGCTGCTGCTGCTGCTGCTGCTGCTGTTGCTGCTGGTTAATGTCTCCCCAGTGGCATCAACAGCAGCAGCAGCAGCAGCAGCAGCAAAAGCACAGTCGCCTCCGGCAAGCGAGTGGATTGGGCCAGTAGTGGTCTGTCTGTGCGTCTGTCTCTGTGAGTGTGTGATCGTAATCGCCTGAGAGTGCCAGTCAGATAAGTCAGCAGAAGCAGCAGCAGCTGCAGACAGCAGCAGTGCCCCACCCGGCTATTGCTGACAATGCAGTGCCCACTACGGTTCGTAAGCGGTTCATTTGGTTGCAGGTCCGGGGCGTGCAACTTTTC
>JAALOO010000065.1_pt2 | contig 50040 bp, 43 predicted proteins | sample 7257641 | NCBI WGS metagenome assembly JAALOO01 (sample SAMN14085613, study PRJNA598686) | mite metagenome | biome: ENVO:01001000; feature: ENVO:01001002; material: ENVO:01001226; isolation source: single female mite from University of Michigan culture on fish food culture... ...
GCAGTGACTCATGGTACTCCCGCAGCTACACACGCAACTCCTGCAGTGACTCATGCAACTCCTGCAGTGACTCATGCAACTCCTGCAGTGACTCATGCAACTCCTGCACGGCCTCAGACAACTCCTGCAGTGACTCATGCAACTCCTGCACGGCCTCAGACAACTCCAAAAAAACCAACAACGACAACCAGAAAACCAATAATACCGTTCGAGCCAACAAAAGCCACAACTGTTTCTCCAACTAAAAAACAAGAAGGTACAACGGTTTCAACTTTATCAACAACATCAAATAAAATAATTTCAACAACTTCAAATGAAATAATTACGACAACTGCAAAAAACAAAAGCACAAACTTAATTGCTTCAGTCGTAACAATATTTTTATCATTTTTAGTTTTGTTTTTGAATATGTATATTAATGTTTGATAAATAATTATGATTACTATTTACAACTTAAATTGTTAAATTATTTGTATGTTAATCAATAATCCAGATTTAATAAAACTTTGATAATATATTTCCATTTGCAGTTATTTGCAACGAGTTACATTTGTTAAAATAATTCATTATAAATTATTTTTTACAAACTTACTATCTACTGATTTAGTATCAAATGTAACTTTTTTACTTTTTTGCAAGATCATTAAATCGCAATATTTGACGTAAATGGGAAATTTTATGTTTGACTGTTTTTCGTTTTGTTATCATTGATAAGCATAACTTTCCTTTGCAATCCTTTAATGTTCTCACAATTTATACTATTGTAGTGCACGAGTCCCCACTACACTATCAAACCAATAATTTCTGATAGTTTGCAGTAAATACCGTTTTTGATGTTGCATCTAATTTTCTTTAAACTTTTTCCGATTTTTTTTCTGGTGAACAACATCAAACTGGGTTTACATTTTTATGCCTCACAATGTTTGTCTTTTCCTTAAATAAATCAATACTCATGTCATTTGTCGATCAACGATGAACAATTGTCACTTTTGATTGCTTTACTTTTTACTGATTTCGAAAAGTGTATGAAAAAAACATAAATTAGCACGACTTGATAGTGCTTTTCTCGTTTGTACTGGCATCATTTTGGCAAACAGTGCACTGTTTGTTCAAACAATTTATCAACAGTTAATCGGCGTATATCAGTCGGCGCCAGTGCTGCACTTTTTATTCATTTGAATATCAGTGTCTGGGTGATTCACATTATCCTTTATTCGTCATTGTCTGTTCACCCCTGGCAACTTATAATCGACCATAATGATTCATTTCAAATTGTTTTTTGTCATTTTTTTTCTTATTGGATATTCTTGTGCTCTTCCAGTATTTTTGGATGAACCAGAGCAAACTACAATTGCTGTTCCCCCCTCTTCTAATAATGAAGGAATTTTTTTAAACATTTCAGCATCTACTACCGGCTTAGTTTTTGATTCGCCTGCCAATGAAAGTGAACATAAGGTTGACAATCAAACTGACTTTTCCCAGTCTTCTAGCAATTCTGAAGTTCATCCAATGACCACAATTCCGCCCTTTTATGCCTCATCTGATCTTTCGATTGTTGATTCATTTTCGACTTTTTCCTCCTCAAGCCAAAACTATTTAGAAAATGCTAAACAGTCGACAACCCAAACCTTTGAATCATTTGTTCCAACTGATCCTAGTTCAATTCTAACAACTGAGAAGCAGCAGGAGCTACTGTCTGCGATTGAACCAGTCCTCACCGGAAAGTCTCTAGCTAATTCAGATGTTGATGAGCAATTAACACCAACTGAGCCTGCATCTGTTCTAAATTCTTCTGGCTCGAGCGCAAACGTCAACGACCAACAAAAGGGCTTTTCTATTGAAGTTCAAACTGAATTAATTTCACAATTAACTTCAGCAAACTTTGCTTCAAATGGGGAAAACACAACCACCAGTACTGAGCATTTACCAGCTCCAGCAGAAACAACAACTCCATTTTCGGCTGAATGCAAAACAGACGCTGCGCCATCGGTGGTAAGCGGCACTCAAACGGAAGTGAAAGAATCAACAGCGGTAGAAGACACAGAAGAGCTGACTGGCCAAAGTGAATCACTGCTCTCACAACGATCCACCGACGTACAGGATGCCAGTGAGCAGAGTGAACAGGTGCCTGCTGAAGGCCACTCTGTGTCAATCACTCAGTCAGACATTACCACTGTCAGATCTGAAGAAGCAAACGCCCTGCCAACTGAAGCCACAGTCAATGTACCGGTAACCGCAAGCATCGAAACTTCACATGAATCATTGATCGCCACTGACTCAGTTGAAACTACCAATGAGATGCCCAGCTCAAACACAGGTGAAATCGGCTCAACTGAATTTGCCAGTGCAGAAATGACCACTACAACGCTGTCAATTGAAGTGACGCCCACTTCCATCGCTGATGCAGTAACCCTAACCAGCAAGCCAATAATATCAGAAGAAAACCTGGAAACTTTAACCAAAAGTGCCGATCCCACTCCGGCATCGGTCCTCGGGTCCAACACTACTCACCGCCTTTCATCGGCCTCAGTTTTGCGCACTCACTCAAGTGCCACCGTAGCGAACGCCTCCTTCTTTCTAGTGACGCTGTTTGCCATAATAATGGCACATTGCCTGGTGATTAATATTTAGATGTAGATTAAGCGTTCTAATGTCGTCACTGCTGTTGTCACTTTTGGATGGCACTACTGTTTAATAAAAAGCTTTTCTTTTAGTCAACTCTCTCTTTCTCTCTCTACAAGAGCACCCGTTTAGTAAAGGATTGCAGATTATAGTGCTGAGAACAGTTGTGCTCTTTTGTCTTGTCTTCCCCCCCCCCCCTAAAAAGTTGTCAATTTGCTAAATTACTAGTTCATCAGAGCACAAAGAGAGCAGTCTGTTTTGTTCTGTTCTGTCTGGCACATCTCTGACTCTATCGAGCCAGTTCAGTCCCAATATACGACATTGGAAAGCGTCGAACAATCAGCTTACGTAGCTCCTCGTAGACGAGCAGATAGCAGAAGAATGGGACTCCAGTGCACCAGGCCCAACCGCTCACTGGCGAGAAGGTGAGCACCTCATTCAGCCCCGGACAGTAGACAACCAGACAGGCAACGCCGGTCTCGAGAAAGATTGAGAACGTCAAGAAGTGGTTGCTGTTTGAAAAGTATCGCAAAGTTAATCAGGCGATAAGTAACAAATCATCGCTTCGAATGAGCTTACCCAAAACCATGTGTGAACAGTGAAGTGCGTCTAGTTTTGTTGACGCACACATCCATCCACTGGGCAACTACTACTGACGTGAAATAGGCAGTTTGACCTTTGGCCAAAACTTCTTGCCTTTGAGGTAGTGTCTGATGATGAAAATTGTCATATTTTTTGTATACAAAAAAACTTTCTGAAATTGAGCTCACCCATTCTTGACCGTACCAGTCGGTCATTTCAATGTCACGATCCCAGCCTGCTCTCAACTGCCACAGCTGTTGTGGCATCCACCCCTGCAAAAACAAATAATCATCAATACAGTCAAACTACGCTTCAGCTTTGCACTTACCCACTGAGCCATTGTAACAAAGTAACCCAGATACCCTGATAGGCCAATGATGATTCCTGCCTAATAAAAAAAAAGAAAAATTTGAAAACTATAAAAGGGCAAGTAATATAGACTGACCTGTAAGAATGACCACAAAAGCACATTCCGAGTGACGAGAAAGTCTTTCTTTGGATTTCGAGGCGGCAACTTCATAATGTCCGACTCTGCCGGTTCGTAGGCCAGAGAAACAGCGGGCACCAAATCTGTTCCAATAGCAATGCACACTGCAGAAAATAGAGTTGACAAAAAATGCTCTAATCGTCTTTTCAATCACTTACGAATCTGAAATAAAAGTTGTAAAATATAACAACAGATGATAAAGCAAAATAAAACTAACTTGCCTTGATCGGTGTAATGGCAAGGGGAAAGCCTAAAATAAAAGAAAACTTCCTTAGTCATGCGCGTAGGTAATAATAACCACAATACCTAAAGTTAGAAATACAATAAACGGGTAAAGTGTCGAGCTGTTACCGGCCATGATATAAGAGATAGTCTTTTTGAGATTATCAAAAATCTTGCGACCTTCCTCAACTCCAACGACAATTGAAGAAAAGTTGTCGTCCATTAGAATCATGTCCGCCGCCTGCTTTGACACATCCGATCCGGTGATGCCCATGGCAATGCCAATGTCTGCCTTCTTCAGCGCCGGTGAGTCGTTGACGCCGTCGCCGGTAACGGCGACAATTCGATCCAGTAGCTGACAGTTCTCCACAATGCGCAGCTTCTGCTGCGGTGAGGTGCGCGCAAAGACAATCTCATTGAAGTCACGCAGAATGTCCCTCACCTGTTCGTCGGTCAGTGTAGCCAACTCGTCACCGGGAACGACAATCGAGGCAGAGTTGATCGCCCTGCTGACTTTTCGGCTGATTTTAGGCAGTGAAATTTGCGTCGATCGTCGGTGAGAGGCTGAGATGATGCCGATTGACTTGGCGATTGCCTGCAAGTAAAGTCATTTTTACTCTCTTTTTTACCCATAAAAAATCGATGACTCTACCTGAGCAGTGATTGGATGGTCTCCAGTGACCATGATCACCTGAATCCCGGCCACCTTGCAACGCTCAATGGCACCCGGAACTGAAGCGCGCGGTGGGTCAATCAAAGCTACTAGGCCCAGAAAACGAAGTCCTTCTATTGCAAAGTCAGACCCCACTGTCAAGGTCAAACTTGTGATCTGGAGCAAAACCGGCCAGTTCCATGTCACAGAAAGCAAGCACTCGTTCTCCCATTGAGCCCAGTTCACGATAAGCCTCTTCAAATTCTTTCATCTCCTTTTCAGTAAATGGAACTGTGTTTCCATTACCTTTTAAAATTGATCAAAAGATTAAAAAGATAATGATTAAAGACTACTCCATACCATCTAGTATGTGACTGCAGACTTGCACGACTCGCTCAGGAGCGCCTTTCATGACAACGATAAAGTCGGCATCACTTTCCGCCGCCTTGTCAGCATTGAGGTGCACCGAGTACTGGTACTTGTACACTGAACTGAAGGGCTTCTCCGCCAGCTTGCGGTACTGCTCTCGGTACTCGGCCACCACCGGCGACACTGACTCCATAAAGCGAAGAATGGCCGTCTCAGAGGCGTCACCACTGCAGTCTCGTTTTAGAATGTCCGGATTGGAGGTGTCGGTGAAGACTGCACGTGAGCACAGCTTGGCACACCTGTTGCGCAGTTGTAGAAGTTTTAGAGCAGCTTTAAAGTGACCGTCTAATCAACCCTTTTTCCAACCTTTGATAGGCGTTCCAGCTGGGAACCACCTCTTTCATGTCTTCCTTCACCTCTTCCGCCTCATGTGACACTCTGATGATGCGCCCTGCCAGGTAGACGTGCTCCACGGTCATTCGATTCTCTGTCAGTGTGCCAGTCTTGTCGCTGCAGATCGTCGAAGTGGAGCCCAGCGTCTCCACCGCCTCCAGGTACTTGATCATGCAGTTCTTCTTGGCCATAATCTGAAAATTATGTTAGGTAATTAGATGTCGGAGATTGAAAAAAATGATTTTTTACCTTTGCTGTCAAAGTCAAAGCCAGCGTCAGCGCTGGCAGCAAACCCTCGGGAATATTGCCTGAAGTTGCAGTATTGAGTAACTGAAAACTGAGTATGTTTTTAGCAGAAAGTCCTTACCAACAACAATGCCAATCATGTTAATGAATGAAGTTTGAAAGTTAATCTTAAGCCCCATGCAGACGACAAAAAAGATTATGCCGTCTGATATTGCCAAAATGGCGACAATCACCACAAACCGGTGAATTTCAATGCCAATCGGGCTTTGATTTGCCTACAAATAAATCTAGTCAGATCCTAACAGTTTTTACAAAAATCTACCTGAATGTTGGTGACTAGTTTGGCAATTTTGCCCATGACAGTGTTGTCTCCAGTCGCAATGACCAGACCAACGCCGCTGCCATCGACGCATGATGTTGAGAAGAAGGCAATGTTCTTCGCTTCCAACGGCATCTGATGACCAGCCTCGGGTGATCGAGACAGGGGTTCTGATTCCCCGGTCAGTGATGAATTGTCTACCTTCATTCCTTCACACTTGAGAATGCGAACATCAGCAGGAATCCGCTCGCCACCTTTGCAAAGCACAACATCGCCCACTACCAAATTTGCTGCAGAGATTTTCTGCGTTTTTCCATCTCGAACTACCGTAGTTTCCTAAAGTGAAAACATTGAATGAGATAAACTAAATGAGTTAATAACTGTAAAACTGTACCTGTGGAATCATATTCTTGAAGCTTTCAAAAATTTTCCCACTGTTTTGCTGTTGCATAAAGCTGTAAATACCAGTGACTGCAAATTAAAAACATTCATTAGCGAATCTTTCATTATTACACTCGTTTGAAACAACATACAAATGATAACTAGTGCAAGCACAATTGCCAAAATGTACTACAAAAAAATAAAGTTGTTTAGTAAATAAATCAATCGCATCAGGATACATACATCTTCAGTCTTCCTCGAGATGATATAAACAATGATGCTTAGTATTGTGGCCAACCACATGATGCTAAAATGAGAATCTTTAGTTACTTTTCATTAAATAAAAAAGTGTAACATTTACCTTGCAAAACCAAGTGTAAGTTCTTTCAGCAACAGTACCCAAGCGGGCGTCACTTTGGGCGGTGAAAAAGCATTCGGTCCATCACGTTTCAGCCTAATTTCCGCTTCGCTTGCAGAGAGTCCATTCTCAAGATGAGTCTGAAACTTTGCTACCAGCTCTTCACTGCTTAGCAGATGCTCCGTTATGTCCACTTCTTTGGCCAAATCGAGATCATTCTATTTTGGTGTTTTCAATAGTTAGCGACAAATTAAATATTTCAGCATTGGGACTAACCTTTTTATCGCCATCTTTACCGCCTGTCTTTTTTGAGCAGCAACAGCAAAACAGAGATCGAATGGAAAAAGCATCTTTTTTCTCTTTAATTTCAAGTGAATCTGCTGTCGTCTTTGCTGGTTCTTTTGTAGTTGTTGCCTTCTCATCGTCAATGCTGATAGATATCTGATCATTGTTGTTCAGGTCACTCCTTCGATGCGCACTCACTAGTTTCACTTCTTTATCAATGGTGAAAATGTCATTCTCCTTCTTGGTCTCTTTCATCTCTCACTTTCAAAAACTGTACAACTACTCAGAGAAAAGAAAACAGGCTAAAGCTAGAACCTGAACAAAGCCAGAAACGTTCTGACGAAGCACCCTCACGAGAGGTGTTCTTTTATTAGAGCAACTGAAAACAAAAGAGGAGGGATGGGGGCAATGACGGCTGATGACTCGATGGAAGAGAGAAGAAAATTGCACTGACTCATACCTTGCGAGGAGTGAAATTTGAATAATCATCGGCGAAAAGAACATCTGAAGCTCTTTTGCGTCTGTGGTAAAGACGCCATCGGTTTTTTTCAGTTCCACGCTGGTGGAAATGGGCGTGTAATAAAGCATAAACTGTTGAGCACTGAATAAAATAAGGTAATTGGTACCTGGAAAAGGCAAGTGCAGCAGTGTTAATTACACCAGCAGATTGACTGCAGTGAATGAACATTCGGAGATACTGGGACACCGGTAAAACAGACACAGGCACACACCTGAGCTTTTTGAGTCCTCCTTAATTTATGCTCCCTCAATGACTTGTCACTTGATGACAACAAAAATTGTCAAAGAGCAGGAAAGTGATTTTGTTGTTTATTTGCTTTCTTTCCTCTTGATTCCACCACCTGATTACTATCACACATTCATTTTTATAATTTGAATCGCTAATCAATGATAACAGTTGCCAACACTGCTGTAGACTGCTGAACTACATTTTTCTCCGTTTATTCATCACTTGATACCGCCTAATATAACCGGATCTGACAAACAAAACAAACACACACTGCTTACAAAAGAAAAGAATTTGTAGCTTGAGTCAGTGTTTTTTGGTGATTCACGCAAAGGGTCTAACAAAGGGAAAGAAATTCGAAATGAGAAGCTTGAAAAAATCGGGCGTTTTCATTATCAATTAGTAATCCTAAATTCCTTGTAGTACATTCACAAACAAAACTACCTATGATCATGAACTTTTGCGGCCATATTTTGTGGCTTTTTGTAGTGCTGCTGATTGCTCTGAATCAGCACATCGCCGCCGACTACTGCAGCTCCCAGAGCCCCCTCTCAAAGATCTTCTCCCTCAATGAGAAGGTCTACCTGGTGACTAAATCAGGCCTGATGTTCACCTTTGACCTGCGCAGCAAGGTGGTCAGCAGTGCCAACAACAAGGCGGCCACAAAGCTCGGTCCGCAGACACTGGATAATGTAGCCATCGCCGTGCACTTTGACCCCGTCGGCGCCTGCGACCCGGCCGCCTCTAATGCGCAGTTCTGCGAGCACTCCAAGGTTTTTGCCGGCGCGGTGGCGCTGATCGACGGCGACAAGAACATGAGCATGCTCTGGTACAACGGCAAGCGGAAGGCCTTCGAGGCGTACAGCCACCGGGCGGAGTTCACCAAGGCGCGGGACATTTTGCCGTCGATCAACAGTCGCCTCTACTCGGCGATCTACCTCGTCTTCGAGCAGGTGGCCCGGAGCGCCGATCCGCGCTTCACCGCCGGCACCTACGACCAGTTCACTGATTCGCTGTACCTGGCGGCCACCATCAGCGACGGCGTCGCTCAGCTGCCAGAGTGGGGCGTCGGCAAGTACGTCCTCTTTCGCGCCAACTTCGCCCCCAACGGCCTGGTGCAGGACTCCTTTGTGGTGGCGAAGTTCGACCATCCGGTGACGGGGTTGAGTGACTTCAATGGCGACCTCTTTGTGCTCACCAAGAACAATGTCATCCACCAGCTCGGCGGTAATGAGTCGCTGAAGGTGGAAAAGGTAGGGACAAATTGTGATTAGAATTGAGCACATTTTACTCTGTCATACCTCCTTGCAGACCTTTGACTCGGCCGACCTGTTTTGCAAGTCGAGCTCGCCCTTGAAGGCGGCGATTGCGGTGCCCAGTGGCCAACACCGAACTTCCAGCTTCATCAACATTCAGAACCTTGGCCAGCTTTTCTTTCCACACGCGCCCAATGAGCTGAAGTTTGTCGACTCTGCGCTGCTCACCGGCGGCACCTTCATCCTCATTGTCGTCGTCCTCTCCGTCCTTCTGGTGGTGATCGTCGTCGTCGACGTCTACATCGTCTACAGTATGAGTCAGGAAACGGGAGAGGACGAAAAGGTCAACTACGGCGATGATGATTACTCGACGATGAAGAAGAGCAGTCGCAGAAGCAGCGGTTCATCTTCATCTTCATCCTCGGGCCGCCGAAGCAGCAGCAGCAGCAGAAGCTCAAAGCGATCCAAGAGCAAGAGCAAAAGTCGCTCTCGTGTTTAAGATCTTTGTCAACTACTTCTGTTTCATTTAAAATGCATTGCAGAGAATATTTATTCTTGATAACGGTCTCAACAAGTTTTGCAACTTTATTTCCCATAGCTCAAAATCAGTTGCGCGCCTTCAAATCAACAATCGATACTTCAACGCGATTTACCGCACACACAGTGAAGATCTTCTCAAAAAGACAAGTGCTCAAAAGCTGTGCGCTAGCTGTTTGAGAATAAGTCAGTTTCGGTGCTTTGCCTTTTCGGAAAAATGTACCAGAGAAAAGCAAGAAAACAGCGCGTATCGTTTCGTTCATCACACCACACATCAACACTGACTGGAAGCGGCAGGAAAAACGCCGTCTCTCAACATTCAGAAAAACGTGCTTCAAAGGACGGCGCTTTTCCTCGCACATCTGTGCGTCGTTTTGTCAACGTGCCCGGAAAGCAAGCGTTGTTGTGTGGGCATCTGTTTTTTCCAACCGGTGGTAAAGCCGAGTGCACTCTTGTTCTCTGGACCCAAACTCCCAAACGTCCCCGGTACCCGGATCTACCCACCATCGTTTAAGTAGTTTGGCCTGACTTCAAGGTAAGGAGCCTTAAGTTGGTGGCACATCCACATCCAGTCTTCAGTCGCTTCTCACCTTCGCTGCGATTGCTTCACTACAAGTTGACCTGTGTCCATCGCGTCTGTTTGTTGCGTCTCAAATCATTGCCACTGCTCAGTTGTGCGCTTCAGTGTGTTCCAACAGTGTTCCAACAGTGGTGAGTGTTTTTGCCTACTACTACTAGTTCGCATCTATCTCATAGTGCTCACTTTCACTACCTTCAGCCACAGTAGTCTGCAAGACACAATAAGGTCACACTGTGCACGTGGCATCGCATTAGCGCGCATGAACGGCTTGTTGTTCCAATTGACTCATCTTTTGTTCTGTTTTGCCCTGTTCTAGGTCCAACATCATCATCACTCATATCTGAACATACATACAACAGCAAAAAGGTGAATCATGGCGCCACCAAACAGACGGGATCAAGAGACGCAAGAGAGTCTAACGCGTATTGCCATCGTCAACTCCGACAAGTGCAAACCAAAGCGATGTCGACTGGAGTGCAAAAAGTCCTGTCCTGTGGTGCGAATGGGCAAGCTGTGCATTGAGGTGACCGTCAATGACAAAATCTCTAAAATCAGCGAAGAGCTGTGCATCGGCTGTGGTATCTGCGTCAAAAAATGCCCCCTTGAGGCTATTACAATCATCAATCTTCCCTCGAATTTAACCTCGCAAACCACTCATCGCTATGGCCAAAATACGTTCAAACTGCACCGTCTGCCGACGCCTCGGCCAGGCGAAGTGCTCGGCCTTGTGGGCACCAACGGTATCGGCAAGTCAACGGCCATCAAAGTACTGGCCGGAAAGCTGAAACCCAACTTAGGCCGATTCGGCGCCGATCAGCCTGATTGGCAGGAGATTCTCGTCTACTTTCGAGGCTCTGAACTGCAGAACTACTTTACCCGGATTCTGGAGGACGACCTGAAGGCGATCGTCAAGCCGCAGTACGTGGACATGATTCCGCGAACCATCACCGGCTCGGTGGTGCACCACCTTGAGCGGAAGAACGAGCGGAAAAACATGGAGGAAATCTGCAAAGTGCTCGACCTGACGCCGGCCGTTCTCAGTCGCGACGTCTCCGAGCTGAGCGGCGGAGAGCTGCAGCGCTTCGCCATTGGCATGGTCTGCGTCCAGAGCGGCGACATCTTCATGTTCGACGAGCCCTCCAGCTACCTGGACGTGAAGCAGCGTCTGAAGGCCGCCGAGGCGATTCGCGGCCTCATTCAGGCGGAGAAGTACATCGTCGTCGTGGAGCACGATCTCTCGGTACTGGACTACCTCTCCGACTTTATCTGCTGCCTCTACGGAGTGCCCGGCGTGTACGGCGTGGTGACGATGCCCTTCTCCGTGCGCGAGGGCATCAACATCTTCCTCGACGGCTTCGTGCCGACGGAAAATCTGCGCTTCCGCGAGACGTCGCTCGTCTTCAAGGTGTCGGAGAATGCGAACGACGAGGAGGTGCGGCGGAAGTCGCAGTACCAGTACCCGCCGATGGTGAAGCGCATGGGCGACTCCTTTGTGCTGCGCGTCGAGCCGGGCGACTTCACCGACTCGGAGATCATCGTCCTGCTGGGGGAGAACGGCACCGGCAAGACCACCTTCATTCGCATGCTGGCCGGATCGCTGAAGCCGGACGAGGAGGCGGCCGATATGCCCACGCTGAACATCAGCTACAAGCCGCAGAAGATTAGCCCCAAGTTCAAGGGCAGCGTGCGGGCGCTGCTCTACGAGAAGATTCGCGACTTCTTCAACCACCCGCACTTTCAGGCGGAGGTGGTGAAGCCGCTGAACATTGAGGGCATCCTCGACCAGGAGGTGACCAATCTGTCGGGGGGTGAGCTGCAGCGCGTCGCCCTCATTCTCTGTCTGGGCAAGCCGGCGGACGTGTACCTCATTGACGAGCCCTCCGCCTACCTGGACTCTGAGCAGCGTCTGATTGCGGCGAAGGTCATCAAGCGCTTCTTCCTCCACTCGAAGAAGACGGGTTTCATTGTGGAGCACGACTTCATCATGGCCACCTACCTCGCCGACCGGGTGATCGTCTTTGAGGGCGAGCCGTCGATTGACACGGTGGCTACCACGCCGCAACCGCTACTTGCCGGCATGAACCGCTTCCTCCAGCTGCTGAACATTACCTTCCGCCGTGATCCAAATAACTTTCGGCCGCGCATCAACAAGCTGAACTCGGTGAAGGACACGGAGCAGAAGCGAGGCGGAAATTACTTCTTCCTGGAGGACTAGGAAGGCGTCAAAGTATTTCCGTTGTCCTCCAGTGCACCACCAGGAACAGAATTTGCATTTGCAGAGTGTGAATGAAAGCAACTCCCAGCCAGCCAACTCCTCCTTTTTCTCTAACTGAATCGATCGTTGTTTGCTCGTCACCATCAAAGCGTTACCACACCTCTCTTTTGTTGTCTTTATTTAATTTTTTTCTTTTCCTCTTCATTTTCAGACAACTTGTCCTGTGTTTTTTAATTAAAGAGAAAATGGTTTAAAACACTGATGAAAACACCCTTCTAACGCTGGAAGAGGACATTCTCATCGTTTTGGGGCTCACTAGTAGTGTCGTTCTCTTGAAAATTTTCACTGTTTTGAGTTAAAGTTGCAGCAGGCACGTGAAAGCGATGCATGGCTACGCTTGGGTGCCACTTGAACTCGGTGCGCAGCTCTGCGGAGGGCATCAGACTGCCGAAGACAAAGGAGAGCTTCATGGCGTCAAAGCCCAGTCGGGAGATCTCGTGCTCAAAGGTGAAGACGAAGGGGGCGAGGCTGCCGATGTACACCCACTCGGAGAAGGAGTTGAGCACGTGCAGCCAGTAGCCGTGCTGGTGGAACAAAAAAGGAGAAACTTTTTTACTACCAAAATGGAAAATCATCAAACTTACGTCCTCACTGCTCCACGCCAGGCGCCTGGCTGGGCTCCGAAACTTTGCGAATCTCGGAGTGAAGAGGAGATAGGCGGAAGAGGAGACAAAGAAACCTAGAGCGGTGATGTTGACGAAGGCAATGTAGAGGCGGGTGAGGTACACCGGCTTGCTATTGACCGCCGGGTAGAAGCGGCCCGACCAGTGGACGGTGAAGCCGACGTAGATGGGAAGAACGGAAACCAGGCCGAAGCCGGCCAGGTAGTGGTAGAAGAGGCTCTCGCCGACGCGGAAGGAGGCGACGCCGAGGGCGCCAAGGCCGGCGGCCAGCGCCAGGAGGTAGGTGAAGAGGTTCCAGCGGAGGTACCACTCCCTCTCCGCCAGAGGGTTGTAGAGGTGGGCAATGTCGTCGAAGTTGTCCTCCAGGTCGACCTGCATGTCGCCCGGGTGGGTGGGCGGTGGAGGGAGGCGATGCAGGGCTGGGTAGCGGACGCCAGTGGCACTGTTCACCAGACCGTGGTCAATGCTTTCCTCCTCCTCTCCCTCGATCATTGGCTGCGTGGAGGAGGCGGAGTCGTCGGCAGAGCTGCTGCTCAGAAATCGTTTGGGGTGTTTCTTCTTCAGGACACGCCCCTTTCGAATGAGGTGCCGGTGGGCCTCGGCATTGAGCAGGACGAAGCGCGGGTCGTAGATGATGGCCCGTAGTTGGACGTACCGAATGGTGACGGTCATCATCCCTGATGGTGGGAAGGTGATGGTGGTGGTGATGATTGTATAAAAACTTGCAGTACTTACAGAGCACTGCGCAGGCGATGACGCCAAAACTGAAGATGGCCGCCTCTGGTATAAAATTGCCGGTGTCCGAGACCATTGGCAGGAGAAAGTGGTAGTGACCTAGGACGAGGCCATTGGCGTAGCTGGCACAGGAAAAGTTCGGATTAGCTAACCAGGTCTCCACCAAATTCACAACTAACCAAATAACAAGCAGTCCTATAAGAAGGCAGGTGAAGAGACTCGGCGGAATGATGGCCCAGTTTATGGAGGGCCCAGGACTCTCTGTTTCCTCTTCCATGAAGTAATTTGTGTGCTTTTCGGCAGTAAGCTGACTACTTGAAATGACAAAACTAAGAATGTGAGTACGTTTTCAAAATTGTCAAATGTTTACGTGGCCTTTTCTGAGGTTAGAATTGATTGCCATGTGTACATGCACCCTTTCCTTCCGGCACAACTATATCCTGTAGAATTGATGCATTATCATTTAGATTAACAGCGCACCGTTATCAGAAAAGTTACAACATGTTCTCTACAACCGATTCACTTTCCCCTCTTCTACAATCAACAAACAATAAATCACTGTTTGGCGGTGATTGCACAACAGCAGCGGTGACAAGCTGGCTTGATAAAATCTGCAAAGAACAATGAGCCCTGTTGGCAATAAGATAAGCAGGCACCCATGGAGGCCAACTCCATTGTGCTCTCTCTGGCAGTCGTACAGTTAGGTTAAGGATCACACTAGAGCACACCTGCTTTTTACTTAAAAATGACACCACTTTGTGCCTTCTTTTTCTCTATTTTTCTTTTGACCACTAACCTTTGTCTCGCTACAAATCATGAATCTTCTACTACCAATGGCTTTAGTACAACTGCCCAGTCATCGTCAACTGTCCCACCGGGCATTGACATTCCCTACATTATGGCGAGGAGTGCCTGCCAGCCCGACCTTCAGCCACAATTCGAGCATAACCTCACCTTTGGGTACCTCGTCTCTCCGGAGCCTGATCGGCTGAAGAATCGCACTGATTTCAACTGCACCTGGGTTCTGCAAGTATCTCAAAATCAGACCATAAAGAACACGCTGATGCATTTTGATTTGGCGCCATCGCTGCACGTCGACTTTCACGACGGCCCTAGTGAGCAAGCGCCGCTGATTGCCAGCTACCACGGACGAATGAGTCGGGCATTCTTTCAGACAAAATCCAGCTCACTTTTTATCCGCTACTACGGCCCCACTCGATTGGCAAGCATCAGTGAATTTTACGTTTACGTAGAAAGGTCTCAACCGGCGGTTTGGTGTCATCTAAACGAGAGCCTTCGATGTCGTAGTGGACAAAGGTGTGTTCCACTGGCGCAAAAATGTGATGGAACTTTTAACTGCAGAGATGGCACCGATGAAGAGGACTGTCCTCAGCAGTCGCTTCACTTTACCAGGCTGTGTGGGCTGAAGAATGAACTTCCTGATGAACTGGGACTGAATATTGTTGGCGGCAAGGCTAGTCTGCCCAGTAAGTGTATTTTTGTGAAAAAGATGTAAACGGGATTAGCACATTTTGTTTAACTGTTTTGCAGACTCCTGGCCTTGGATAGTGTCGTTGAGGCGGACAGCAACAGAGCCTGATGGACACACTTGCGGCGGGTAAGAAAAAACGGACAATTTAAGCATTTTTTACAATTTTTCTTTTTTTTGGCAGAACAATCATCAACCGAAAGTGGATCCTCACTGCCGCCCACTGCGCCCAGAAGTACCCAAAGGTGACTGAGTGGACGGTAAATGCGGGCAAGTACCAAAAGCTAAACGTGCATGAGCCTACCGAGGTACTACGGTACATTAAGCGAATGGTCGTTCACGAGCACTTTATCGGCGGTGATGAGGACGATGAGGACAGTGGCAAAAACAAAAACCTAACCTGGTACGACTACAACGCCAATGACATTGCCCTTCTCGAGCTGAACGCCCCCCTTCCCGACAATGACCCAGCAGTTGGGGCCCTGTGTTTGGCCAACGGATCACTGACGGTGAGGGAGGGTCTGAGCAGCCTGGTGATCGGCTGGGGCAGCACGCTGATGACCGGCGCCGAGCTGGTGCTGAAGGAGGCGACGGTGCCGGTGATCAGCAACGCCAAGTGCCACTCGTGGATGCCGCTCTTCAACATCGGGCCAAAGCAGATCTGCGCCGGATTTGAGAAGGGCGGCACTGATTCCTGTGCCGGAGACAGCGGCGGACCACTTTTTGTCTACAATGCCAACTCCTTTCGGTAACCAGAAAGCACACTTGTCATTGCTTTAAACCCTGATCACCAATTTTTTCCTTCTTTTCCTCTAAAGATACGACCAAATCGGCATCGTCTCCACCGGCGACCGCTGTGGTGGGAAGAAGGAGGCTGGAATTTACACGCGTGTCTCCAGCTTCACTGACTGGATCAGGAATGTGACTAGTGACTTTACGGAGAACTGAGAACTGCACTGCCTATAAATCACCTGTTTTTCACTGTAACACTGTTACACAAATCTCCTCTGCTCAAGACAAAGTGCCCAACGGCCTGCTCTGGCCATCTGCTCAGTGACCAACAGAACAACAACACACACTGTATCGAATTACATCCGTTCTCACAATAAGCACGCACTTGACTTGGTTCTTCAGAATTGCCTCTCTTTACAACCTCGTTCGCCATTGACCATTAGTTGCTAAGCCCACAAGTTGCCATTTGCTCAGTTGTTTGTGTATATCAGCAAAACGCAGCGCAGCGAAATAAAAACACTCACCAGTTAACCTCGCCACTTTATCAGACACAACTCTGTGAGTCAGAGACTGCGAATGTGGCTGAAATGTATTTTACTGTCGGGGGGGGGGGGCAAATCCAGAAAAATGCTACACTGAAAGTGAAGCCAGAGATAGCAAAGCAAACCCGCTTTTTCACTGCACTTGCGCTGTGGCGCCCCTTTGCCAGTGGAACTCGTGTTTTCTTCTTCTTTCATTGTTGTTCTCTTCGCTGTATTTGATGCGCAGTTTTGCTATCAGCCTATTCATTCGTGGTTAGAGTGCTCTGCTTAACGGTCGCAGCTCAGTTTGATCTTCGTACTCTGATTTGCGTCAAGACTTGTGTCCACCTTCGTACATCAGTTCACAGGTACTGCTGGTCAGTAGCTCTATACGCAATCTTCTAACTCTTACACAAGCTTTGTCACGCTTTTCAGCAACTTATCTCTCTCTCTCTCTCTCTCGAAAATGCCGTACTACGCCGTGGCCAACGGAAAGAACCCGGGCGTCTACAACTCCTGGTCGGAGTGTGAGTCGCAGGTGAAGGGCTACCAGAACGCCCAGTTCAAGAAGTTCAGCACCATGAGCGAGGCCAATGCGTTCTGCAGCGGTGGAGGTGGCAACCGTGGAGGAAATGGTGGAGGAGGTGGAGGCTACTCTGGTGGCTACTCTGGCGGATACTCCGGTGGGTATTCCGGTGGCTATTCGGACAACCGAAACTCGTCTTCAGGAGGGTACCCTCAAGTTGCTCGTACCGGCTATTGCGTCAGCTCACCTGCGCGCCAGGAATCTGGCTACAACTCGGCTTCAAGTAGCTCCCCTTACTCGGACCGTCCGGTCGTTTACACTGGTAAGAAAACTTTATGCAGTGTTCCATGTTATAGCATGTTTCACTTTTTTATCGCAGACGGTGCCTGCACTGATAACGGCCGAGCTGGAGCTAAAGGTGGTAAGTTATCAGTTTAGTGTTGTTATTATTCCGTTCTACCGATTTATTTTGTAGGAGTGGGAATCTATTGGGGACCCAACCACCCGGACAATGTCTCTCGACCGCTGCAGGGAAAGCAGACCAACAATCGAGCGGAAATTCAGGCTGCTAGTGAGGCAATCAACCAGGCCAAGGCTCGAGGCTACAAAGAAGTCACAGTTCGTACTGACAGTGAGTTTCTGATCAATGGCGTTGGCTGGAGCAAGAAGTGGAGCCAGAATGGGTGAGACTTTTCTTTGCATTTTCAAGGTAGTTATTAAAATATAACCCCTTCTATTCTACTTTCTAGATGGCAGCTATCTACAGGCGGCGAGGTTAAGAACAAAAACGATTTTATGGCTCTAAAGGATGCCATGAAAGGGATCGACGTCAAGTTTGAGAAGGTCCCGGCTCACAGTGGCGACCATGGCAACGAGATGGCCGATCGCCTGGCCTTTGATGGCGCCAAACGAGGCTAAGAGAGCATTTGGACAATGAAGAAATTCTTCTTGCCAATTCCAGCCTATGCTATTTTTGTATTACCTTTTTTCATGCACTATTTTTTCTCCACTTTATTGTCTCAATACTTTAATTTTCTGCCAACTTTACTATTACAGGCAAAACTCACTGTACGGACAAAATCTGTATCGCATTTTCATCCGTACTTGCGGGCGCCAGCGTCTATGTTGACATAAAACGCTCCTTTCGTCTCAACAGACGCTAATGTTTTTGCATAGAAAAATTGAATAAACTGCTTTACTAAACGAGATGGCGTTGTCAGCGTCCGTACTTGCTGGCGCGTCCGTACTGTGAGTTCTGCCTGTATATGTAACCGGCAAATAAACCTTTATTACATTTTGTGTGTGTTGTGGTGTTGCTCAAAGTTCGATCTTCTAGTCTTTACAAACAGGACCGTTATAAAACCTCGACCTTCAACACAACTTTTACCCATTCTTTGACTTGCATTACCATCTCCCACTACTGTTTCAGTGTACGTGTCACTGCTTACCTTCCCTCTTTGCATCAGCAGAATGCACCGACAACTTTTGAAAACCAAGTCGCTGCTAAAGTGGTCATGCCTGGGAGGCCTCTGCGGCGGAGGCGGCAGCGATGGCGACGGCTACTCAAACGAGAACAACATCAAAGCCGAGTCTCGCTTCATGCGACCTTTCTCCATTAGCAGCGTGCAGCACGTCAAGCTGGCGAACGATGCGCCGCTGATCAAGGACCAGAATCTGACGAAGACGAAGAAGGGCAAGAACCCCATCAACCAGGACAAGGTGCCGCTCTCCAAGCTGAAGGTGTACATCGAGAAGAACTTTGACGCCGAGCTGGTAGAGCGAACCTCGGTGAACAGTGACAACATCGTCACCACGAAGATCATCCAAAATCTCTACGTCACCAGCCTGGGTGGGCTGAAAGCGAAGACGCTGAAGAACTACAAGGTCAATCTGCTGCTCAACGCCTCCATCGACCTGCCCATGGTTGAGGTGGGCGGCTGCGAGTCGCTGCGCGTGCCCATCTCCGAGCTGGAGCCCGAGTCGCTGTCGCTGTACGTCTCCGACGTCGCCGACAAGATCCACGAGAACTACCTGAAGAACGGGCAGACGGTGATCTTCTGCCACGACGGCAATCTGAACAGCATGGCCCTCTCCGCAGGCTACCTCTGCAAGTACACCGACCTGTCGCTCTCCGAGGCTCTAACCCACCTGCAGTTCACCAGAAAGGGCTTCGAGCTGGCGGAGGGCAACCTGGAGGGCTTCAAGAAGCCGCTGGAGAAGTTTGCAAAGAAGGCGAAGAAGCCGCAGGCTCAGGCGCCGGTGAAGTCCGAGCAGCCACAGGAGGAGATTTCGAAGCAGAGCAAGAGCAAGAGCAGCAAGAAGAGCGGCAAGCCGAAGACGAAGACCAAGACTAAGAAGACGGCGCCGAAGAGCGGAAAAAGTGGCAAGGCAAACACTAAGAGCACTAAACAGGGAAGCACAAAACAGTAGAAGAGTTGTTTCCTCTTGCTCGCGTCACAGCACTTTGCGAGGCGTGCCAAAGACGCCTCTATCTCATCATCTGCTCGGCCTCGATGACGATTGTCCCCACGCACTGTTTGTAGTTTAGATTATTATATTATACTACTAGATAAAAGCACACCTTCCTTGCTTACTCCAATTTGCAGTTAACTTGTGTCGGTCTTTTCCCTCTCTCTCCCGGTTACCGGTCAGGGGCGGCCAAAGCTTCACTCTTTGTGATTGTACACAGTTGCCGCTGAAGGCCACCACATTTAGGCTGAATCGATTGCCGCCATTGAGGTTGCAGCATCTGTCTATCGATTTGAAGCAGAGCATCTGCAAAACACAACCAAGTAGACTTGTTTTTGTTTGTTTCTTCTTGTCTCATGTACTTGATCGGTGGCTGCAAAAAAACAACGAAAAACGATTTAATTTAACGAGCCAACCAACCGTCGTCATTTGCAGTTGCGATCCTCAAGAAGAATGAAGTACAACTTCACTGGCAAGTCCGTCCTGGTCACCGGGTCGTCGTCGGGCATCGGCGAGGCGATTGCCAAGCGCTTCGCCGAGTACGGCGCCAATGTCACCGTCACCGGGCGAAATGCCGACAATGTGGCTCGAGTGGCCGCCGCCTGCTACCAAATATCGCCCTACAAAATTAGAGTCAGTTGATTTTTTGTCCAAAAGGTAAAATTTTAACTCTTTTCTTTCTTCTCTTTTCCAGCCCCAAGAAGTGATCGCCGACCTGACCATCGAAGCGGACGCCAAGCGTTTGGTGAAGGACTGCGTCGACCGCTTCGGCCGCCTCGATGTGCTGGTGAACAATGCCGGCTTCGCGCTGATCACCTCCATCCTCGATCCGCAGTCGCTGACCAACTTTGACAAAGTCAGCAGTCTGGACGTTCGCTCCGTCGTCAACGTCACTCTGCTGGCGACGCCCCATCTGATCGAGTCCAAGGGCAACATTGTCAACATTTCCTCAATCTGTGGGCTGAAACCGGTCAGTTGAAAAGGAGTGACAAAAAATATGGTTTTAAAACTCACTATTTTTCCTCTTTCTCCTCAGCTCGCTGGTTTCTACGCGTACTGCATGGCAAAGGCGTCAGTTGACATGGTAAGAATAGTTAAAAAGTTTTTGTTTGAAATTTTTTGTTTTTGATTGAAAATGTTTCCTTCTACACCAGTTCACCAAGTGCATTGCACTGGAGTTGGGGCCAAGCGGCGTTCGTGTGAACTCAATCAAGTGAGTGATGCTTCAAAACATAAGGTAAACAACAATCTCAATTTTAAAATTTTCTTTTTATTTCAGCTCCGGCGGCGTCAAGTCAAACTTCTTCAACGCCATTGGCATGACCAAGGAGCAGGTGGCGGCGCAGGAGGAGATGCTGCGCAGCTCCTCGCCGATCAACCTGCTCGGTGAGCCGACGGACATTGCCGACATGGTCATCTTTGTGTGTTCCAATGACGCCAAGTACATCACCGGCAGCAATCTGGTGGTCGATGGAGGCACTCTGCACAGCGCACTCGCTGTCGCTAAATAAAACTGGGCATTTGTCATTATCAGTAGAAGACTTAGTTTTGCCAGTTTGGTACTACACCAGCATGATTGAGGATCAGGATCATTTCCAAACACTATATTCCCTTTTGCCTTTAAAGATGACCCACAATAAAATGACCACTACTTTAATCATGACTTGAGCAGTTTAGAGTGAGTATCAGCCTGCGAGGAGCCGGGTTTCCGCCGGGAGTTCTTTGAAGTCGATTTGGATTTGCCTTCTACAAAATAAACTTTGGTTGTCATAAATGTGAACCTGAACCAGAAAAAAAACTTACTGTTGGAAGTGGACTTTTTAAACTTGGCAGTTGCCAGCTGTTTATTGCTCCTCTTGCTAGAGCTGAGCGGGTGCTGCTGCTGCTTTGACTTCTGCGTTGACTTGACCACCTTTTTTCCCTGACTGGAGACCGTCTTCGGGTCTTTGCTCAAGGTCATTTTGGGCACTTTAGCTCCTCCTCCTTTAGTCGTCTGCTTCGCCTGCTTCCGCTTGTTGTTCATCAGCCTCGGGTTGACCAGCTTCGGGCCGATGGAGCGAGCATTTGAGGAGCTGCGCGTGGGAATGCGCCGCGTGAAGCGCTGCGAGAAGAAAATCGTCTTGTTGCGCATCTTCCGCGTTCGACTGTGGCTGGCGTAGAAGCGGCGCATGGCGCTCTCCCGCTTGCGGTCCAACATCGCCGCCACCACCACCTGCGACTCGTTCTCGAAGAAGCTGAGGAACCAGATCCAGTCGTTCAGCGTCAGCCAGGTGCCCACGAGGAGCGTGGAGATGATCAGCGTGCTGCTGAACCAGTACGTCGACTTGGTGAAGGAGATCTGCCGGCCATAGATCACTAGAATGGCGCTGAGGGCCAGTGTGGTGGTGGTCATGAAGCCGAGCGCCGTCTGGCTGAGGCACCGCCAGTGCTGCACATTCGCCTCCTCCTCGTTGAGGCTGTACTCGTGCATTAGCAGATTTCTAAACAGCAGATTCGGTTATAAAGAAAAGCTTTCAAAAGTTGAAACAAAACTCACTTTTTGATGTAGAACTTGAAGATGAGGACAATCATCCCCAGCGGCGAGAGGATAACGGTGATGAAGAGGACGTCTAGCAGCGACCGGAACAGCGAGCCGTCCTGCTGCTGGTTGACCGGGTACCAGTTGTAGTACTCGAAGGCCATCACCAGCGAGCCGGCCAGAATGATGACCAGCGAGACGATGACCAGCGCCTCAAAGCTGGTCAGAAGAACCTGCGGCAGCTCGGGGAAATTCATGCCCTCCGCCTCGTTGCGGTCGTCAAAGTCCTCAACGGGCACGCCGCGGTAGATGACATGCCGCCGGGTGATGTAGGTGTTGAAGCGACGCACCTCGATGATTGCGTCATCCGCCGCGTTCACCAGCACGTACTCGTAGAGGAAGATGCTGCCGAAGGGATCCCCATGAGAAACTCGAATTCCCGAAATTCGGTTCCGCCCACTGCTGAGCGGCTTCAGACTGCCGATCAGCATGTGCATCTCCCCGCAGATGGGGTCCTTCAGAAGGGAGCACTTGAAGCGCACCTGGTTGCCCAGCAAGTCATCTTGCCGGTCGAGAAGATCTAGGTCAATGTAGCCCTTCTTCATGTCAAAATTGGGCGTCGGGCAGCCGACGCGCAGGATGAGCACGTACTCGAACTTGGCCTTGTCCTCGTGGCAGAGTATCAGGTTGATCTGCTCCTCGGGGCCTTCCTCATCACCTTCAACTCCTTCGCCTCCTCCTACTTTTCCCTCTGCATTAACGGCTGCAGCTGGTGGTGGTTTTTTAGCAGAGGAGCAGAGGACGCCACTCTTGAATAGCAAAACAAGACCGGCCACGACGATGAGCCCAATCACCAGCGACGGCAGTATCACTCCCGCCGAAGTGGACGGCTTTGTAGTCTCTATCCAGTGGTCAAAATTGAACTCCTCCTCCTCCTCGTCGTAGTCCTTGTGGCCCTTTCGATGACCTTTTGAGTGGGCAACATTGCACCAAGAGATTAGAAAACCATAACCGAAAAGAAGAGTTAACGTGAACATTGCTGCGTTGAACAAAAAAAAGTACAATTGATTCACCTGACAAAGTGCTTGCTTACATATGCGCAGGTAAAACACAGCTTCTACAAAAATTCGAATTGAGCACGTCTTCTACGGACGTATTCGAACATGCCGATATTTTTTTGCTTTCAAAGAAAAACGCACTGTGCCGCTGAAAGTGGAGCCAAAACAAAGCCTGTGGAAGTTTTGATCATCAAGAGAATTGACTTTCGAAAGACCAGTTCACCCCTTTCTTACCACCTACCTAAAAAATGGACGAAGCCTGTGACGCTAATCAGATCATCAGCGAGGTGGTGCTCAAGCTGGAGCGCACCGGTGCTCACTCGCACATTCACGGACTCGGACTTGATGATACGCTGAAGCCAAAAGAGGTTTGCCAGAGAGTGTTCTCAAATCTGACATCAGGAAATCCGATCGCTAACACTTTACCTTTTGTTTACTTCTAATTTAGATAGCTGATGGCATGGTGGGTCAGCTTGCTGCCCGAAAAGCCGCTGGCATCATCGTGCAGATGATCAAGGAGGGCAAACTTGCAGGTCGATCCATTCTGATTGCCGGCCAGCCGGGCACTGGAAAAACGGCCATCGCCACTGGCATCTCAAAGGCGCTAGACGTCAGCATTCCCTTTATTTCGATGTCTGCCTCGGAAATATTTTCACTTGACATGTCAAAGTCGGAGGCGTTGCAGCAGGCATTCCGAAAGGCCATCACCATTGAGATTCGCGAAGAGACGGACGTCTTGCAAGGCGAAGTGGTGGAGATCATAATCGACCGCGATGATCCAGTGAAGAACGTCCGCACGGGAAAGGTGACCCTGAAGACCACCAGCATGGAGACGGTCTTTGAGCTGGGCACGAAGATGCTGGACAACCTGAGAAAGGAGAAAGTCTCCGCCGGCGACATCATCTCCATCAACAAGGCCGACGGCAGCGTCACCAAGCTGGGGCGAAACTTTACCCGCGCGCAGGACTTTGACGCCATGGGACCGACGCTGAAGTTCATTCAGTGTCCTGACGGGGAGATCACCCGACGGGAGACCATCTGCCACAACGTCAGCCTGCACGAGATTGACGTCATCAACTCCCGCCAGCAGGGCTTTCTGGCGCTCTTCTCCGGCGACACGGGCGAAATCAAGCCGGAGATTCGCGAGAAGGTGAACGCCAAGCTGTCCGAGTGGCGAGAGGAGGGCAAGGCGAACATTCGCCCGGGCGTGCTCTTCATCGACGAGGCGCACATGCTCGACATTGAGTGCTTCTCCTTTCTGAACCGAGCCCTCGAGTCGGTCTTTGCGCCCATTCTCGTGCTGGCCACCAATCGAGGCATCACCAAAATTCGCGGCACCAACTACAAGTCACCGCACGGCTTTCCTTCCGATTTTCTCGATCGGCTGGTCATCATTCGCACTACACCCTATACTCAAAATGAACTGGCGACCATCCTCAGGATCAGAGCTGAAGAGGAGGACGTCAGTGTACATAAGGATGTAATCCCTATCCTCTCGAAAATTGCCGATGAAACTAGCCTAAGGTAAGGTGATTGTACTTGAGACTGTAGTGGGAAATACTAACACTTTTGTAAATCTTATCGAAACCACACAGATACGCCTGTCAGCTTATCATATCATCGCAGATACTGGCAATGAAGCGAAAATCTGCCATAGTTGAAAAGGAAGACGTCAGAAATGCCTACCAACTGTTCGTCGACGTCAAGCGGTCTGATAAGTTTATCAAAATGTACGAATCCGAGTTCATGTTCAGCAGCAGCAGCAACGGGGACAACAGCAAGTCACCTGAAGGAACAGGGGAGGACCACTTTGTGGACGCCTCTGAGATGGACATAGCGTAGAGAATGGCTGCATTGATCTTACATTTGCTTCACTATTCCATTTACCTTTCATATGGGCCCTAATCTCTTATCTCATTCAATCGATCAATCAGTAAAATAAAAAAAGCACACTTCTGTTTCGGATGCGCTCTTGATGTGTTGGGGTGGCATGTGGCGCCACTGTCGGGAGACAATGGCCCAACAGCGAATGCACCTTTCGGCGTGTGTCTCTGTCATTTGGCGTTTAGCTGTCGTCTGTGCGTTTTCGCTCTGTCTCTGTCTCATTCTTTCTCCCTCTGCGAAGATAAAAGCCTTCACCCCCTTCCAGACAAGAACGTGTATCACACGGCGCTGATCCGGCGTTTTCGCCACTTTGAACTAGTCACTGAGATCACCTAGACTGAAACGCTACGCAGTGCTGTGTCTTCCGCCTGCTGCTTCAAATCTACGATAAAGTATATCTTAAGGTATGTTTTCTCTGTTTATCTATGCCCGATTGCCTTCGTCTCCGATCTTCTCGGTCTGTCTAACTGAAGCTAACTGCACAGTTTAGGTTCCTGTTGTTGTCGTGCAATGAGACACAGCGAGAGACCCAAATCTGCTGTCAGATGTGATCATTATGCTAATCATCATCAAGTTGACTACCACAGGCGTGCAATCTCCTTTGCTTGTTTGCTATCATGACAACGAGCAGTTCTCTCCCCCTCCAGCTCTCCTATTCTCTTCCGTCTTGTACGGCTCCATTTTTAACTTGCACATTCTTGCACACCACTGACTGAATTGATTGCACTACATATTCTATCCCTGTCTGCCAGTTCTGTCCGTCTAGTCGTCTGAAAGTCGGCGACGCCGTTTATTTCGCTCATTTCGTTGCATCTTCTAGATGATTGCTCCATATATCTTCTCACAGAGAGAGAGAATGAGTGAACGATTGGTAGTCAAACGATTTCAATAGCCTTTACGATCATCTACTATTTACTCTTCTCGCCGATGAGCTTGTTATTTTTAGTTTGAGTTCTATTTCGAAGTAAAGAAAGTGTTAACGTATGCGTCTCAGACTACTGACCTCCTAAATAGTGGCGCTATTTCTACAGCAAATGATATAGGCGTATTCAGAATATTTCCTCATATTTTACATAGGAGGTCAGTAGTCTGAGATGCATAGTTAACGCAAGTGTTGTTCGCCTCTGCTTTGTTGCCTAGTCGAGTTCTTTCTATTTTAATCAGACAGATCTCTCTTCCTAGCCATTTTGTTGTGCATAAATAATCTCTCCACCGAAAGGAACCCCCTGTGTTTAGCAATGGTAGTCAATGGTAATAATAGGGAGTGATTACCGTCAGATTTCTTTTTGTCAGATCCCGGCACCCGGCAAACGTTGGCCGCACGAAAACGCCAAAAAGTAGGCAGGTCTTTGGCAGCGTGCGGCAGTTGAGCCAGCGCATCAGCCAGCGTGCTAGCAGGCTCCGCCTTGACTCAATCGCCGTACAGTTTAGCTCTGGCGACGCTCGCAGAAGAGGTGCACCCTATCGCCTCAGTGAAATGGAAAGTGCTCGCGGCTCCCTTTCTCTCTGGTGGTGGCCGCTCTTTCTCTCGCTCTTTCTCTCTGCCTCTGAGCGCACTTGACTTCTCTGTTGTGTTCTGGCAGACTTTGATTTCCCTGAACTGCTTTTCACCTCCTTCCCCGATACTCTCTCTCTCTCTCTGCTTAATTTGTTGATCTCCTATTTATTCTGTGTTTACCTCGAGTTTACCTGTGCTTCGAAAGAACAACAGTAGACGCCTCGATCTTTTACTTAATTGAGTAGCAGTATTTTGTCAGTGACACTTTGGCGTTGTTTATTTATTTATACATTTGACCCTCGTCTAACTAGTTTTTGTCGTGTTTTTCCCTCCCTGCAGTTGTTAAAATGAACATATTTGATAGCAACAACATCTCTCCGGAGTTCCTAAAAAGCGGACTGGTCGAAGTCCAAGGAGAGGATGGCGCTTTCTACTACGCGTACATTCACGACGTTGAATCGACGCCGTCGCCCAACCTACAATTGTCAATTGCCGGTGATCCGGGCACTACTTCCGAAAAACCAAGTGCAGCCAATGGCCAGGCGAATGGCGAATCCTCGATGATTACGGTTACATTTCAGAACAACAACTTTCCCAAAAGTACAGTTCCCATTCAGCGAATTCGTCTTCCTCCCGCAAGCACCGGGGGCGGTGGCAGCAAAAACGGAGTTCAAAATCAAGAGGAAGCGCTCAAGAATCTTCAAGCCGGCGTTTCTGCAGTGCAAATCTCGAATAACTTACAAAATGCGGCACCGAACTCTCAGCCAAACAACATGGCAGCTAACAGCAATGGTGGTAGCATCGACGAGTCAATTTTTTCCCCCGGCATGGAGGTAGAGGTCCTTTCCTCTTGCACCATCAAAGACCAGCCTCGTGGCTGGTGGCGTGCAATTATCAAGATGATGAAAGGTATGGGGATAGTCTTTTTCGTTAGCCTTGTTCACCGAATGATAACACTAGTTCACTCTTTGCAGGCGGCTTTTGCGTTGTCGAGTACGTCTCGCAGGGGTCTAACACCGTCGACTCCACTTCCCCCGTCTCCTCTGGTCAGGTGGCCAGCATTCAGACGCATACCGAAATTATTCCACACGATGATATTCGACAAAAGAACCCTAACCCCACGCTCACTGTGAGCCCGTTTTTTCGCATCGAAATTCCAGTTCCGGCAGATTTTCGCTCCCTAAATCGCGGCTGGATGCACAAGGAGGAGGCTCACCGTAACTATAAGCAATCACTAGGCGCCATTGTAGTTCGTTACGATGAAGCCAAGGACGTTCTCATAGTGATTGGCTACGCGCAAAATGCTATCGAGAAGAGCTTCATCGCCTCAAAGGTTGCCAGTCGCGCCACCATGCTCTCTGAAATGCATTTCCGAAACTTGAGACAGAAGCTACTTCTTCTGAGTGATGCCGAGGAGGCGGCCAAGCAGCTGTCAAAGACCTCCTCTCGAGTCACCAACACCAACAGTCACGGCCTCTACGAGACTCGCATTTTGGTGCCTGAGCACCTGATGGGCCTGGCTATTGGCAGCCACGGCGCCAACATTCAGAATGCTCGCAAGATCGAGGGCATTGTGGCCATTGAAATTCTCAACTCCAATCACGACTCGCCCAGCGCATTCCTCGTTCGCAGTCAGACGATCGAAGGGCTTCACAAGGCGCGCGCCCTTCTCGAGTTTGCCGACCGAAGCATCGATATTCCGCGTTCGCTTGTCGGAAAGACCATCGGCCGCAATGGGCGCATCATCCAGGAGATTGTCGACAAGTCGGGCGTGATTCGAGTCAAAATCGAAGGTGACCAGGAGAACGAGGCGCCCAGGGACATAGTGCCTTTCGTCTTTGTCGGCACGTTGGAGTCGGTGCAGAATGCTCAAATTCTTCTTGAGTATCACATGCACCACTTGCAAGAGGTGGACAAGCTGCGGCAGGAGAAGACGGAGATTGTCAACAAGCTTCGGCAGCAACAATCAATGACCATCAGCTCGCAGCACATGGGCAACGGCAGTGGCGAGTATGGAATGGGCTACATGCATGCCATTCCACAGGGAATGCGAGGCGGCGGCCGTGGCATGGCGCCACGCGGACGAATGCACGACATTTCTCGCGGAAGATCTGACCGTGGACGCGATCAGGCTGAGCCTCGACGCGGCGGCGGTGGTGGCGGCGACTACAGAGACTCTCGTAGACCGGCCAACGGCCCTTCCCTTTCCAACGGACCACCTGAATCTCACCGAGGACGCTCCATCACAGGCCAATTTTCTGGCGGTCGCAACAATGGTGGTGGTGATCGTGATCGGGAGCCGAAAAGCAACAATAACAGCAGCAGCGACCGAGAGCGCCCTGAACGGGGTGAACGTCCTGAGCGTGCGGAACGCCAGGAACGCGCCGAGCGTCCGGAACGCTCTAATCGCGGTGAACGCCCGGACCGAGGCGAACGCCCAGAAAGAGCTGAGCGCCCGGAGCGAGCTGAACGCCCCGAGCGAACTGAACGCCCGGAACGAACTGAGCGCCCGGAACGTCGAGATGATCAAAGTTCGGAAGGCCATGAACAGCAGCAGCAGGCACGCACTGATCGCCCCGAGCGAACTTCTGAACGCGCTGAGCCGCGTGCCGATCGAACCTCAGAGCGAACTGAACAACCTCAGCAGACGCAGCAGCAGCAGCCGCCCCAACAACGCACTGAGCGTACTTCCGAGCAGCGCGCTGACCGCCCTGGGCGTCGCAATGACCGTAACCCTAGCAAGAAGTGAACTGGTCTGGTTTACCCACTAATATTTACATTTAATACACTATTGTCATTTGTCGTTTTGTCTAACAACCACACAACAACTTCTGTAATGTTTCAACAACGGGGAAGATTATAAAATTACATTATGTATATGAATGGTGCGCTACACGGTGTTTTTGTTGCCGCTCGTTCACTTGCCATGTGAGAACGGGGGCACTGTTTTGGTTTGTACTGTTTTAGTTTGGCAGTTTTGGGAACTCATCTCGGACGACGCACTTCACCGGAAGAGGACATTGGTCAACACCGGAAAACATCATGAGCATCCTTCTGTCGACTTTGCTGCGGCGACACCTGCATCCCGGCTTGAAGCTCAGCTCTACAGCCCTTTCACAGCAGAAAACAAATGAGCTCATCGGAAGCAAGTGTTTCGCCTCTTCATCATCCTCATCCTCCTCCTCCTCCAAACCTCCGCCTTCGACCTCAGATGATCTGCGAGAGCGCGCCCGCCAGCGAATCGCCGAGGTGGAGGCTCAGCAACTGCTCTCCCCCAACTCGCCCATCGGCATACTGGACCGTTCTCCCGGCACTGATCCGAACGCCGCTGCAGAGAGTGCCGCCGCCGCCGCTGCTGCTGAAGGGCAAACAAATGTCATCGACGTTGAGGCCGTCGCCTTTGCTCCTTTTCCCAATAACACCAATCCCAGTACTGGCGAGGTGAAAGGCCCTACCGGGCCAGAGCCGACCCGGTACGGCGACTGGGAGCGCAAAGGACGATGTTCCGACTTTTGAACGTACAGGCGTAATGGTCGGATGTCGTAATGCAAAGTAGTGATTTGTTTTATTGTACCATAACAAAAATACATTGTTTTATTATATTACAGGTGTGGTGAGGAATGGTTGTGTGATGATGGTGGTTTGGATTTGGATGGAGTGACACATCGAAAAACTTTCTCCTTCTTCTTCTTTCTAGCTGTACGATTGTCGCAACGATAGATTTGTGTAATACTGTTGTTTGTTTTATGGCAGTCCACCTTTGTTATTGGTAGACTGCTCTCCAGACCTTTGCTCAGCAGACTCTCAGTGGCTCAGCTCGAGGTAGGGCTCTGCCGAGTCGGTGCTGCTTTTATCCCCATTTGCAGTGCAGCTCGACACTGGCAGCTCTTCAGGCGACGACGGGCCCGAGGGTGGTAGTGGGTCTGTTGGCAGCAAAACCGGAGAAACTGTGGAGTTCTCCTTTGCGGGAGGAGAAATGGCCGCCTTCTTTTTCCTAGGCACACTCGGTTCCCTGCTCTGTTGATCGTTGCCACCAGTGGTGGAACTGTTGCTACCGTTGCTGGTGCTACTGTCCGCCGCCAGCGGCAGCAGCCCGTTCCGGTGCTGCTCCATGAGGTGCTGCAGCCGAAGGTGCACCTTGGCGATGGGTATCCGGTCGGTGGGGTTAAACTGCCAGCAGGCCTGCATCAGCTCCACCAGCGCCGGCGGACAGTTGTCGGGCGCCGTCAGCTGCCGCCCTCGAGTCACATTTTGAATCACCTCGAGGTTGTTGTACTCGAACCAGGGCTGCTTTCCGTACGTCAGCACCTCCTGTCAATATTGAACATGTAGGTTAAACTGACTGTTTTTATTACCTGCTGTTCATATTAAACGTACCCAGAGGAGAATGCCAAAGCTCCAGCAGTCGCTCTCGATGGTGTACTTGCGGTACATGATGCTCTCCGGTGACATCCACCGAATGGGCAGCAGCACGTCTCGGCCGACCTGTGTAAACAAAAAAATGCGGTCAGTTGACCTCTCTTTCTCTTAGTTTGCTGCTCGCCAAACACTAAGTAATCATAGTAAATGATGATGTGCACCTCATTTACCCTGTAGTAGTCCGTGGCGTAGACGTCACGTGACATGCCAAAGTCGCCAATCTTCGTCACCAGATCGAGGCCGACCAGGCAGTTGCGCGTGGCCAGGTCTCGGTGGACGAAGCGCTGGCTGGCCAGGTACTCCATGCCGGCGGCGATCTGCGTGGCAATGTGCAGCAGGTCCAGTAGCTGCAGCACCCGATACCGCTCTCGGTCGCTTAGGTAACTTTTCCCTGAGGTGGTCGACTCTGCAGAGTTTCCATTGTTGACATTGTTGTTTATGGTGGCCGTTTGCTCCGTTGGCTTGTTCAGCACCGCATTAAACGGATCACGCTGATCGGCCCTCGACCGGAGAAAGTTGTTCAAATCGCCGTACTCCATGTACTCGAAGATCATCATCAGGTGGGCACCGTCGAGGGAGATCCCATAGAAGGTGACAATGTTCGGCGAGATGAGATTGGCGAGCAGTTCCGCTTCGCGGGAGAATTCCGCTCGCAGCTCTGTTCTCGAGCCGTGCGTCTCCTTGAGCATTTTGATGGCCACCATGGTCGTAGGCTCTTCCGCCGTCAGGTAGTCGACGATGCCGAGGAAGACGCGACCAAAAGCGCCCTCGCCAAGCTCCTTGATGAAGCTAATTTTCTCATTGCTGATATGGCAAATGGCTGCAAATGAGGCGAATTAGAATTTAGAACAGGTGTACAACTGAAACTTATATACTTACATGAATTCTCCAGCAGGTGCTGCTCCGCCTCAGAGAAGTAGTTCGGATTGGAGACCAGACTGATGGGCGGCAGACGCTGACTTCCGGTGATGTGGTGTGCGGAGATGAGCGCCGCCGTAGCCTCCTGGTCGGTGGGACTTCCGGTAGAGTGCTGCCGAGAGCCGTTGCTCCCAAAGGACCAATGGGTTCCAGTGGAGGAGTTGTTTTCACCCCCCGTTGAGCCATTGCCACCACTGGCCAAAGCAGCTGCTGCCCGGCCATTTTTGTAGTAGAACATCGCCCTCGTCTTGGGCTGATTCGGCAGGCGGCTATTCTGCGCCGAGCGACGCCCGCGCCGGGCGTGAAAAAGCCGCTTCTTCCGATTGAACCAATTGGTCATGCCGGTGAAGAGGCGCACCGGCAGCATCGCCTGCTCCCGTGCTCGGTTGTTGTGATTGCTGTCAATACCAGACTCCCAGGAGCCATGCACTCTGGTGCGGCCATTCTGGCGATGATTTCCACTGCTGCCGCCATTGCTGCTGCTCTTTGCCGGAGAGCCAGAAGGACTGATGGCGCTGTTGTTATTGGTTTTCTTAACACCCGATCCTCGGTAGAAAACGGCCAGAATGACGACGCCGATGACGAGGACGACGGCGATGAAGATGGTGTTCAGTAGAAGACCGGAGGTAAAGGAGGACGAACCCTCTTTGTCCCTTTGGTCGTCAGCATGTGGACCACCACCGCCACTGAGCACCGTGCCATCGTCAATCTCCTCCATGTTCAGAGGAAAGTCATTCGGCCCGTTGGGCATCATCGGCATCAGTGAGTTGGGCAACTTCCCACCACCACCAGAGAGGTGGTTCGGCAGTGGTGGCACCTTCGGAAAGTGGCCAATTCCCGGTATGTTTGTCACTGGGTAGATGATTTCTAAACATGGTGGCCGAAACAAAATAGAAATAAAAAAACAACAACAGAGCGCATTAGTATTCATTTGCAAGCACCACTTGGCCAATTAATTATTTAGCTAATTGAAATGAAGCAGCTGAGTGAGTGAGCTACTATTTTTATTACCTTGATTAAAGGTCACATTTATGGAGCGCTCGGCTCGCCCGTAGACGTTCGTCGCCACCAGCGTGTACAGGCCATTGTTGTTCGCCGAGTCCTTGTGTATTTCAAGGTAGCCTAGTAGAAGTGATTTAACTGTAAGGTGATCATTGTTATCACATTATACCCCCCCGAGAAAGAGAGAGGAACGAGCTGTCTGAGCAAGAATCCTCTCTCTCACTCTCTTTCTCTCCTCAGAATGCTTACCATCGGCCTGAGCGCCCTGCGTAGGAATGGTGTAGTGCTTGTAATGCTCGTTGGAGATCACCAGCGGTTTGCCGTCTTTCAGCCAGGTGGTGTTCGCGTAGGGAATTCCCTTGATGCGGAAGATGATGCACAGATAGAACTTGCGCTGCAGCACCAGCTCCACGATCTTCGGCTCGGCTGTAGAGGTGAAGTTACAGATTTTGATTATTTGTAAACTACAGAATCAAGCACACTTACAGTGAACGACAATCTCCACTGAAGAGGTCGCCTTGCCGACGTCGTTCTCCGCCTGACAGTAGATCCGGTCGTTGTCTTCAATTTCAGCCCGGTCGATGCGAAGGACCTGGCTGACGAGGTACATCGTCGTCAACGGTTGGGTGGAGGTGGCTTTGCCTGATGAGGAGGGCTCAATGATCACTTGAGAAATCTCCATCAGGCTGCAATTTGACTTGAGGGTGCTCGTGTTCCAGAAGATACTAAGATGCAGAAGATACAGAGAGAAATATGATGACGGTTAGAGATAAAAGAGATTATAAGAGACAGACACTGACCTTGGAATAGGCGAGGCGGTAGCGTTGCACGTCAGCACAATCACTTGGCCCTCCATCACAGTGATCTGCTCATGTGGTTCAATGTTTGTCACTGGGAAAGCTGTTGAATTGGATGTTAGAACAATGAAATAGAACCCAGCTGAAACAGTGGTACTCACTGCAGGCGGTTACGGTAAGATTTGCCAATGACCGTTTGACCTTCCGCTCGTCAATGCAGGTCACGTCGGCCCAGTACGGCCCGAGGATGTTGTTCTTCTGGTTGACTAAACTTTGAATCCATCTGCCGGTGGCGCAACTGCACTCAAATGGATTGTTTTCAATAACGAGATCTAAAGTGATAGCAGCAACAAAATTAGTGTCATTAAGTAGTGCCATGAAAGCAAAAAGTTGCACACACGCTAAAACAGTGGCAAGTTCAGTCACCCAATTTTGTGGGACTGTTAGTAGTAGTAGTAGTCCTATCTTATCAGACAAAATGAAAAATGGATTCCCCCAAATGTTTATGCACGTTTGCTGTTTACACGTTCTGATAATTGCTTAGTCGTGGTCGTCATCGTTTGTTTATATCAACAATAAGCAAGGGCAGACTCACCATTAAGACTTAGCCCTTCAAAGTGGTGCCAAGAAAGCGTACGGATGCGATTATTCTTCAGTGATCTGAAAATGGAGTTTTTATTACAAAAGGTCAGTGGGGGGACAGAACAAAAGTACCAATGCACTTACATTTCCCTGAGATGAGCATTGCCACGGAAGGTATCGGCGTCGATGATTTCCAGTCCGCTGTGTTCAATATTTCTAGAAACAAATGGTTAGCAGTTGTTGAACAGTACTGATGATGAGGACTTACAGCTTTTGCAAGTTTATGTACGGGTACATCTGAGAGCGATTAAGGTGGCGCAAAAGTGGCTGATTTGAGGCGATTCTATTGGGAAGTAAAAGAGTGCAAATGAAAAACATTGCCAGTGTCATCTCGAGAGGTGCTCCTTACATCTCCACAATTTTCAGTCGGTCGTCACGCTTAGGAAGCATAGGAATGAGCGTGATCTCCGACGGCTGGTCCGGCCGATAGCGACAGTCCAGTTCGTCCACCTTGTTGCACCAGCAGACCTGGCAGACGTCCAGCGAGCCGCCCACGGCAAAAGCGCCATCCTCTGTAAAAGGATACGGCTCCTCGAGGTCGCCCAGGTCGTCGTCGACCAGTGGAACAGAGGAGGCGTGACTAGACGTGGAGTAGGAGGTGTACGCCGAGGTGGGAAACACCAGATGGGGCACTGAGTATTGGCTGAAGTTGAAGATGCGAGTCGTCCCAGAACTGCTCGAGGAACTGGAGGAACTGCTGGTAGTGCTCCTGCTGGTGGTGCTGGTGCTGCTGCTGTTGAAGACTATGGCTGCACTGCTGGACACTGATGATGCTAAAGGCGAGGAGATAGGAGTGGTGGCCGCCGCCGCAGTTTGGCCCACTAAAACGGCACACTCTGACTGGGTGATGATTGCACTGGAAGAGAGGAGGAGGATGATGATGAAGAATACTGTTGCCAGCGGACGGGTAGCAAAGTGAGTGGTGCTGCTGCTCCAGATGGAAGTGAGATTTAAGAGGAAGGGAGGAAGGTGGCACCAGTGGTGCCTGTGTTTTTGTAGAGAATGGTGGTGATGGTGATTGGAGTGGTGAGGGATCACAGGAATGAGTGGTTCTGGTGATGAGGTGAAAGGCATCAAAGAGGTTGGTGAAGGAGATGATGAATGGTTGGGTGAGTGGTGAAAAGAGTTGAGCATCGGTGGTGGTAGTGAGGTGCACCGATGATGATGGTGATGTGCTGATGATGTGACTAGTAATGTTCTACAGTTGGACAGAGGAGACCGGTGGTGATGATGATGATGATGATGAAAAGGTGCTTCTTCTAATCTGATGATATCCTCTTCCCGATAAAGTTCATCATCAGTGAAGTTACCCATTTGTGTTTGTGACTGGCTGGACTGATGACTGCAAACAGCAGCAGTGTTTGCCGTCTCTTCGTCCTCTGACGCTAGGCTCATAATAGCGTTCATTGTTTTTGTGCGTAGCTTTTCGGTGCATTGACAAATTGTGTGTGTGTTTGTTCAACGCGGGTTGGAAAGTGTACAAAAAGTGGTGGTAATGATAATGCTATTGCCTGCAACCGTTTGGGAACAGTTTGAGAGGAAGATAGGACTAGGACTGTGTTTTGTGTTTTTATTTTGTTTCCACAAGCTCGACAGTTTCTGCATAAAGTCAGAAAAGGTAGGAGTGTAACAGGTGTGAGATAATGCAAGGACAAAGGTCAAGTTTAATCGAGGTCTGTGAATTAGTAGTAACTGTACAGAGGTAATTGTCTCAAGAACAGAGATGCCTGAGATGACTGTTCCACCACAACTCTGGCGATTAGTGCCAACAGTGGTGCTGGTGTTGGTGCTTCGAAGAAATTGTTTGTCTCTCTTCGAGTGTGATTAGCGGTGATAAGCTCGTCATTGGTGCGCTTGTGCAAGTGCTTGGGGGAGGTAATCACACTCGGGAGACTGACGCACAAAGAAGCTGTTGCGATGATGAAGTTACGCAGTGCAAAAACACGACTGTGGTTGCTGCCGCTGATGCACCAGTGCGACTGGTGCAGGGTCGCGTCTTGGTGGCTAATTACGACGTTATTCTCGAGTTGCTCCTGCTGAAGAGCCCATGTACTTTGTGGAAAAACCAGCTTCTTTTCTGTTTTTGTGCTGCTTTGCACAGAAAACAACAAACTAAACTGAGCAAGTTTAGGGCGCCCGTAGAAAAAGGAGGCGGAGAAAAAGAGGGAGTTTAGCGGTTGATGATTTCGGCGGGCCTCATTTGCTGACGTGAAATGTCAAAGGTCATTCAAAAAGAAAAAGAGAGAAACATTTCTGAGCACTGTTACTTGGCGACCTGAACCACCTGCAGAGCACAAACAGTAGCGCACACAGGTAGGCACAAAAGAAGGTGTCGGTCAGCATAGGTGCATAGAACAGCTCAGTGTGAGCACACAAAGCTTGTAGTTTTGGTGCTGCTGCTGAATAGGATGACTGACAGATTTACCGATGATGAGGAATACTTCTGGCGCCTCCTGAACGAGTGGTGGTACCAGCCTCAGTAGAGGTAGAGTGGCCGGGGATAGCAAGAAGCAACACAGTTTCTTCCTTTCCTTTAGTTTGTGGTGAGACTTTTTTCGGTTTTCAACTACTCCGTTGCAGTTTTGTGCAGCGTCACCTCGACACCGATTGTGTGTGTTGGGCACCTCACACACACAACTGATGGGCGCCGGTGTGTGTTCAATTGTCGCTGATCACTGCACTGGTTGGTGGCTGTGTGGTAGCACTCAGTGTGTGGTGCGGCTCCCACTTACAGTGCCCATTTTGTCGTCGATTAATTAGTCAGTCTAATGAAAAAAGGGGCTGTAAATGAAGCTGGCAAACAGAAACTGGTGGTGATGGTAGTCCTGGTGGTGGTGATGGTGAGCTGGTGTCTCCAACACTGTTTGACCACAGCACGGCAACAGGCAACTGTGCTGGCTGTCGTACAAAGCACGCGCGCAAAATTTCAAATTTCAGCGAGTAGAATGTGCAGTGTTGAATGATAGTTCTGGAGGTGGTGATTGTAGTAGTGCTGGCCAGACGATGACAATGCCCAGGTAAAGGTTCAGCCCGGGAATGATAGTTGTGTGTGTTTGAGTTTGCACTTGGTTCAATTAAAAAAGGAGGGAGATGGTGAAGACATGTGCTGATGGTGGTGGTAGTCTTTTACTGCTTTGTTCAATTTATTAAGACAGTGATGACTAGACTACTTTGAGGAGGGCAGATAATAGATAAACGATGTAGAAGAGAAGTGCACAGTTGAACATGAAGACATTCATTAGCAGTAGAAGCAGAAGCAGCAGTAGCAGCAACATTTACAGTGTACACAAATTGATTTAACTGATTTAGTTTTTTCGTGATCAGTAGCTGCTGATGTGCGCACAGTAGTCATTTCAATGGTGACACAAGGTAAAAGTCACTTCAACTTGGGCAAACAGTGACTGGCTGAAGTGTCTAGCTGCTGGTTAGAGATGCTTTGCTCCGGCACTAGTTGATACTTTCAAGTCGATTTAGAGTTGTCGAGTTGACGGACTATTTAGAACGATTGAGAAAGCTTAGAGCTCTGCTGCGACTTGACGATCGGTGTCGATATCGGTCGGTGGTACTGAACAGAAAAAGAGAGTGGGAGAGAGCATCAGCCGCAGTGAAAGCGATCATCACCGTCATCTTAGCCAAGATCTAACGATTTAGCTGTTCTTCACAATAGTTAAGCAGTGCACCTCGGCTCGTGCGTTGAGTTGATAGTCTCAAAACGAAGAAAATACATCTACACTGGGTGCTACTTTGCAGTGGCTGTCACCAGCGTCACTTCGAAGCGCCTATATCATCAGTCTGATGAAGATGTTCAGCTTTTGCTGCTGTGAATGCGTGAACCTCTTCTGCACACCTTATCACACCCTATCCATTTATCACCTCTGCCTCCTCCATTTGCAGTTGTTTACAGTGCTTATCAGCAAGTCAATTTCAAACGCTTGACTTTGACTTTTGAGCTGCTGTGTTGTTTTGAATCCTGTCGCCTTGTCCTGGTTACTTAGTCTAAAAGCGAGAGATGAGATGAGAAGAGGCGCGCGATGGATGGATGGTCTTGATTTGCCGGTTTGATTGCCTCTGCAGAGAAGTGCAAAAATGAGTTGATGATGCTTGTTGAGTGGTTGGTTTGGGTGGTAGAGATGGTGATGATCACGCCGTTGATAACGTGTAGAAACCCTTGCGAAAGTGAGAGAGAGGATAGTTGTCGGGCTTAGCAAGCTTATCAAGTGTTCACGCGATTATACGGTGATGCGACGACGACGATGATGCCTGAACTGAACTGAAGACAGAGAAGACGTGTCTGAAGTTGTGTTGATTGATAGATTGCCAGTTTCGGGTGTGGGGATGTGAGTGATGCCACTTCACCACTGCTGCTTTTAATCGACACTCGGTGAGATTGAGAGTACTGCACATGTACACTGATGAAAACAGAGGCAGAGGGGAAAAGAGTGTCACCGAAGCCAGTGGTAAATGGCGGCAACGTAGGCGAGGGGACTGAAGAAGAAACTAGACAGAAAAGGGAGAGAGAAAGAAAAGAAAGTGAAAGTGTGTGATTGAGACGTGTTACTGACAAAACATGAAAGGAGCCCTTGGCAGAGAAAGAGAGCACACGCACACACACACGACAGCCAAGTACAAAGGGGAAAACTGAAAATGAGAGACAAAAAAGTTGAGTTGACGGACGATGAAATCAAGCTACCGCCGGAACAGCAGCAACGATGCCAACAATAGAAAGTGAGAGGGAAAGATGAAGAGGAAATGTGATGAGAAGTGTACAAGTAGTTGAAGGAGTGAATCCTGTTGGGTCGAGTTACCGCCAAATTCACCAAATCACTATTGCTCAACCATTGGCGTATACTTCAGTAGCGCTGAAGAGTGGTCGCGCGGAAGTGGACCATCTACCAGCTAAAACATTCATTTTTTTGGCAGTGCCTGTTGATTGTGGAACTACTGATTGACGTTCAGCTGATGAGCTGGCACGAGGATGATGAAGAAGTTGATGCTGTTGATACTCTTGGCGACTCTTGAAGAGAACACGTCATTGCTTAGTTGTGCCTGTCACCCTAACAGGACTGCGCAGCATTCACTTTTGTCCGCCTGCCCAGGAGCACCTTTGTGAGTGAATGATGCACCGTCAGCCACCATATACACCGACAGGCAACGGCAAAAAAAGAAGCACTTTCTGGTGACCACCTGAACGGAGCACCACTCAGCGTCGGTGTAAAGGTGTGTTAACATTTGGCGTGCTTGCTATTAATAACTGCTGGCATAGCACATAGAACTGGTGTTTGCTGAACTGTTGTCGAGGTGTGCAGCTTGTTGGCTGATTGATTCAAGTGCTGAACTTAATGGGCAGTTCAGGAAAAGAAGGAGGTGTGATTGAGCGGTGCAGATCACTGCCGGTATCTATCCATCTCTTTACTGCTACTGGCTGCTCTCCACTGTGTTTTTGGAGCCTGGCGCCTCTGTTTGCGTTCCAAGAGAACAAACTACCAAAGAGCTAACTACCTACATCGGCTGCACATCTAACCAGTTGCTCAGTGGCATCCATGTTTTCTCTTTCTCTCTCTGACTGGCTGTCTACGTCTTTCACCAGTCGTCGGCGTCATTTTACTGTCACTTTATGATCTAATTGCCTTTTTATTGGGCCATTGTGCTCGTCTGCTCTTTTTTTCTCTTCGTCTCTCTCTCTCTCTCTCTCTCTCTCTCTCTGGTAATCACCGAGGCTAATTATTGGCTAATGAGATCGACACTGTGCCTGGTTGTCATCGTTTCGCATTCCTCCTCCTCCTCCACAGTCAACTCTCCTCTGCTCTGCTGTTGTCAGCTTGCAACATTTGTCTTGATAATCACGTCTTATCAGCACTTGCACTGACGACAATAGACACAGTAACAGACTTTCTCTGGTCAGCAGAATCGCGCACGCACACTTCTTTATTGGGCTACAACAGACAGGAGCTGATAAAGAAAAGGCTTTTCACTGTTACTGCTACTGTTGTTGTTGCAGCTGAGGTAGAGAGAAAGAAGGAGCCAAATGAGCAAACAAATGATGCTCCACGCCAGAATGGACCACCTTGATTACATCGGCACCCTTTTGCTGAAAAATTTCACTTTATGACAGTTGGTGATAATGGATGGATAGATGGCCTTTATGCAAGACAGATTAGTGCACTTACTGCTAAGTGCACCCAACCTTCGCTGATGGCGAGTTTTTCCACTTTTGCACTGACGTCTAAACTGTTTTTGGTAGATCATCAACAACGACTCACTTGGCGGTAGATGATGAAAGGAAAAAGATGCACTGAAGAACTGGTAGACTAGAAGACTAGAAAGACTTACCGCAGAAAAGAAAACAACCGTACGGACCCTGTACAGTGCTTTGCATAGTATGCGTGGTATGTCTGTCAGTTTGTCTGTGCACACAGTGTGACAGTATCATCTGGTACCATCAGATCAGTGTGTCAGTGGGCAAAATTATCATATGAGAGGGTGTGGGGACGAAAAGACAAAAGTGTCGCCTGTAAAGACGAAAACAACAGTCTCTAAGTGTGTGCCTGTCCACGAACAACAGCAACAACAGCAGTGATGTCTCAATTGATGGCTGATGGCCAAAAAAGAGCTGATGGTGGTGAATGGTGCTAGTGCTGGACAAGTATGGGCAGACATGACAGGACAATATTGTGTCGTGTGTGTGCCTGACAGCAACAGTATCATCTAAGAAGAAATCACGAGAGAGAAGACAATGTTGGCCAAAGTCAGATTTGTCCGATCTGCCAGTGTACAGCAGGTTGATGCATGCGGAGAGAGTATCATCATCATCATCATCATCACAAACACACAAACACATTGGCATTCACACAGTGCCTTCTTTCTCTCTGGCCGTCTTCGGTGTAAACCTTTGCACTTGCATAGAGGAGATAAAACGGACGCCGCCGCTACCTCTGCTGACTCTAGCAACTCTAACTGACTGACTGTGCCTCGAGCCACTGTCGATAATTAGTGAGAGTAATAATAACATTAGTAGGAGCAATAACATGATGACACTGGTATATGGCTAATTAGCAGTAATAGCCTGTGCTGCATCGGCCAGAAAAGGCCACCACCAGCAGCACTAGCAGATATTGACAGAATATGCCGTCCACTACTGGCGACAGTGGAATGCACCAGTTGGGAGGGACACACCACCACCAGCAGTTCTTGGTAGTGGCAGAAACCAACTGCTAAGTGCTCTGATGGGCCGGGCAGCAGTTGTTGTCGGGCTGCTGTTGATGATCCATTCGATACTGCTGTCAGCATCACCAATCAGAGAGTACATGCTTAGGCAATGCCTCCGTTGCCTGGTGATATGTTTGACACTGCTTTTTAAAGCTATTGCCAGTGAGCCGCATCAACTGCCACTTGCTTGTACTCTGCTGTATTTTTGTCTACTGTGTCTGCAGACACTGATTTGTGCAATGCGAACACCGTTAGCACCCCACAACAAGTGCACACACACTTGACCCAGTGACACTAGCTTATCATCAGAAGCCTAGAGCCACTGCCATTCTCTGATCAAAAGCACCAGATACCTGCTTTGTCTGTCACACCCTCACTCTGAAGTGGCTCACGTGAGTGCTACTGTTGATGAAAAAATAACAGTCTCACGCTGCAGTCGTTTATAGCAAAAAAGTCATTGAGCAAAAAAGAATAAATGACACATGCTAAAAACTGTGTAGATTGAAAATCGATGATATTTTAGGTCGGAAAGCATAATTTAAAAGAAAATGTATTTAATTGTTTCTAGTAATTAATTTGACATTTTTGCCTATTCTAGTAAAAAATCATCAATTGGAAATTTAAAACAAGTGAAAACTTAACATTTTGCTGATTAACGATTTTTTGCTGTAAAAACAATTACTGGGAAAAGGTTAGTTCTCATTATTCTTGTAGGAAAAAAATTAGAATCTTACATTCTTTTATGCTTCTTTAGACAATTCAAGTAAAACAATGTCAAAAAGTAATGATTTTAAATGCATAGTGTTTAAATTTTTACTAGAATAAAAAACTGTTAAAGTTAAAATTTTAGGTAAGATGAAGTTATTTGGCTGAATCGCCATTATTCAGAACAAAGTCACTGAAAACATTTGAAAATGCATTACAATTAAAAAATGATTCATATTGTCTTTACATTAAGAATAATAGGAGGATACTAGAAAATTATCCTTAGAAACTTCAACAGTATTTTTTTACTATCTGTGTGTTGTTACAAGCATTTTCAATTTTAAAAATATTTTTCAAATTTTTTACAGGATATATGATGATTAATTTTGATCAATATTTAACTCCTAATAGACTAGTAGAACGTGCTTTATAGAATCACAAACCAACAACCAACAATCAACAAATTCAATTTCAGTGCAACTTTGTTTCAGTGAAAGGTTCAGTTGCCTGGACAATGGCCACTGCTCTGCACAAGTCACTGCTCTTTCTCAGGCTTAACTGTCGTACATTTTCAGACTGTGATTTTTGGCTTGACAACCTCTACTTAAGTTTAGTATTATTTTACATTATTTTCCCTTTTATTGTACATTTTTCTTGATATTGATGACCTGATACAGTAAACTCAAGTTCAAGATAAACACGTCATAGAAAAGACGTCAGAATAAATTTAGTTCAATTAATTTATTGTAAATATTTTCATTGTGGGCAACTCGTCAAGTATTATTTGCATGCTGACCAAAAGTAAACAGTAGGAATGCAAATAGCAAATAGCATTCAACAAGCTCAACAAGCACTAATTCTATACCTTTGCCTTGTTCACTTTCTTGAAACACTGCAAGGTGCTTCTGCTGTCAATGATTGTAAATGTGTTTTTGTGATGATTAGCCCTAAAACTCGTAATCGAACTCCTTCACCCGTAATAGACTGTGTGGGACTGCAGATGAGTAAACATAGTTGGAATTGCCTGGATTTTCTCGCTCTTACTCATTTGTCTGGCGCCAGCACCTCACTCACAAGGCAAACACAGCAGTAGAGAACTGAATGGAGCACTGGAGAAATGTGTGAACACCTAATTAGACACTTGACTGGGTCGATGATAAAATCAAGGTCGGCGAGAAAGAGCGAGTTGCTACCAACACTTTTGCATAACTAACAAAATAAAAGAAAAATGTAAAAACATACTCAAAGTTAGGAAATATGGAAAGTTTTAGAAGCAGCCACGAAACTAGTTAGAGATAATGAAAAGTGTAAAGTGCAACTGTTTAGGTGGCTAACTAAGAGCAAGACACTTTGAACGTGTAATCAGGACAGTCAACGACTAAAGGAAAAAAGTAAACGAAGCACAGTTTACTTTGTTTTCTCCGGTTTTGTGGCATTGCACAAAGCTGACGAGCAGAATAGGCAAATCATTTTACTAATTTTGCATTTCTTCTGTTTAAAACAAATACAATGACGACAGAGACAATGCCATGAGATGATGCGTGTACATTAATGGAAAAGTCACTTTATACAGCGTGAACGTGGTGATGATGATGATGGCTGGTGGGATTGTTCAGTGGTCGGCTGTCTTGGCCAACAGCAAATGGCACTTTGGAAAGGGAAAGCTAGTCAGAGCGGCGCACATGTCACTGGGCACGTCGTCGTCGAGTGAGTGCTTCTAATCGGAAATTTATCTGCCGCCGTTCTTTCTCTTTGCGGCCGACAATCGACGCCGACTAGCACCGACAAGCTACCAGTGAGTGTGAATGAGAATAGAAATCCATTGCCTCCAACTGACAGTAGAGTGTGCGTGCCATTGTCTAGTGTCTCATTGGTGGTGTGTATTTGCATGACCAGAAAACGGGGTGTTGTGAATTGGTGCAAGTTGTGGCTGTCCACTCGCTCCACCGTTCAGATTAATTACCAGCCTTGCTGCGCTCGCGATCAGACTCACAATAAAAAGACAAAGAAAAGAGAGAAAAAAGAGAGGAAAAATCTAGCTGATAGTATTTGGCGACCATTTGTCGCATAGTGACCAGATTCAGTGGCACTCAGTGTTCCACCAGCACAACACACTCACTCACTGCGTTTCACTCAACCGCGTAATAATAATAAACACATTCCTATAGCTATTGACTGTGACATTAGCGAACTGGCGGATTATAAACCCGAGCTATCCAGCTGGTTTCCGGCAGCTTTCTTGAACTGCTTTTGCCGAGATTCAAGCTTTCTCTGCTTATAAGAAATCTTCAGCAGATGCAGTTGCAGCAGCAGCACGCGCATTTTACTAGCAAACCATTCAGCTGTGTGCTACATAAATCAATTTAAATGAAAGTCTTGTTTGTGAATCTTAAAAGATTAGTGATTCGTGTTGGTGAATTATATATTCTGCTCATTCTCGCTCCCACTCATTCAAAGAATTGCGGATATATTAGAATTTGAGCTCAATGTGTGGGTATCTTTTTTTTGCTGCCTGCTTAAGCTTTGATGGCTCACTTTGAAGCCACTGTCGTTTGCACACAAACAAGCACACACATGCACAGTTTTTAGCAGTTTAGCCATAGCTCATGGTTGGCGTCAGTCTCTCTAAGCCGTAAAGTTTTTAGGCAGATTTAGAAGTAGATTTTTTTATCAGATCGTCACTGCTACTGCCACTTTTACTTAGTCAACAGGACGCTTTAAACTGAAAAATTTAAAACTGTATTGCTAATGAACTACTGGGTATTGTTGTGTAGGATAAGTCTGAGTTGAAAATGCTCCTTTTGTGCAATGAAACTTCAATGTCACTTACCCAAATTTGTGAGGAAAACATTAGACGGTAGAATGTTTATGAAGATGATTAGGCAAAACACTTTTCATCGAGCATTTTTACAGAAAAGCTGTTGTAAGTACTTTTTGCTATTTTTTTCAAAATCAGTGTCGAACCACTGGTTGCCAATTGGTGCTCATTTTTATCGGATGCTTTAAAATAGTTTAGATCATTGAAACATTTCACAATTTTAAAATGTTAGAAAAAACAAAAAACACATGAGTTGATTGTGTGTTTGTTTGTCTGATTGTTTGCATGTTTCTTCACTATTGGTTGTGTTATCTGTGTTATCTGTGTTATCTGTGCCATTAGTTAGTGCGATTTCGGGTTCTGTGCAACAGCTCAGCATATAGCGGAGCGGACACTGCAGAGCACTCGATGCAGACTGGTCGAGGAGCACCGAGAGAATGGCGCCCAAGCGAGTGACAGTACTGCTCTGGTGGCATCTCCTCCTGAAGCAGCAGTCTACCAAGTTAACCGAGCAGACTGCAGCCTCTTCCAAGGACCCTCTCTCCGATTCACCAATCGCCTAGCACTGAATTCTCTCTCCTTTTCTTTCCTTTTTTTCTACTGACGTGAGTCTAGCTAATGATTCTGCGCCCGGTGGTTGCCAGCATTTCAATTAGACTGTCTTTTTTAGCGGCCACTTGCTTGCTGCTAAATTAATAAAATTTTTCATTGCAAACCCTTTTTCTCAATTTTTGTAAAAATGTATCTGCCAAAAATTTTACGTATGCCGCAAGCACAATGCTTTTGACCTTCAATTGTGAGCATTTGTGTGCTTTTATAGCAATTTATGATCCATCTAGTAGCATTTTTATTGCTAGTAAAAAAATGTATCGCTCATTTGATAGTCACATTTATCAGATATATTTTTGGTTGGTGATAAAAAACTAGAAGCTTTTTGGCAAATAAAGTAGAGTTATCTCTAAATTTAAAAAAATTTTTTACATTTCTTTTTGTTTATCTAGTGGTCACTATTTTAAATTACGCAACTACTTAGTTCAACAACCGCAGAAATCCCTTCCACAGCGTCTTTTATCTGGAAAAGCGTATAAATATTTAATAATTGAATGTTGATTATTAATAGAAGTTATGCTGTATAAAAATTAATTTGTGTTTTGTTTTGTTTCCTAAAGTCTGACAAACACTGAAGGACTCAAGTCTAGAGAAAAGTTTGAGAAGCCAAATTCAATGTCAGACAAGAAGACTTCAAACGTACTTCAACTGAACTTTGGAAATGCGACCTCTTCTGACATTCTCAACAGCTTAGATGACGTTTGGCACCATACTTGACAGATAACGTTGCAGTAAAATGAATACCATAAAAGAAAAATCAGTGAAATGGCATAAAAAATAAAAATGTATCGGGTGGCGCCCACTAGCTGCCAGTAATGAGAACGACTGATAAAAAGAACTGTACAGCAGAGTATACGTATAAAGCAAAAAACTATGAACTTAGCTACTTCGAATTGTTCAAAACAAATTGTGGACCTTTTTTCTACTCCTGATCCAGCTCATTTGATCACGCCAGGAAATGATAGTCGTTTACACGATTCCAGTTAAAAGTCAAAACAGTGTCAAATGCTAATTTGACAGTACAGCAGAGCACCAAACAGCGAAAGACGTCATTGGTGGATAAAATCGTATTTCCAATTGGAATTGGCAATTGTACACAAAATCAATCGATTTGCAGTTCTTAGCAGTCCCTACAAAAGGAACATTACTGAACTGTTTTTCTCTCTTTTTTATGCACTGACAAACTTTCCCTGCTGAACGTCGTTTCTACAATGAAAAGAGATTGCCAGCAATCAGACTGATTAAAGTTGATTTTAATGAATTTAGAAAAAAAGATAAAGTGCTGTGTTGACAAAAATAACACTGGTTTGAATGGGGAACACAACTAGCCAGATTGCCAAAAGGACTACAAGGACGATCGTCAGATCGACTAAAGCTGACAGCAACTTCACTTGCCATTGTGTGCACTTTTTTTGCATTTTTCATCTAATTCAGTGCTACACAGAATGCACAACAATTGTTTGCATTTAGTAAAAATTTTTGCCATTTTTTCTTGTAAAACTTCCATTGATGGTGCAAAAAATGATGTAGCTAACGACAAATGTAATGATAAAATCAAAACGCCGAGAAAGATTATACCTTTGTAAATATTACAATGAAAAGAAGTAGTTGCGACGGCGGAAACTTGAGAAGATGACATTTTACAAAGAAGGAGAGCACTTCTAAAAACGGCAAACATGTTTGTCAACGGAAAGAAGAGAAAACTGAAAAAAAGTGCAAATATAAAAATGTCTACTGGCAGATTGGGGTGGGGTGGGGGAAATCATCGGCCTAATTAGTTAGCTTTTGCTTTTCACTTAGTGCTCATCAAGTTTTTGATTGACAGCCAAGATGCTTGCTTTCGCCGACGCTTCTGCTCTAGTTTGTCGCAGTTGTGACAGCTGGCTGGCTATATTAAACGTTTGTACCTAAGTGAAACGGTTCCATATGCTACAGTGTGTTCAAGATGAGGGAAAGGAAGGGGGGCGGGAGGGAACAGCAAAGTTAACTAATAACCTAATGGCCAATTAGAAGCATCAGAGTGAAGAGACGGATGGGCACACCTCGTGATGGTGTGTGTGTGTCCTTCACCATGACATTGAACTTGCCTGCTCTGGAATGGTCTTGCTGGTGCTGGTGGTGGAGAGGAAGCATTTTGTTTTCTTTTATCAAAGACAAGCTTTCTGAAGTGCTAAACAAACACAAACAGATGTGCAGCTACTGGTGCCATTTGTGCATCGATGACAGAACACACGACGAGCCGTACGCCATTCAATGACCAGTTTGACCAATTCAATTTGTGTCGAGTGAATGTGTCGTGTATGTGTGTATGTGAGGGGGAAAAGAAAGAGAAAATGTAAAGCACAGAGAGCGTAATGACTAGCTGTTCCAGATCAGCAGCCTCTTCGTGGTCGTGAAATGGTTTCATCATTATTGTATCGAAAGGCAAATTGTACATAGCCAATGGCGGTGTATATGAGTAGTGCAAATAAAGGACAAAGAAAAGAGGAACACGCTATTTCAGTTTCAGTTCGACAAGAGAATTGAATTGAATTTGAAGCAGCACCAGCTGTAGCTGCATCATCATCAACACGATGCACATCATGCACACGATTACTTTGACTGGGACCATACTTGGACACTCAACACACATACCACCGTCATCATCACTTTGGTGAACAGTTAGTGAAACCCTGAGAGAGTTAAGTTTGGAGAGCAGTATCAAACTTGTGGTTGTCAATAGAAAGAGTGAAAAAAGATAAAGAGTCAATGAATGCAAAAATGTTAAAGAAGATGGAGAAATAGATTCACTGTAGCAAAGAATTCTTTTTTTCAAGTGTATTAACACATCAGAAGTGCATTGATGCATCACTGGTGCCTAGGTGCCTTGAACACGAAGGGCTCGGATGTTTGCTCGTCTCATCTGTGAGGCAGAAGCCTAGGATGTCCACAGGCACACGCAATCAATTCATTACTTGGCATCATTTTCAGGGTCAGTTGGTCACAAGAGTGCACAAGTGGACTGTGGCTGGTGGCCATCACCGTTCTGTCTTTCTCCGTCTTCTTCTCCTCACAATCATTTGCCGTTGGTTGGTCAGCATCATCGACAGCACTTCTTCTCTTTATCTGTCTTGCAACGTTTGACACATCGGTTCTCTATTCTTTGCTGAGCAATCAACTTTGTCTTTATGGGTAATCCCTTAAAATCGATCTCCACCATCACCAGCCCCAGTGACTATCGAAAATCACCATTTTTGCGCAGCCTTCACATTACAGAACGGAAACGTTCTGTCAGTGTCAGTAGGCACGCGGGCAATGGCAGAAGGGAAAAGAGAAAAACAAAATAAAAGACCGATTGGAAATTGGCGCTGGTAAACGAAGCAAAAATTGGCGTAAAAGCTATTTTTTGCGTTGCTCTTGACCTTGCTGAAGGGAGGGAAAAAATGAAGAGAATAAAGTGCCTCATTCAAAGTGGCCTCTCTGTAAGTGTCCACTGAGCATTTCATTACAATCGCCCTTTCTCTCCATTTCATTTGTTGCCATTTATTGCCAGTCCATTACAGTGACCCATTTGTTGTTGTCTGCTCTCTCACTTGGCTCTACTTTTGTCCTTGTTTGTTATTCTTCAGTGTGTCGGTGTATGTGTGCCGAGAAAGAGGGAGGGCGCCGCCAGAAGATAAAGAATAAAATAAAGTAAAGTTTCACTTTTGATAGTCTTCACTTAATTAAAAAACTATACTATAAAATTCAGTTGAGAAACAAAAAGGCGAATGGGAAAAGTTTTCATGTTTCCAGACTCTATTTTCACTGGTTTGAACTGGCCACCAAACAACCTGAACTGCTTTGTTTTTGAAAAACAAAACTTTAAGTATTGTATTTACTCAAACTTAACAGCCAATTTGCCGTTGCACTGAAACTGACATTATTGTACTTTGTAAAATGAAAAATTGTTTGAGACTATTTTTTAACAGTTTCATGGATTGTCTTTAACGTTGCCATACAATTTTTGCCAAACTACATTAAAACAAAATCAAAAGTAAATTTCAAGAACAAATTGGTGCACGATTCTGTCAAGTGAAAATGTGTAGACTGAATTTGAGCAGGTCGATTTAACAATTTTCATCAATTTAATTTTTTAAAACGAAGCTTAAAAAAAGTAATAACAAAATCAGAGTAAATTATCCAGAACAAACTGGATAGTAGAGCGAACATATGGCAAGAAAACTGGCAAACAGCCTGAGGCCAACATAACAAAGTTGAGCTACTGATTTACGCATCAACCCATTTGGGAGCTTTAACCTTGAATTTGAACTGTCTCACTGTTTTTAGATTGAGCTCTTTTTGCTGCAGGGCCAGATATTGCTCCTAAAACGATTTTTTAAAGAAAGCATTCTTAAATACAAACTAAAGTCAATTCGATTATCAACGCAAATCATGTGAAAACTGCTGCGCTTAAAAAATACAATTATTTATAAGCTTCTTTAAATTGGTTTCCCAAAATAAGGATGCAAATGATAAAAACAGTAAAAGAAGCGCTGAGTGAGATTGAGCACAAGCATACGTAGTCCAGACTGACTTTTAAT
>JAALOO010000251.1_pt1 | contig 49936 bp, 47 predicted proteins | sample 7257641 | NCBI WGS metagenome assembly JAALOO01 (sample SAMN14085613, study PRJNA598686) | mite metagenome | biome: ENVO:01001000; feature: ENVO:01001002; material: ENVO:01001226; isolation source: single female mite from University of Michigan culture on fish food culture... ...
TCTCTCTCTCTCTCTCTCTCTCTCTCTCTCTCTCTCTCTCTCTCTCTCCCATTCTCCGTCCTTCGTTGTGATCTCTCGGCGTGGATCGGTGTTGTGATCACTTTCACCGTGGACCTTGCAACGTGCGCCCGCGCGGCGTCTTCAGTATTTATTTTCTTCTCTTCTCCGTCTGTGGTGACTTGCTGCCGCAGCCAGCGGGCACGGCTGAAATCAAACTCCCGGCGCTCCATTGCTCCAATCTAGAAAACAGCACAATTTCGTCAGCCAACAAAAGCACATGCTTTCATGACAATGACAGTGGGCTGAATTAATTCATTATTTCAACCACCTCACTGCAGATGATGACTGAGAGAAAATGAAGATTTGAAAGCTACTTTCTTAGTAGATCAGCAACCGTTGGCTATTGCCACACGAATTTGACCACCTTTATCTTGACGGCTCAGTGCCGCCAAAAACATCCAAAACTCAACTACAACCACCGAAGTGCACTCAACTTCACTTTCCGCCACCTCTAATTTGTATCACTTTTATTTTCTACCTTTATTTGGATCTCATCTTTACAACGCCAGCCTTCTTTTTTTCTTTTCTCACCTATTACCAAACTTAACTCAATTTCCTTCTCGCCCCTTTCCACTTCAATACTTTTTAACTCTGCAGTTCAGCCAAACAAGTGGGTGAGTTGACTTTTAGTTTTCATAATTTCTCTATATTTTCTACTCTTTTCAACCCAGCACTTTCAATGAAAATTACACTATTGTAGCGTAGTTCTTTTTCTAATTTAGTTTTATTCTACCTGACGCATCATTCGTTTGAAAGTGTACTAGCAATGCACTTCTCATGCCTTTCTCATGACTGCTGAGCTCAATTCGTTAAAATTTTTTTAACAAACAAGCTGTTGCTATTGCCTATTCTGTTGCATGAATAATCACTAAAAGCAAAAAAATCTAAAAAGCAATTAAATACGCGATTTGATTATGCTTAACATGTCAACATGCTCTTTTTGTTAACCACTCTTTTATATCTTTTTATAACTCTTTCTCTATAATCATTCTTTTTGAATGTGCTCTTGATTAGCTTTAAATTAGATTTGCCCTTTTAAAATTTAAAATTGTGTTTCATTAATACGGACGTCATAGTGCGGGCTGTTTTGAATGGATGAATAGATTTAGATTTAGAAGTCATGACGACAATCACGATGATGATGACGAATGCAAAGTGAAGTGAAGTGTCATTTACGATTTGCGATTTTTTATGTTGAAAACTCTACTGGAGCTCTCAACTAAACGCAAATGTTAACTTTTCTATTGAGCAGATGCACTTAAAATCTGCCCTAGCAGGCACTTCCGCTGAAAACAGCAACAGCAGGAGCACCAGTTTGAACTTGGCACACCACTGAAGCGCAGCCGTTTTTTGACGTCTCTGCCTCGGTCGTCAACCTGCTCCCGATAGACTGCTGCTGCAGCCAACTTCTGCTTTTAGCTTCTAAAATAGGTTCAATACTGAATTGGTAATTAGCAGCCAAGTAAACAGCAACACCACGACCATCGTCATCCAAAGCCGCTTTAACTGAAGCGAAGTGTGGATAGAGTGCATGGAGTGTCCCCATGACTGGCATCACTAGCCTTCCAATCACTTTCGCTTGGTCAGTCGATTCCGACAGGTCGGCGGTGGGGAGCGTGTCAGACAATGCTGGTCCAATGACTGCTTGGCTGCTTGCATGCCCGCTTCACGTTAAATAGTTTAGCAGTTGGAGCAAGCAGCAGCACCAGCAATTGACGTCATCGATGAGTCGGAAGACTCCTCAATTATTGCTCACTACTGCAAATACAGCACAAGCCACAGACACTGACACTGGTATCTGTGCTTCTAAACCACAGTCAAATAGTTTTGTTCCTACATATAGCCGAATAACTCACTTTTTCGTTAGCTTTTTTCAAGTAATCGGGGCCAGTGACACTGGACACTGCTTCTAGTAATATCTTTTTGGTGCACTGTTTGAAGCACACACACAAACACAACTCTGCAACTAGCCTCAACTTCATTTTGCGCCCGGTCATCTCGTGCGCAAACATACAATACGTGTGTTTTAGTGTCTGCTGTACTGATGTTGTCACTGCTGATGGCATTTGCCATTTGACACAGTGAACACAGTGCACTCACGGAAAGGAGCTGATCCCTGGTCAGACCGTTCCCTGGAACGGTAGACAATGGCAGTGCTTAATTGAAGTTCTTTTTACCTGTTCTGCTTCTGCCTGGTTGCAAAATGTGTTAGTAGCGGTAGTTTGTGAAGTTTGCCCTTTTCCACTTCAATCGCCCAATTTACAATTGTCAACTGAAGTCTGGGCAAACATGTTTTATGTGTGCAGCACTGACGTGAAGACTTTTCTTGGTTTTTGAAGTGTGTTGACTCCAGTGCTGAATTGCAGGGTGTGCAGCAGTTTAGGTTGCTTCCACTTGGCGTACCCTAATTGTACAAAAGCAACAGCAGTAGCGGAACACAGTTTTCTTTCGTTCTTTAAAATGCAATTTAATCTGCAGACACTGCACACAACTTACTGAATTATTAAAAGACACAGGCTAGACGTATGCAGAGAGACGGTGCTGGACGACGAGAATTGATTGATTGCTCACTCACAACTTACTCACACTTACTTCAAATCGTGTTACAACGACGAATGATGTCGCAGTGATGCACTGGCACTGGAGCAGTATGTTTGCTCAGAAACGACAACACTGCGCCCTAGACGAGCTGATAATTAAGAACATACAATGCCATTGTATGATTGACACTGGTGATGTCTGGCCGGCCCACCAAAGATGCGACAGATGTTTAGAGCAGAGAGTACTTGTTTGACACTACTGGAGAGGCAGAAAAAACTGGTAAAACAAAAATGTAATCTATTTTTTGTGTCATCTTTACTCTGTTGCACATCTACTTGACAGCAGTGTTTTGCTTCTGTTTACACTGACAATAACAAAGTTCAACAACTGAGGAGTTTGATTTCTAGGACAACAGCAATGGAAGTAGCAGCAGCAGCAGTTATCAGTGCATCGTCGCTCATCGCCAGACGTTGACAGTTCAAGTCAAAAGGTCAGAGCGAGTACAGTTTTGAAGAGCAGAATTTAATTTCGTTTCAAGTCTCACTTTAAAACTTGTAAAATATCAGTGCGACAGTAGGCAAATATTTCCTGCCTTTCGCGTTCTCACAGCCTGCAATTGTCTGAGTTTAGCGTTAATCGGTCTGGTTGCGGACAGCACAAGGGCAGCGCAACGGCTGCACTGCAGTTTAACTGCTACGCTGCTGCTGCATCTCTTGACGTCATCCTTCAGTCCCCAAGTTGAATCTGGTGATAGTGACGAGGCTAAGACAGAGCTGCGCTAGGACACGATAAGGGTTTGAGGAAGAAGGGAGAGAGAAAAGCTCGCTTAGTGCCTAGTGATCTTGAAACACTCTTTAGATTGCCATTGGATTGCATTGCATTGGCCCAGCGAATGTGTGCAGTGAGCGAGTGAGGGCGAAAGCCAGAGGGAGCGAAGGAGCAAGAGAGAGAAAAAGTACAGCAACTGATTCGAATCGCCACCCATTCTGCTCGTTACGACCTCCCCGATCGGCTCTCTCCCACTCATTCACTCACTCTCCTTTCTCGCGCTTTCTTCGACCAACTGTTTCTTCGATTGGGCACCGGTGATTCGGAGACGACTGTTCCACCAGCACCAGTGTCAATTGTCCACCCGACAGAAAAAGGCACGGTGGTCCGTTCTCAATCCATTCGATAATTAAGCTTCCACTTGCTAATCATACCCAGCTATCATATCCTGCTGTCCTGCTCTTCTACTCAGTACTCTTTCTCTCTGCCTCTTATTACGTGTGTCCAGGCAAGCAACAGCCCTGGTATTAGTCCAGCGCTATTTGACAGACTGTCGCTTTTGTCTTCACCGCAGCTGTCCTCCTCTTCTTCTTTTTCTTCTGCACGTAAGTTGTACTTTAGCAAGCTACTGCGACACTATTTAGCTGTGCCGCCTAATTGGAGCCAATTAACGAGCCCGGTGCCCAGGCACTGAAAATCAAGTGTGTGATACCATTCGGTGTCACAAGACGACAGCTGAAAGAGGAGTAGAGCAGCGAGGGAGATGCTGAAGTATTAGCAACAGCGCCGGTGGTCACGTTGCTATTCGACATCACACGCACACACACTCTGACTGAGTGAGCCAGTTAGTGACTCACCTGTTGTAAATCTCTTTTTATGGGTGAACATAGCTAGTGGTGTCATTCCAGTGCTTCTACTTCCTTTCACCACACTCAGGCAGTGCTTTTCTCTTTCTCACTTTTCAGTGCATTGCTCGAGCATTGCACTTCACTTCACTGGCCACCGACCGACCTACCGACCAGCCGACAGTGCTTGCTGAAGCTGAGTCATGGCTGAAGTATCCTTCGGAGCCAGTCGGATCAGCCTTTCCTCATCGGCGGCTATTGCATTCTCCAGCAACTCTGTGCACTTCGGCGCTGCTCTAAAAGGGATCTCTCTCTCTCTTTCACTGTTATTCTACTATTCCACCGACTGACTGACTACTACTTCAACTTTGAAAGAATGAATGAATGACTGACTGACTGACACCCTCAGTCTGAGCTTACTAGTAGCGGCGGTGGCGGCGGCGAATTACCGCCTTGCGAATATTTCTTCCTCCCTTTCTCGGCGAGTCCGTCACGGCGCCGTGCAATCGCCGGCTGCTTTAGTTGCTGTTGCTGCCGCTAATGTTGGTGCTGATGCTGATGCTGATGCTGATGCAGCTGCCTAAACGCACGCCGACAGGAGCAGCCGGAGCGCAGCATGGCATCTGAATGCTCGTCAGAGTACAGAGCACACTTTGCCGCCATATCGCACACTTATATCGCACCAGCACCAGCACCAGCAGCACCTTTGTGTCCACTGGTATTTTTAGTCCTCCCTCGATCAGCAGTGTCTCCTCTCTTCAGCGGCAACTGCAACAACTGAAGTCTCCGCTCTTCCCCTTTCCCACCCTCTCAGTTCCAATCTGTTTTGATACACTTTAACTCCGTTTTTCTTTGGGCGCCTACAAATCGACCGTATCATTATCTTTTTTGCAATTACCAATCACCTTGATCGAGTGGCAGCAGCAATTGTTGCAGCTGCTGCTGCACCTTCAGCAACGTCACCGGCGCAAAGTTTTCTGCTACTTCAGCAAAGAACTGTACAAAGCAGACACACACAGTGTGTGCGTATAATCTTGGTGAGTGATTGGCAATTCTCGCCACTGTGCTTCTGCTTCTTTTTCTATACTTAGGCGGCTTTTTTCTTTCAAAGCTTGTTTCTTCTGCTTGTTTATTTGCTGTTGATTTGCGAGTCCATGCCCGGTGATTAGGCCCAGTTTGGCCGGTAGGCTTGTTGGTGTTGCTGCTGTAGTTGCTGCTAGCAGTGATGATGATGATGATGGTTTTTACTGGTAAATTCTTCGTTTCTAGAAAGCTTTCACTGGTAAAGATAACAATAGCTAAACGAGTGATAGAGAGAAAGAAAGAGAGAGGGTGGTGAGAACTGTTTTGCCAGATTAGCACTGCACTTCTTACACTAACACACACACACACACTTTGAAAGTACGGAAAAAGCAAGAGCACCACCGCCACCACTACCATCTAAACCAGTGGAAAGTTAGCTGGTGCTATTTATAGCTGCTGCTCAGCGTATTTTTGGAACCTCTCAACTGGATCTCCACTACTAATGACAAGCAGACAGGCACACAGACACACATTGAACAGTGCATTCTGCTCATCACACTGTCCAGTGCTAGTGAGTGTTTGGTTGTGTCTGGTGTGGCGCCCATTTTTATCTTGCTACACCTCAAATCAAACTGTGTTCTATACCCTTTTTGCAAATTCCCATTTAACCCATTGGCGCTTTGATTCACGTCAATTCCTGTCATTTTCTCTACTGTTTTTCTTTAGGACAATCACCCACATGAGTTACTGAATGCCAAATCTAATTTGTATAGATTGAAATGTATTCTATTCCATTGTTTAAGTGCAATCAGCGGAAATGTTAATCTTTTCACGTACCTGGTACAATTGTTCTGTACCCAGGACTCGACCAATATCTTATTTGCATGTCTCTTTGTTTGTTACAACGGCGTGGGAGATGTTGGAAAGGGAGGTGCTTTGTGATTGGCGCCTTTAATTATTTAGCAGTGATAAGCTGAAGGGCAATATTAAATAAATCGATTGTGACCACATCAATGATTCAACAGTGGACCACACACTACTTTGGGGCATTTTGTTGTATTGTGCCTTTCCCTCATCTGTTTTGCCGTCCAATGTTGCTTGATGTCTAAATTTAATTCTTTCCAATCGGAAACACTACAATAAGCAATTGTTTCACTACTAAAAAATATCAACGGAAACGAGCGCGTTAGCTTGAAGTGCTCTTTTTTATCACTTTGCTGCATGTATTTTGCCGCTGAGGCAATGAGTTAAAATGTATTCCTGTCGTTGGATATCCTACCTTTAGCGGCATCTGTTGGTGTACTCTGGTAGGAATGATCCGGCGGCGGATCCCCCTTTCATTGACAATGAATGAATGGTGCAGTAGCAGAGGCAGCAGCAGTGAGTGACTCGGACTGTGCACAGTCGGCTGCACTAGTGCACACTGTCTCACTGTACTGCTGATGCATGGTGGCAAATTGTTCTGCAGAAGTAGTACCACCACCACCACCGCCACCACCACTGGCAACACACAGACTGCAATTTTTGTTCTGGTAGTCGGAGAGAAGAGGCCCGAAATCACATAGCACCACTACCAGCCTCGTGCAGCACTGTCGGCAGTGTGTCTCTGCTTCTGTCGGGTCGACCACCAGTCACCGGCCACAGGTCACCCTCGATTCTGCACACTGCTTGATGCACTTCCTTACCTTCATTATCGCCATCAGCTTCAATTCTGTGATCAACACTTTGATGCAGTGCTTGGGTGCACTAGAACTGGTGTGTTTGTTTGTGTTTGTGCACTTGTGTTGTTGTGCACCAAGTGCGCCTGGCCATGATGGTGGTGATTTTGCCACACTTTCACTATCACCCTCAGTAATCTTCCAGTGATTGTCGATCTTTGATCAACCTGCTTATCTCCTCTTTTTGCTTCCACTGTCATTACATCTTCCACTTTACTCAACTTCATCGGAAAACCACTAGTTAGTTTTCCCAGCAATATTCATCATTTTATCATTGTCACTGTTTTATTGTTTACTGATAATGTTATTGCTCCTCTAATTGCTAGCACTATTTGAAAATGTTGTCAATTGCTTCAACCTAACTCACTGAAATTATTACTCAACTCATCGTAATGACGGTACTTCTCATCCAAGCATTTTTTATGCTCTCACTTTTTACAAAGAAGTATGTCATTTATTGTAAACACTTTTTCCCTCAGATCTTAAATGCTTGTGTACATTTTTATTTTTGTTGTCAGCTTTATAAGTTATTGAATCGCTCATTCAATAATTTGCACAAGATTGGAATTGATCTTGGCGGAAAAGAGCACTTAACCCTGAGCAAAGTAGAATAGACCAGGTGTGAGTGTCGGTGTATTAAGCGACAAATAGTGCTGTAGTGTCGACCTCAGTCACGATGAATAATCACAAATTGAAGTAGAGTAGTGCATTAGGTGCCTGAGGTGCTTTCTCATTTTTTTTCTGCTGCTGCTTGTTGCTAAGTAGAAGAAGTTTTGCTATCATGACAACTCTCCAATTTTTTCAGTATATCTTCTTTGTTTGTGCTCTTTGTCACCGAGATGACACGAGAAAGTGTGTGTGTGCCTGTGATTATGATTATGACTGAATGAATGAGTTCATTTCCGAATTATTCTCCGATTACGCAAGAAACGATAGCTGCTGTGGCTGTCGCCGCCGGTGCTGCTGTTGCTGTAGTGATGCCGTCGCCATCGCTATACATGTGCGTTTTTGCTGCACAGTGCTTACAGTGAAATGTGGGAGATTGATCGGTGCACTACCACCACCGGCTGTGCTTTTCAATAGTCGTAGCTGCTACAACGACACTGTTGGCTGTAGCACTAAAAACAGTTTGACAATTGACAGTACATGCTGGTCGTTTTCTGGTTATGCTCATCACTAACTTGGCTAAGTCGTTCCTTCACTCCTTTCAGTACTTGTACACATGTCCAATTCAAGTTACATTACACAACTTTACTAGCACACCCTTTTGCCGGCCAAAAACTAATTCATTTGTTATTTCTAATTGCAGACTTTCAAAACGATAAAATTACACTCAACACCTGACGCCTTCTCAAGCACATTTACTCTTCAGTTCCCTTTGGCTCACTAATTGCCACTGTTGTAACCTTCTCTAGCCTTCAATCTCTCTCTCTCTCTCTTCTTAATCCACTCATCATCATCGCTCAAGCGTTCAATTGCCACCGACCAATTGTCTGATCAACCTGTTGCATAATTATAATTATAATCAACAGTACCTGAACACTGTACACTCTCTGCTTCTCATCTATCCAATTCAAAACTCATCATCCTTTTTTGAAAGTCACCGCCACAGTCACAACCACTACCATCACAACCACTACTACCGCCGCTACCTCCTCAACAGGCTGCCGCTGCATCCCTTGCCAGCCTGATAGCCCTTGTCCAGAGGATGCGAAAACAAAGTAAAGGAAGCAAAGGAGAACAACAACCACCTCCGCCGCTGTCCCTCGTTGACCCTAGTTCTCTCATGCACGCAGAAGGTGGGCCCAGCGGTAGTGGCGCTGGTGGCTCTGGAGCCACTACCACCACAGGTACCGGCACCGTCGTCAGTCCCTGTCTCAGTCCCAGCTCACCCGAATCCGAAGGGCAGTCGGGGTCATTGACGGGCATGACTGGAGGCCCTGGAGGTGGTGGTGGTGCCGCCGGCACCAGCACCGGCACCTCAGCGTCCTACCTCAGCGATGAGCCGATTCCGCCGCCAAGTCCATTTGACCAGCCATCCACCAGTCATGGGTTTCCCTCTCTCAAGGTAGTGCACTTTTTTATTTGGGTTTTTGTGCTGACTAACACCGTTTTGTTTCCCCTTTTACAGCAGGACAAAAAGTCGAGCATCAGCTCGTCAAGTGATACTGCCAAGCCAAAGCAGGTGATGATTCACTCACCTGGACAGCACAAACCAAAGCCGGCCATTACGCGGAAGAAGACCACCCAGAGTGGTCAGGACGTGGAGAAGAAAATTCAAAAGTGCAAAGAGGAGAACTTGAAGCACTTTGATCTCATCAAGTCGAATCTCTCAACGTTGCCCCCTTCCATTCGTGATTTGACGCAGATTACGGAGTGTTACCTGTACCAGAACAAGTTCACCTCGCTGCCCAGTGAGATTGGCTGTCTGGAGAATTTGGAGTTTCTTGCCATCAATGAGAACTCCTTGTCCAGCCTTCCTGATTCTCTAGCCAACTTGAAACGCCTTAAGGTTTTGGATCTGCGACATAACAAGCTGAACGAGGTACTTTGTTTTCTGATGTGCTCGTTGCATTAGTCTAATTTTGTTTTTAATTTAGATTCCTGATGTTGTGTACAAACTGACGACTCTCACAAACCTACTTCTCCGATTCAATCGCATCAGAACAGTCGGCGAAGACATTAAGCATCTGACGGTAAAAATTTGTCTTGAATCTTAAAAATGATGTACTAATTTTGATGTACTACTTTGTTTATGGTAGAACTTGCAAACACTCAACTTGCGAGAGAACAAGATTAAAGAGCTGCCCGGAGGAATTGGCCATCTGTGCAGTCTGACGACCTTTGATGTGGCCAATAATCACATTGAGCACCTTCCGCCGGAGATTGGCAACTGCACAAAGCTGACCTCACTTGATGTGCACCACAATGAGCTTGTTGATATTCCCTCAACCATTGGTAATTTGGTTAATCTCAACAGACTTGGGCTAAGGTGAGTCAAAATTTTAAAAAAATGTATTTTACTTGATTTCTAAATCATCTTTGGCATGCTTAGGTACAACCGCCTTGATTCAGTGCCAAGAACGCTCAGCAACTGTACGAACCTGACTGAGTTCAACGTGGAAAACAATGCACTCTCACAACTGCCTGAAGGACTGCTCTCTAGTCTTTGTAATCTGAACCAGCTGACTCTTTCTAGAAATCAATTCACCTCTTATCCAGTTGGTGGACCTGCTCAGTTTACCACTGTTCAAGTAAGTTCAGCTCAGCATCGATGTACAGTCAACAAAAATTTTGCTAACAAACTTTTTGTTTATATCAATACAGTCCATCAACATGGAGCACAACAAAATCACTAAGATTCCCTTTGGAATCTTCTCCCGAGCGGCCAATCTGACCAAGTTGAACATGGTGGACAACCAGCTCACCTCGCTTCCGCTGGACATTGGCACGTGGACCAACATGGTTGAGCTTAACTTGGGAACAAATCAGCTAGCAAAGATTCCTGAAGACATTGAGCACCTGGAGAACCTGGAAGTGCTCATTCTTAGTAACAACAATCTGAAGAAGCTGCCCAGCTCTATCGGTCGACTGAGAAAATTGCGAGTTTTAGAAATTGAAGAGAACCGCCTTGAAACTTTACCAACAGAAATTGGTACGACTTGTTAAAGTGATTGAGCGGTATCTAATAATTTGTTTAATATTCTCATAGGTTACCTCAGTGAACTGCAGCGCCTTGTTCTGCAGAACAATCAGCTGACTTCAATTCCACGAGCAATCGGCCACCTCTCGAAACTGACCTTTCTGAGCGTGGGCGAGAACAATCTGTCCGTTATACCGACAGAAATAGGTACGATTTGTTTACAACTGTTTCTATTTATATACCTGAATTTGACATTTGTAATCTGATGCCTTTTCCTGCAGGAACACTGGAGCACCTGGAGGCACTATACGTAAACGACAACGCCAATCTGCACTGTCTTCCCTTTGAACTTGCTCTCTGTGCAAACTTGCAAATAATGAGCATTGAGAACTGTCCTCTCTCGCAATTCCCTACCGACATTGTGAACGGCGGCCCCTCGCTGGTCATTCAGTACCTTAAGATGAAAGGACCTTATCGTGCCATGTGATACTCTACTCCCTATTTTGGCATTCTCTCCCTCTCTCCCCTAGGTCATCTCTTTCCCTATTACTACCATTACAACACTATTCTTATTTTAACTCTTACCAAGCCATCAACAAGACACGCTCACAAGAAAGTCCATATCGTACATTGCCAGCAGGACCACCACTTTGCTTTATGAGAGAGGTGCCTCTGGTCTTCTCTTTCTCCCTCTTTCTCGCTCTAAACTCTCTACTTGTACACTTGTTGACCTATTTCAACATATTTTTTCTTTCTATCTTTTATAGAGAATCGATCAATTGACTCTCGATTATTCTCTCTCCCCACCATTGTTGACGTTTTCGTCGCGCTCCGCCACAAGGTCATTCTTTGTCATTTTTCTCCTTGCTCTTCATCCTTCCTCCTTCACAAAGCTTCACTTGTTGACACTGCAGCATCTCATAACCATGCAAACTCTCGACTGCGATTCTCAGAGATCCTCACGCTTCTCTCCTTCTCCTACTTCTCCTACATCTTCTTCTTCTGTTTCCTTCTCCTTCTTCTTTTCAAGTCTTTGTATAGATTGTACCATTTATTATATTTTCCTAGACAAATTCATTCTCTACAATCTCTGCCCTCCATCATCATTACCGGGCTTTTCAGCCAACGGTAAACGGCCACTTTCAGCAACCACAGAGAAATAAAAAACTTAAAAATCTTAAGCCAGCCAGCCAGCCAACCAGTCCATATGTCATAATCACATTTACTACAGACAGTCCCACACAGACAGACAAACAAGCAGTACAAAGACAGCCACAACGCTAAACACAACCGTTACCCCTTGATATCTCTTCACATAGCCTAATTGCCATTATTGCCCTCTCTCTCTTTCTCTTTCTCTTTTTCTTGATTTTTGTTATTCTTTGTATTCTTCGCTAATTGGATTAACGACGAGTATGACATACAATGCTGAACTGAACTGAAGTCTGTGCTTGAGTACTATTATTTTCTTTGATTCATTGCCGCATTCATCGGGCGGCAATTGAAGCAGCAACAGCAGCATCATCACTCGAGGCTGCTGTCAGCTGCGCTGCCATTCTGGCTTCAGTCTGCAGTCGCCTTGATTGATGGCTGTGTCATCGGACAGTGGCCCTTTGGGCTGTGCAGCAGACAAACACGGTCGCCAGGATTTGCCCATCTTTATACACGACAATTTGTCACTCTTTTCTCAATGGTTTGTCATTCACTCGCTCATCGATGGTGTCGGGTTTTTCTGGCTTTTAGGAGGGCTTAGCAGTGCACATTTCCGAGGTTTTCATTCTCAATCGGCAGATGAGGACAGAGTGTTTGCCTGTATGTATCGCAACCAGTTTTCAGCCTCTGAAGCTTTACTTTATTTCCCCTTTTCCTCCCCTGCAGATCATCATTTCTAATTGGTAATTACTGTCTGATGATTCAGAGTAAGCGCAACAGCAGATCAATTGTCTTCTCTTTTCCGGTGAACAGACAGTTGTTTCGTTCCTGTTGCTATTATTAAAAACCGATCTCGTTCTGATACCACCGCTTGGCGCCCTGGCGATTTCACTTTACTTACGTCTCTTACCGCATTACCATTGTCTTCTGGTAGCAGTCTGCTTGTTGTTGTCTGTTTGTTCAAATGAACAGCGTTGTCTACAAACCTGGCGCCGATCCTTTCTTCAGTCTGCCTGAACTGCCTGATTGTTCACTTTCACCTCTGCTCTTCGAAACTCGTCGCTGTCAAAAGTGTTGCGATGACAAGTTGAACACGACAGTTGGTCGGATGCTTAAAGCTGCTGCTGCTGCTGCTGCTGTTTCTGGCCTACGCCCTCTTCAGCGCAAAGTGAAAGAGTATTGACGTCATTGGCGAACATCGTGCTGAACCACCCACACAACAAACGTGTGGTGAACACTACCGGTGAAGCGATGTGGCTGGTCAGATCAGGCCTCCTGCACCTCACCTTGCTGACCGACTTTAGGTGATGTTGGCACATCACAGTGCCGATGGTTTCAGTTCGAACCAAGTACAATCAAGTAAGTTTGAGTTTACACTGCTCTTGTTCTTACTCATCAACTTCTGCTTTTCCATCTAATTCAAAAACAAACAACAAAACCTGAACGATTTTTCTTTTTCATCTTTCCGCATCTTTTTTATTTATTTTTCCAATCTGTCTGCCCTTTGCTACTTCTTCTTTGCGTTTTCATCTTTTGCCCTTCCGCGCAGATTACGTGAGATGATTTGTTTGAACTGCTGCTACTGCAGTTGCTGTTGCTGTTGTTGCTGATTTTTTCTGCTTTTTAGCAGATGCACTGACGTTGTCACTGGGCAGCGAAGACAAAGAAAGTGCGCCCAAGAGCACAGCTGTTCCACTGGGACCGACGAGAGAAAAGATTACTTTTTGTCGATGATGAAGAAGAAACGCACACACAGAGACAGGGCCCATCATCACCCCAGCACCTTTTGTCTTGATACTCAATTTTTCTTCATACTTCTGAATACTTTTCCTATGTAGTGTGGCATTTTTCGAGAGCACACATTTCACTGCATGCTGAAATTCGATTTCTTTCGATTGCTCTAAATTCCAATTCCGCATACTGTTTGGATCGAAATCGATTTGTTGAGTGCACAAATACTTTTTGATTTTTGTTTTTGCTTTTACTTTTCTCTCTGTCGATTGATCCTAAAGGAAAAGCAGTAGCGGTGGCAATAATATTCACTTTAGCATTCATGCACATTTTGGGCAATTGCACTTTTTTATTTCAACGCCAACAACATTCAAAGGTTTTATTGAAAGCGGGAAAAGGCAGGCAAACAGTTTGAATGCAACACTTTGCACAATCACTCCCGAGTTATGACGTGCGCCTTACCTTTTGGTATTGGCTGTTTGTTTGTAAGTGAACGTCAATCAATATGCATTTATTGGAGTTCTGTTACTACTGCTCTACTGAACCGTTCAACTCGGCCAGCCAGTTTGTCAGCCATACAGAAAGCAATCGTGTTTGCCGATTCTGTCGCTGACTGCGGCGACAGTCGAAGGTGACAAACGACGATCCGCAATTGAATACACTGATGATACACACAGTTCGCATTGTCTGTAGAAGGGGGAAAAACAGACTAACACCACTAACACCAACACAATGTTTTCTGCCCAGCAGTCAACATCGACACATCGGCATTTGGCCAATTGAGCTGTTTTGTGTACTGTGTTCAATGCACTGTTACACTGTTACAATTTTTCAACTAGCAGTACAACTGCACAGCAAGCTAAGGGCGCGACGGCAATCTATCTCCCTGTGTGAAATATCGATTTGAAATGCTACAGCGCCTTTATTCCCAGAGAGCACAGAGCAATTGGATCACTTTACTGCTCTACTCCACCGACTAATACCTCTTTTCCGTGCAAATAAAATGTTTTGCTACACTTTAGGAGAATGGGAGAGAGAGGAAGATGCGAATGAATCAGGAGAGAACTGTTTTAAAAGCCACATCGAATAAAGAAAGAAGGTGCCGTAGCCAAGTTCAATTTTGTTTATGTGTAATGTTGATATATGCGCCAGACAAACCAGCACTGCAACATGCAGCAGGCAATTCATCCGCCACCTACAAATAGCCAGTAAATAATTTGCCATTAATAATGTGCCCAGTGCTGCTGGTGCAGTACTGCAGAATGTGCATCGGGCCATTTATTACTTGAGCCATTGGTAATTGGCAATGTGCAATGGGCACAAACACACAACTATAAAAAAGGTTCAGAGTTGGCCATCATCGCGCCGCAGTTGACCATGCAAATCCATAGCGGGCACTTTTTGTGTACTTGCCATGTACTCACTGTTTATGGGGCAAAAAATTGCGTCCGGTCAAAAGTTTGGCTCAATTCTCTCTTCCTCTTTCAATCCTCGTAAACTCAGGCGCACACATAAACTCTACACATAACACGCCTCACCTGGTGCAGCTCGCCTCAACTTGGTCTACCATTACAGAAAGTTTCATTTTTGCTGTTGCTTTTTCTGTCCAGAGTCCCATGTTAGCCCTGTGCATTCTTGCATAGATTGGCTACGTTGGTCCGCACTGGTGTACGAGCGTTGAAAACGCTTGTCAAAGTTGTCAAGCTCTTATTAATTATCTTTTTTCAGCCAAAGTAGTGCGCCCAATTTTTCCATTCGTTTTCTTTCATTTTTTTTATTTGCCTGCCACAAATTACCGCAGCGCACCTTTACTACCACCAGCAACTCAGCTTTGCATTACCAATTCTTCTGTTAATAGTAACATTTTCAATTCTCGCAAGTGTTTACTCAAATAGGCTTTTGTTGTGCTGCTGGTGGATGGCCACATACATAGCTGTTCAATAGACTTCTTCGACAACAATCGACTTTCATCTTTTTCATCAGCCTTTGGCGTCGGTCTGTGTGGCCTCGATGATACTAGAGCATCTCAGTCTATGCATCTATCCTCCATCTATTCGCATTCACATTCATAACCTCCTCATTCAATTTGGCAGGCAGCGGAGCACTGACCAAGTCAATGCGAAAGTCTATTAGCGTACACTGGCCAGAGAGACAGTCTCGCGAGACAGCGATCACCAACGATTCGACCATTTGCCCATTTTATATAGCTCACAGCGGCCGAACAAAGAAGTGTTAAGATTGTCGGCCGAAAAAAAGAGCCATTCCTTTTCTTTCATTTTTTCTTTTCTTTTTTCCTTTGCTTTTTTCACTTTATCTCTGTCTGTGTGTGTGTCAGTTCGCCAGACCGGGCATCTTTTTTGCTATAAATATATCGTTTTTCGACTATTACCGCAGAAGAAGAAGAAGAAAGAGAAAGGGACTTAGCTTTACTTAGATGGTAGAGTAGAACTTCGCGGCACTGTGCGGATTAGTGGCCGATTGTTGTCAGCAGATATCTTTCTCTCTGTCAGCAGTGCACTGCACTGGCTAATTGCATTGTTGTTGCATTATCGTCTAATTGTTATTTCTTCTAAATGCTTCAAAAAGTCGTTATTTCACTGTCTTTTCTCACTGCAATCTCACTCACTTTGTGTCTGTCGCCTGCGGTATATATGGCAGTGTGCACTGGTTGCCTGCTGCCCGGCTGCCTGTCACAGCGCAAATTTACCGTTACCGAAACTTTTTGTTTGTATTTTTTGTTGTATTCAAAGCAGTGAGCACACTTTCACTTGGTTCGCACATTACCGTGCTCACAAACAACTTTAGAAAAAAAGAAAGGAAGCTTTTGCTTTCAACAGGAAGGGAAAAAACAAACAACAGTAGCGGCAATTGCCGATTATCGCGCGATGTTAATGTTTGCACTGCTGTTGTAAGAAGAACAGCACACTTTCTTTTTTTCCATCCTCACTGAATGTGCTCTATTTTGGTGTTAATTTTAATTTTTTTCACAAAGGATATCACCTTACTAGGCAAATGGAGCAATGCAGTGCAGACTAGCCCAACCGCCAACGACCATCACCACCTGTTTATTGAAATGTAAAGTTACTCAAACAATTGTAGGCAAATATTAACGACTGACGAATTGTCAATTGCAGTGCAGGTGGAAAATCGAGATGAAAGTGTGAAGTTGTCTTGGAGCGATTGTCATTGTTCATGTCAATGACTCATATTAAAAGTTTGCAAAAATTGCTACAGCAATTGTGAACACTGCATCATCATATTTTCCTGTTGCCTAGACATTTCTTCATTAGTTTGTCACACTGTTTTGCACATTGTTTTTAATTTTATTTTTCTATGCAATCGATTCTGAACTGGAGCACACCAGTGCAGCAGACAATTTCAATTAGTGAAGGAGAAAAAGAAAGAAAGGGCGAAGCAAACGGACACTGAGTTGGGCAAACACGTAGTGCGACAACAAAAATAAATTGTCAACTACTGTCTACTGCCTAATTGAGCATAAAATTGCCATCTACCATCCCTTTCTGTTTACACCAGCACTGCTCCTACAAATACACTTTTGATGTAAATTTTAAATTACAACTTGGCAGAATTTAAAAATTACCCTTTATGCAGTCGCCTTGGCTACTGCATGCCCACGAGCAAGGAAAAAGAACGGCTGCTAGTGACACAGTCTACGTACAAGCTGACTTGGGCGACATGCGGTAATTAAATAGCATCCCAGTGCCTCCAGTGCCGTTGGCCGCATCGACATTAGCGTTAATTATGAATGCATTGACTAATAATAATCTCGACGATGCCATCCACAATGGCTAATTGTAAAGCGTATTAACCAGTACTTAACGGTGACATGCAAACAAAAAGAAAGGAAGGGGAAGAAAAGGGAAAGGAGAAGCATCAGTGCTTACACTTTCTCCCTTTCGTTAATGGCAACTGAAATGGTGCATCAGTGAAAGTGACATAGAGCTAGATTAATGCTAGATGATGCAGGAAAGTAGCTCTTCTTGATGGTGTCACACAGAAAGCGGCGTCTCAATAGAAAATTTGCTCAAATTCATTATTGGCAATTGCGCAAATGAAAGTTACTGCAGTGTCTGAAGCGGCATCGACATTGGACGCTAATTAATTTGCACATGAGATGATAAACAAACAGCAGCTCAACCGATAGAACAGTGGTATTGCACCGACGTTCGGTTTAACGGGTCCTCGGTGGCTGTCGGTCTGCTTTTAAGCTTACTCACCGAAAACTTAATTTCATAGAATAGAAAGGATATATACTTCATCCTCTCTTTATTTTTTTCCTAGAACCTTCCATTCTCTCTTTGATTGTGTGCTATCAAGTGCAGTTTGAGTTCTTTTAGAACAACAAAAAAACAAAGCAAGTGATTAATCAGACACTTGGGAATGGATTGTACAGCAGCAACGAGCCAACTGTCACCAATCGATCGAATCGGCTGTCCTCGCATGGATCCAGTTTCACTCGATGTGGCTGCGTTAATGCGAATGCGGCGCTAAAGACAGGACAGAGAAAGCAGTTTCGAAAAAACAGCCGAACGAGTGATGCAGAAGCCACCGAAAAACAATAGAAGACAGCAATCGGCCATAAATCGACCCGTCGCCAATTAGACTAATGAAATTTCGCTGTTGCTGCCGCCACTTAGCTGGAAAACTCGTGGCATGCCGTCTGTTTGCTGAGCGGGAAAGTGAGAGAAGGCTTATCACTTTGACACCAGCATCTTCTTTTTTTCCGCCAGAAACAGCATCTGAAGCACCGCCAACAACGGCAGAAAACTTAATGAGTTTTAAGCGGAAGAAATAAATCAGTAAGACTGCTGTGCATACTTTTCATTCTTTCTCGTTCTCACTGAGCGTGACCAAGAATTGCTGGTGATCTTTGTCTTGGTGGCACACAGAACGGCACTACTGCCACCAGTCTGAAGCAAAATTAAAAAATGGAAACACAGAAGGGCAGAGAAAAGAAGTGAACCGCCTTCTTCCATCCATGTGCCCAACTTCAACTGGCAGCCAAGTTTACATTTGGTCAAATTAATATGCAGCAGCCCTTTGCCAATCAATAATCAGCAGCAGCCAGCCAGCCAGCGTTTGCTTTGCTTCACTGAGTGAAATGGCGCAATTCTGTGAAACAAAGGGAGACAGGGGCGAACAAGGGTTGACAGACAAACGGACGTTTCGCACACACAGTGCACAGCGACAGTGTGCAGACTTTTCAGTGCAAACTTGTGGCGTGACTGAATCCCTCCCCCACTTGCTTTGTACCACCAAAACCAGGCTCTTTGTTTGGTCTGTCTGCCTTGTCTCCGGGCCTCGGTGCTGTTTTTTCTTTTTTTCTTCTTTTTGATAGCACTTTCTTCGTTAATCATAATTAGATTTTGCGCATTTTCTCAGTTTTTCACTACAAAGACTTTTTTTTCTGTTTCTGCAAGAGTTAGCTGTGCACTGAAAATGTGTTAATTAGATGGCAATTCTCAACGCTATCTTCGTTGAAAAGGGGGACTAACCTTTCCTTTGAAACTGGAAAAACTCGCTAATGCTGATGATAATTTTTGTTTTGCCAGATCATCGGCGACAAAAAAGAGAATTGCCAATAGTTACTGTGTAATTGTAGAGCTGTATAAAAAGTGCTCAAACAGAAACACAGGAGTAAATCGATTCTCCTTTAATTTTACAAATTGATCATTTGCACTTCTTCCACGTTTTCTCCCTGTCTTGTCCTGTCCTTCTTTCTTTTCATTTAATTTAATCTATTAGAATTACTATACTATTTCAGACGTAGAAACTTAAATGTACTCAGTTTCCACTATTTCAAACTACACTGGAACACAGTCTTTTCCTCCGTTTCTAATCCTAGACCATTTCACTCAAAGTTGCAGGGAGCAGAAGAAGCATGCTTGTCGCGCAATCGATGAAAGAGGAAGGGCAACTTAGAAAAAGAAATGATGACCGGCCTAGTGATCCACTGCCATCATCAAACACACACTCAACCAGGCAGACAAAGCCTACTTTTTTTGGTTGAAGCACTTTGAGTGAAAAGTGAAGCACTACAACTACTGCTGCGATCCATTCTCTCCAAGTGCCAGCCACTGCCGCTGCCATCGTTACTGGTGCCATTCAAGCGCCTAGCGCCGGGCAGCCGGTGCGTACTCACTGTACGGTGAAAAAGCAGAAGCAGAGAGCGGCAGCAGCAAAAAGTGTACTCTAGGATGATGGGGACGCTAATTGAATGTAATTGCACTAATTCCAATGAAGCAGGCGCACATCCTTCAAGTTAGCTGGGTGCAGTGAAAACTGACAAACACATTATCAAATACCCGAGAAAGTGCCTCCCTTCTCCTCTTTCACCTAATGGCCCTGCTTTGGTGAGAAAAGTGAAAAGAAGAGTGCAACAAACGCCAGAAAATGGTCGCACTTGATTACCGCTCTGTCGGTAATTGGCTGTCAGCACACACACACACACACTGGCACACAGGAACACGGGCAGTGAGGCGGCCACCTTTGCCCGGCACTGTTTGCACAAATGACCGAATGGTAGAAAGTTTGCCCAGTTGTCAGTACAGTTCAGTGGGGGCGGCCAGATGACCTGATCTGTTTGTCTGTGTGTGCTCTTCTTCTTCCTCTTCTTTTTCTTCTTCTTCACCATCTTCCCCTCTCAGCACCATTAGTTCTGCCTCATTGCATTCATCGATGATCGGCCACTGTGCAGAGCTGCACTGGCTGAACTGTAAAACTAAAGCACACACACAGGCAGACAAACAATAGGGAACGAGGCGTTAATTGCCGTCATCGCATCTGAAAACAAGAGAAAGTGAGCCGGCAAGCAATCTGATCATGCTGATGTTGTTAATGTTGTTGCTGTTTCTGCTGCTGGTCGAACTCCCGAGCAACTGCCACTCTGGTCACGCACAACCAGTCAGATTGCCTGGCTGTTGTTTACTCGCTCGCCTCCAGCCAAGTGTTGTTAGCTGTTGAACCCAATCACTTGCATCCAAGTTTAACATTTTAAAAACTATAAATACCGCAATCACCGGCAGTGAGTGGCTCAAAGCAATCGTTCAGCAACATGTTTAATGGCAGGCAGACACAATCGTTTAACTGCAATCATCTGAAAAACCGCACACAGGTGTACCACACAGCACAGACAAACGACAAACTAGCTATCTAAACTAGCATTCGTTTGGCCACCCAACCCGATCTGGTGTGTGTACTCGGTGGTCGTTGCACTTACCGGTTAAAAAAGTTTACAACACTCCAGAACAGTCTAGAATACTACTATTTGTGAGTGGAAGCTTGAAACGAGCCATTTCCCCAGCTCGTTTGTCGTCTCAACTGATCTCGCTCCCTTCTAAGTTGTTGCCTCGCCCCTCACTTCTAGTGCTGATTACAGTGATGAGCAGGTAGTCGTTGAAGTAGCGGCGGCGGCAGCAGCAGCATCAGTGGTTGCATGCAGGCTGTATGCGCTGTATGCAGGCATCTTAAGCATTTGCATCACTACCGTCCGTCTGTCCGCATCGTCTCCCCTGGCTAGATTTGCGCTCAGTCAGTGGTCATCCTCGAAAAGAGAGAAGTGCCGACACTGCTTTATCTTGGTTTTGTCTGCTGTCTGTTAGCAGCATGCTTCTACCACCACGACAACCACAGCGGCAACTACGGCGACGACGGCGGCGGCAGCAACTTGAATGCTTGGATCGGCTATGAAGCTATGCGCCAAGAAATGCAATAGAGAAAACGAAAGAGAGAGGAGAAAATGTTCTCTCGTCGTCTGACAAACTGGCTGCTGCTGGAAGCGAAGCAAGTGCCATGCCTGCTACTACTGCTGCTTGACTGCAGTCGCGCTGCTGTGTTTCAATGTTAGTTGCCTTTCAGACGACACTCAGTTCGGTACACTGCCTGCCGCCGTCGCTGAACGCTCGCAGTGTTAGAGACCGCGCGAGATGAGGCCAACAGCAGAAGCAACAGCAACAGTCGCCTCTTCCATCCGCCACTCGCCTAATCTTCATCAGCAGCACAACAACAACACCTCAACTGAACAGCAGCAGCCATCACTGGGTCCCCAGAGTGTTCCCTCATCTGCCTGCTCACTACTGTCCTTTTCCATTCTTTTGCTGACCAGCATTCGAGCCAAGTATCGTCCCTGGTGATTCCTCATCAACCACCTGTGTTGCAGTAGCATCAAAAGCATCCAAATCACAGCACAAACGTGTGTGTGTCTGTTCAGTGACACCTTTTACTTCCTTTCACATCTTCACGCACGTGGCTACAAAAAAAGTATCTTTGACCACAGTCAAATGGGTAAATCTAATTGATTTTACCTTTATCACGATTCGCACATGCAGTGCACCTCTATTTCTCAAATGTATTGAAGTCTGCAAACATATCTATCTTTTTCAAGACATCGTCGCTCACTCTTTTCCACCATCAGTAGTTGCCAATTTTTGTGTGGTTTTCTGTTTTCTGTGTGGTCGTCAGGGTTTCATCAACATTGAAGCATTGCCATTTTTGCAAAAAAGAAAAAAAGCCTTTCTCTTTCGATTGATGTCTATTTGTGTGTCAAATGCCAGTGCTTAGCTCCTTTCCTTGAGCATCATTAGCATCCACGACCATCTCCTCCAGCTCACTGTCTGTCCCTGCTCCTTTCAGTGTCGGCGACAGCTGAAATTTACATAATTTCACCATTCCTCGCGTTATTCACTCTAAACATGAAAAGCATCACGTCCTGAGACAGTCCTCTAGTGTCTGCTAAGAGTGCCCAATCCGTTGTGGATTTTGTTTTTTTGCTTTTTGCACTTCTGCATTCACGCATCACTTGCAAATAAGCAGCACTACCACTACCACCACTACCATTAACACCACCAGCAGCACCACTTTGCTTCTCTCCTCGCATCCGCATTCGTACTGCACTCGAACCTGTCGTCAACATCTTACTACCCTTCATCATTATCTCCATTTGCTTCTGCATCGTCGGTGACCCCCCTTCCATCCCTGTCCCCAGCACCGTTTCTTCACACCCTCACTGACAAAAACTAACATCGGAAGCAGACAACCGGCAAACTTGGCTCTTCACCGTTGCGAAAGTGCAAAGGAGGTAAATAGAACTTTCCATCTTTGCAGAGCTTACTGCTGTGATGTCTGCTTTTTTCATTTTCACTGTCGAGTGTTTATTATCACAGTTTCAGTTGTGAGAATATGACTGTGAATGTGTTTTCGCCCAGTGTGTACTTTATGGGCATACCATCTGCGCCAGTGCACGAGTGGGGGCAAGATGTGAAGACACTGTGTGCAGCTGACAAATTAATTCCCGCTTCCTTGCCAGCGTTAGAGTCAATCGGCGAATATTATTATTATTACAGCAGACAGTGAAATGTAGCGCCGCATGATGAAGGTCTACCCATTGCAAAAAAAACTAAACGAGGAACTACTTGAAAAGAAGGGCTACTGACTGCTCACTTGCTGCTGCCAGTGAACCGAATTCAGAGCTGGCTGTCCGTGCTTGCGAGGGTCGGCGTCGAGCTGGGCGCGGGCGATGAGGAAGGAGCGAGTAAATAAAAAAGAAAAAGAAGAAGAAGAAGAGGAAGGAGCTCAAGCTCAAGCTCACTGTCGGCATCAACTGGCTTCATTGGCCTGTCAGTGTGCAAATCTGCTGCAGTCTTTTTTACTGTTGAAGACGCTGAAGGATTATTATTTTTTGCAAGCTAGCTGCCCTTTGAAGTGTGTTGCAAATGTCTGCCTGTCTGTTTAGTGGTAGTTGCTAGTTTACTGGTCTGTGTCTGTGTTTGCGAGTTCCCATTTCACTGTGTCAGAGATGGCGATGAAGAGAGACAGCAGGGCTGACAGGGCGGTCGGCCATGTGCCGTGTTTTCTTGTTTGCTCCGTTTAGCACTACCACTACGGCATGATTTTAATTTTAATGACTCAAAACTAGCGTAGAAGGCGTGAGGATAGCCATCCTGTGCGTCATTGTCGCCAGCCACTATTACTTACTACCATTTGCCGCGTGTGGACGTTCCGAGCCGCATCCGTATCCTTTTCAGGCATGCACCGCTGAAGCAGCACCAGCAGCACTTGTTACTGTTGTCTCTGTTTTAGAGGGGGGGGGGGCTTTCGGTGATGGCATGTGAACTTTCTAAGAGCCCATTTTAGCCCCCCACCACCCCGCCACTTCATTGAGCGAGTGCACTGTACGGTGGCAGCCCTTTTCGCGGCAACACTTTCATCCTCAATAAATCGTGCCATTTCTTAAATGGTTTTTAAGCGGCCCATAAATCGCTTCTTTGTTGTTTGTCTCCTTTCTCTCTTTCTTTATTCCACCACCACCACCATCACCACCACTACCACTTTCTGGTACTTTTCAGGCACTTCTTCAGTCGCTATCCATTGTCTGCTTTTAGAACGAAAGAGTGCAGTGTAGCAGCCGGCGTCTGCTGAGCTTGGCACTGTGATACTCAGCGAACCAGAGATGGAGCACAATTTTTGAGTTGAAGAAAGATTGCCTTGGATTGCAATAGAAAAAAAGGAAAGAGTGTTTCCATTGCTGCTGATATACAATCGAGGAGATTGATAGAAAGAAAGGCACGCCAGTCAGTCAGTTTGCTGTACAGTGTGTGTGTGTACACTGGTTGTCGGTTGTTCCACCACCGCCACCGCTGTCCTGTGGTACGATGTGACGCGCCTCTAGCGTTTTATTCCTTTCCCCATCGCCAGTGTTTGTTTTGCCCATTACCCTGTACTTCATACTGCCAATTGCACTCTCTGAAAACTGGCTCACTGACTGACTGAAAACACTCACTGGCAGTGTCTAACTGACTACCAGTGGCGGCAGGCAATTGATCGAGCACTCTATCCAACTTTCTCGAGCCAGTTCAGCTTGGCCCCACTGTTTAGCTCCATTCTATCCATCAACCCGCCATCCATTTCAGCACTTTGTCCTGCAGTGAAAACGAAAAAAAGATGACCACAGTGGTTTTCGCTGGCCTGTAGCCATCTCCTCATCTCCTCTCTTTCTTTTTACTGGTTGTTTTTGTCGTTGCGGTTGTGGTGCGATCGATTAGGGACCGGACTGCCAGTGCTACTGCCACTGCCACTGCTATTGTTACCAGTGTTTCGTAATAAGCTGGCCGCCAATCCGCAGCACCAAGCGCCTTCATCATTGCTTTTTCTTCTGGCTTTTACCACTCTCCTTCCCTCTCCCTTTTTACTGGATCGCTGGCTTTCCCTGCCCATTATCACAGTCCGGAATTGGCCCTACAAGCATGGTTGCTGCTGAACGAGACACATACACACACACACACATACAAAAAGACGACGACAAAACGACGCTCCAATTGAGCACTTCTGTAGCGGACACTGACGAGCTTGCGCCTTGATTGGCGCCTTCCTTGACTGCTAAACTCAGTGACTGAGTTGAGCTGGGTACTGCTGCAGCAGCAGTAACAGCAGCAGCAGCAGCATTTGCAGCATCCTCTTTATCTGTGCTCGTCGATTTGTTAGCATTCGAGTGAATGCGCAATGAAAGACAGAGACAGACAGACAAACTGACTGCCTGTGTAAGAGTAAGACAAACAAATACAAATAAATGGCGCCCAGAAGGGGAAACGATGCTGCTGCTGGCGCCCACTGTGCACTGTCCAATGTGTACTCTGCTGTACTGCTTTCTTGCTTGTTGGCTTTGCCGACGCCTCGTGGCACGTCGAAAGAGTTCACCAAAGAGTGCTAGGGCCAACTGCAAATGTGTGTGTGCCTGTGATCAGCGATAGCATTGTGCATTGTGCATCACCATTGGCAAATCCATTCTCACTTTGCAAGCAATTTATCAGCACTAATTTAATTTACATTTTGCCAATCTATTTATTAGCTGTCTGTTTGTCGAAGAGAATAGGCCAGCACTACTGCAAATGCAGTGTGACTGAAAAAGATGGGCACTGAAGAAGTTCGATCCGAATCTGCCTTAGCTCTGCTTTGTCGATTAAACAGTGCCCGTGTGTGTGTGCATTTTGGAAACACTTGCTCCATTACTTTTGCCTTCTTTTACCCTTGCCAGGCTGCTGCTGTTGCAGATGCCGCCGGTATCGTTTGTTTTGCTTACTAATTGACCGGTCTGGGCACCCGTTAGCGGCACTGTTCCAGTGGGCTAATTTGATTAGACGCTCACTGCCTTGCTACACTTCTGCGATTCCCTCTTTTTCTCCTTTTACTGGCGCCCAACTCTCCCTCCCTTTTCTTGCCATTGATCTTTTCCGTGCCATTGCCGATATTAACTTGTTCACTTCGATTTAACGTGTCTTCGATGAGTCGACAGTGCCAACAGTGCTCTACCAGTGCAATGTGCTTTTGCTTCGTGTAATAGGCAGCACAAACTTTGTTTTTCTTTGGTTTACTTGGTATTAGTGCACTGCACAAACACACACAAACAGAAATGATGATGAATAAATAGTGGCATTGGTGCAGAAAATGGCGTAGCCCACTGACAGACGACTCTAAGGATTCAGCTGAGTCTGAGCTCGTTTTGGCTGGGCTTCAGTGGCTCAGTGCAATGGGTACCAGCAGAAAAAGCAGCACAGTTTCTAACTGTACAGCTAAACTGGCACGCATGTATCGATTGTTAAATGATTTAAATTTAAATTAGATTGACAAACTGCCGCGACAAACGCCCTGTGTTTTGCAGTGTGTTCAGTCCCCAAATGTTTGTCATTCGGTGCTGTGTTGCGTGGCCAAATTGCTCTTTGAGTGTGTGTGCGTGTCTGCAAAGGAGAAGAAGAAAGAAAGACTAGCTGGGTAGCGTCTGCCCCTGTTGTCTCTTCTGCCCTGAAATCGAATTTGTTTATGCCACAAACAGTCTCTACGGCGGCGACTACTGATGCTGCTTCTTCTGCTGATGCTAACTGTTCAAAGTTTGGCTCATCAGCTAGTCCCTAAAAAGTAGTAATACTCGTAATAACTTGCTGCCAATCGACTTGGAATGGACGCCACCGAGCATAATCTGACATTGACGTTGTGGCACACACACACAAGCACACACACGCACGTCGGGTCTGTGCATTGAAAATGTTAATTGAATTGTAAAGTGTGTCTAATGCTGGTTATTTGTTTTTTAAACCAACGACACAGCTGTACAACTTTTTTTGCAGCACAGTTGCACTACCATCGATACAACTGTCACTACTGGACACAGAAACACACAAACTCACGTTGACAGGATCTCGTTGACGGGGACAGCGGCAGTGAATCTCTCTCTGCATGATGTGTTTTTGGTATTTAGATGCAGCACTCTCCGTTTTTTCATTTTTTTCTTCCCTTTTTTCTTGTGCAGTCATGTATGCAGCATTACTATAATTGCATTTGTCCTAATTGCCGCCTTGCTGGACACTGCTGATTGACTAGAGTATAGCCGCAGCATTGGTAAACACTTGCACTACTTTTGCAGTTACTAGAAAAAAGAAAGTGAGGAAAAGGAGTCATATCGGGACAAAATACTCGTAAATGTATCTTATTTTCTCGCAGTTTTCTGCCCTACTCGACATTTGGGCACAACTTTTTTCACTGTTAGATCTACTACCTGCAGACGATTTTGTTGTAGTCGTTGGCTGCCGCTTGTAAATCGATTGAATTGCCGCCGTTTTTCTTGCTGCCTTGCAGTGATCATTCAAACATCCATCAATCTTGTTCGATGCTTTGCGTGAGTGTTTGTCTGCATTCAACTGGCGCAAAATTGACCATATATTCATCTTCTTTAGACCATTGTGTCTTTCCCTAATTGTTCAGGTGGCCACCGGGTTGAGCAACTCTAACAACCGCCGTTTAAGGCAATCGTTCACTCTAGCTAATGCGGATATGCAGTCGGAACAGTGGCAGATTTCTATGTTGACACCGTCGTTTTGTTTTTGCTGATAATTGTCTTTTTCAAAAACATTTTTTCTGAATTTATTGATTTTTAACCAAAAAAAATTGTTGTTGGCAAAGTTGTGATCAGGTGTGTTGAATTTTTATGTTAACACAAAACCAATAATTATTTCTGCCAAGAAAGCAAAAAAATTTGAAAAATGCTGAAAAATACAGTTACTTTGCAGCTGTGTCCCGCGTAACGGCATATTTTTCCGCCTTTGTCGATCAATTGATACAAAGTGTCCACCAATTGGTGTTTGCAATTGTCAAATAGCAATCCAATTTGTAATTTTGTTTTTTGTTGCAATTGCTTTTACTTTTTCCTCACTTCTGTTTGTCCATCGGAAAGTGGTACTGATGCGATGGCAATCTACAAAAAATGACTCAATGTTTAACATCTGTGGAAGTGATGTCGCGGCGGTTTTCCTGGTCGGCTGCCCGGCCTCACATTGACACATCCAGTGCACTACCTTACTTCACCGTTTTGTGTTTAACATCCACTCAACAATACATTTCTCTTTAACTTCCCACTACTTTCCTTTTAAAGCAGCAATTTCAGCAAATTAACTGGAAGCCAGTTGCTACCGATTCGTGATTGCCACTGCGGCCGCCCTTGTTGGTGGCTTTTAAAATTCATTTTATTTGTACGATTTCAAAAAGACAGCCAGACGCTAATGTTGCTGTTGAGCTATTGTGTGCGTTGTGCTACGCATTCATCACTGGCCGATTAGCGAAGAGTACTGCCCGAGAGTAGAAAACAAGTGAAAGAAAGGGAGAAAGAGAGAGAAGTTCAGTTAAAAGCGTGGTCCGTTTTTTTCTTTTTCTCACTTTTGGCAAACTTTAACTCAGGGGGGAGAAAAAATTCTTGGAAAAATTAACTGTGTTGAGTGATTTTTATTGTTGAAATAAGCAAATAAAAAATAAAATTACCAAATGAAACTAGCTTTTCCCATTTAGAAACAGTGAAGCAACTCCGCTTTTGCAGGCATTAGCTATTGAAGGCGGATCGAGAGATAGAGAGAAAGATAGAACAAAGAACTGCTGAAAGAAACAGAACTGCTTCCATCGGGGCAATCTACTGCTAGCAATTGGCAAGATCGGTGCATAAGAGAATTTGGAATTCTATCCACTAACACTCCACCAGCTTAAGTGCTGTAATCAGTTTAACCGAGCATCAGCACACTGCTAGAAATTGATTTTCCCTAGCCTTTCTCTACGCCTACCCAGATTTTGTTTACTGTTTACTTCACCAGCAGCAGTTTGAGAAATATTCTTTTGTTTGGCGTAGGTTTCCACTTAGTGACATGGTGAGCTGCCTTTACTTAATGGTCAGTAGTTGTACAACTCAGTCTCCATCTCACCAAGTAGCAAAAGACTTTGTTGTGTTTCTTCAACAGTTTTGAAACCACCGCATATAGCATTGATGTTGTCGAGCACTGGTAGAGCACTTCTCAGACTTCTCAGCACCAGCACACCATTACGAAAGCAGTGTCAAGCGGCAATCAAGTTTGTTGTGAACAAGAATCTGTAGCAGGCAAGTAGTTTGTGTTCAGCGACAATCTCATTGTCGACTTATTGTTGCTTCCCTTTTTCTTCCTGTCTACGGGATCCTTTAGTAGTAGCAGCAACAGCAACAACATCAGCACCAGAGACTGCATTCCTTGCAGGCTTCTAGTTTTTTCCTTTATTATTTTTCCTACTGCATGTTGTGCGATTTTGTCTGACTAGTCGAAAGAAAAAGACTGCCTGACTACATCAATAATTTGCTTATCGTACACAAATCTGGTCGGTTTGGTGGTCCATGTGAAGGAAAGAGACGAAGGAGAAGGAAAAGAAAAAGAAGCGAGGCCAGCTGCCAAGCAGTGCGAATCCCCGCAGCCAACGACAGACAAGCGTTCTGACTTCCTTAATGATGCTCTGTGTGGCCATTGTGACTTCTGTTTTCTACATTTCTTCTTTTTCATCTACATGCTTGCCGTTTTTGTCTACTGGTTAACAGTTTCTCACCCAGACACATTAACAGCCCACCAGTCTCAGATTGTCCAAGGTGGCCTGGAGAATTCAGCCAACTATGTATGTATGTGTTTAACGGTGCTTCATAGCGGAAAAGCCAAACGACAGTGTGCGAGTGTGTGTTGGCCAATCTCGAACCCATTTCAAATGGTGCTTCTCTTAACGTGTTTTGTACTTTCTTCTTCTTTTATTTTCATCTACTGCGAGTGACACTGCCGCTGCCGGTGGCCACTAGCTGCCAATCAGCAGATACACACACACATTGTAAGTGTTTATTGCTTCTGCTTCTACTTCTGAATATTTGGCACTGCGCTATTTGACAGCATTCTTTCTCCCTGGTCGTGAGAGAAAGCGGGTACCAAACAGACAGCATTTCTATTGGTGCACACACACCAACAGTTCCAGTCAGCGGCGCCGTTATCACACGCAGATCGAACCGACAATTGACGCTCTCCGCCATTTGCAACATACACACACTCTAAAGTTGAAGAGTCGATCTTTCTTGCTTGAACCTCTCCACAGATTCTTTTTTTCTCTACGGTTGAATCTTGCCTTTCGTCTTTTCTGCAAAATAAAGTGCCTGCTGCCACCAGGCAGTGAGTGCAATACCCACTGCGACACAGTAGCACCAGCATCAGAAAACGAGGAGCAGCAAAAAGGCAGCTGAAAAAGCTTACTTATTTGAATACTTGCCGAGCAATTCGATCTAGCTAGATTAGCTCAATCGAGCGTTGTTAGCGTTGTGCCAGCTCCCGTTTTGCTTTGTCGAGTTTATGCGTTAAGTGGCTGTAAGAAGATTCCTGTGCAGGCACAGCAGTTTTGCCGGGTTTCTAGTGAACTCTCTATGTTTCTCTCCCTTTTTGCCAGTTTCTCAGTTTGCACTGGTGCTCCTCCAAGGATCCTCCATTAGGTCCTAAAACAGGCAAATGGATGCAGCAGTAAGTGGTGAAGTGTCTGAGTGCAACATGGAGCCTTTTCCTTTGCCAGTACACAACAGCAGCCTTCACTTGGCGTCGTTTGTCTTCCAAATTAGTCGCAAGTTTGTTTTTGGTTATTCGAGCCAGATTCCTGAAGCCATTCTTCTTAGTTTAGAGCTATTATTCAGCTGCACTGCCCAGAGGAGAATGAAGGAGAAGGATAGAGAGGCCATCGGACACCACTTTTCATGTACCCTGCCACTGCCTAGTCATCATTCAATTTGAAGCCAACAGCCACGAGGATAAAAAGGAAAAAGTAGATAAAGTAGAAAAAGCCGCCTGGTGACCGGTACGAGGGAAGCACCATGCAGCATCAGCTGCAGCCTTTTAAATGGCATTTCAACTGAGGAAGCATCCTCAATCCTAGCCTGCCATCCGCCAATAGCTTTGCTGATCTAGCCACTGAGCATTTGTCTTAATTTGGCTTGATTTATTCAATTAGCTGCCAGGGCCACATTGCTACTGCACACTGTGTGTTTGGACGACAAACGCCGACGTCATCCCGACGGCGTCCGGCAAAGGAAACGCCGCAGACAGCTTTCCTTTTTTCCCCTCTTACTTTGGTTGTCTTCATTTTGTAATGTCCTCACACACTGCACACTTTTGTGCGTCCGCACTGTGTCAGTCACACACAGAGCACTGAAGACGGCAGCAGCATTGTCATCACAATGCATCTCAGGTGGTAAATAGATTATCAGCATGCAAGTTAAAGTTGCACTAGTTGAAAGGGAAAGAGACAGGGAGAGAGAGAGAGACAGAACTAATTGTGCCTGATTACGTTGTGACTTTGTGTTGATGCAGTCACTGCACCTGTTACCTGCTTGCACATGTTGTCTACTGCTAATTTAGCAATAGTTACGCTAACGCGTGGCTGGAAGTTGTCAACTAGCTTTGCTCGTGGTCAGTGTACTCGGCAAAACTGAAAGGGCCAAAGCCAAAGCTGCTAAAACTGAGCTGACTGTCAGTCTGTGAGTGCACCAATTAAGCCGCATGAAACAGCTAAATTTGATTAGCAGCTGAATTAGGAAACGCCACAGATAACCGCCTCAATGCATGAGCAGTGAAAGCACACACAAGTTATTTTCTTTCTAAAATAGCCAACCAAAGTTGTGCGTTTTTGTCCTGTCCTACTCTGCATAACTGCCATTCACTAGCATTGCCGTTCACTGCCGGTCATTGTTTTGGAGAACTGTCGAATCACCGTGAGACATCGATGCTATGCTGTGCCGCGGTGACAGGCAGTGAAAGTACTGCTTCTCTTCCACTGCAAATTGATTCCCCTCACCTGTCTGCTATTGCTGTTAATTGTCGCTAATTCCACTCCCTTGCCGGACGACACAACACAACACTTTCTTCCTTCTTGCTAGCTGATTTTAAATTGTGGTCGCTGTTGAATAATTCCCGACGCGCTCTCACTTTGTTAACTGCCCGGACCAACAACAAGCAACACACTCAGCTCGACACATTAGACTGCCCGTAAATTATGGCGCTTTTGAGCGCAAATGCACTTGCAGATGCACTTGGCCACTGGTGCTGGTGGTGGTGGTGGCAGTGGTGGTGGAAGTGATCACTGGCAGAAGAAGGAAAAGAGTGAATTGAGTGGCCTGCCACTGGGCAGTAATTGAAAGGAAATGGCAATGGCAGTGAGTGTGTAGTGCTGCTGGTTAGCTGGTCTGGGCCACCAGCACCGAACAACACTGACCATCAGTCGGTTCAAGTAGTAAGGCGATTAATGCGACAAACGGCTGAGCTCGCTATCAGCTTTGGCCACTAACGGCTACTCGAGAATAGTCATCGTCGCCGCCACCGCCGTCGCCTCCGCATCACTCGGTAGCACCCGAAAGAGGCCAAACACGCAAACAACATTGACATCGATTGAATGTCGTTTCCCCTTTGCATGCACACACACACGCGCACATTCGCATTTGCTCTGCCTACAGCAGATCAGAGAGTGAGGGAAGTGCTCAGATTCTACTGGAGAGTTTTTCACTTGCACTTGCCATTCGTTCCGTTCAGTTTATTTTTAATTAAACTAATGTGATCTTTTGATTAACTTTCTCTAATTAGACTTCCGCGAATTCTAGCACAGACGTACACCACCACCACCATCATCACTGTGGTCTTTCTATGTTATTAGACTATTTTTGGGGTGATCTCTGCGTAGGCAAGCCTAATTCCTATTCTGGTACTGCTGCCCTGCTCTGCTTTGCTTTTTTGTCAGTGTGCGTGTGTATTGCTCTCATTGCTTCGATGGCGACGATGCTACTAAAGCCTTTTTTCCCTTTATATTTTTTGCATTGGTTTAGCAATCCTAGCCGATTTTCTGGCAGCTCACTTCAAATGGCATTGTTATCTAGAACTTCCTCTGTTTGTGTTTGAGCCCTCTACAGCAAAAGTCTAATTATAATTTGATTATTGCCTCTGTTTCCCCTCTTCCCTCCCGATGCTAGCCCCAGAACTTTGCCGACACCATTCTAATTAGCTGGTATTGCTAGCAACTGTTCGGCGCGATTACTGATTTCACTGTCATGCTAATGTAAACAGTGCTCGTGCTGATGTGTAATGCTGTTAATCATAATGTTCATGTCGGCAGTAGCACTTGTTAGTTGCAGTAGCTGCCGCAACAGCATTAACGAGTGGCACTCCTTTGCACCTTGTTTGTCTTCTCCTAAGCTCACTTATTACCACTTGACACCTGCACCAGCTTTTCTAATAGATTTTTTTATTAGGGCCTTGGTTTATTGTCAGCTAAGACAGCTGAGACGACGGCCATATCGATGATAGCACCACCACCAGCACGAGATGACTAGACAGACACTCTATGGAACGTAGTTGTCTTAGACAGCATTGCGCACAACGATAAGCAATTACTTCCTCTCATCCAAAGTGCAATCACTCAACGTACTAAAAATCACACACACCAAAGCTGCTAGCACTGAAATTTACCTAACAGATGAGAGAACGTTTATCAGGGAAGAGAAGGCGAAGGGAAAGGGAAAGAAATGGAAAAGTGGAAAAGATGTGCACAGACGGAGTGTGCAGTAGAAGCCGTGAGTCGAATGAAATTGACAATGAACATCAGCAGCAGTTGTGAAGATGGCAGCCAAGGATGGACAGCGCTGGATGCTGGTGATGCTGCTTCTTCTTTTTCCATCCCTCTACCTCATGAGAACATATTTTTTGGCAGTGGTGTGGTACTTCTGTAGTCAGGCAGTTGCAGCAGAACTTGTAGTGTTGTTTGTTGTTATTGCTGCTGCTGCTGAAAAGAACAAGTCAACACCGAGTACCTTTACCTTACCAGTGAAATTTCAATCATGTGCTCACTAAGTATATGCACACTTCGAATGCTGATAGTGATGATTATTCTTGTGCTTCAATGTACAGGGAGTGCAGCTGAAGCTGAATGCCAAAAGGAATAGCCGCTAATAAGTGATCGGCGAGATGATGATAATAATGGTAATCATAATGACTACGATGATGATGATGATGATGATGATGAGTCGTGGTGACCACTGATACACGCGTCTCTGCAGAACAAACCACTGCCTTTGATCGCCACGTCTCCATTGCACATCACTGCAGCCACAGTGAGCATTCAACGCTGGCAAACGACCTTACTGTGCGCTTTAGCTCGTGCACAGTTGTACGAGTTGAAGCATCGGCGACCAGCTTCAGTGGTGCTCACTAATCGCCCTGTCTGTCTGAGTGTTTGTCGACGGTGTTGCTTGTCTCCCTCAGCTCAGCTCACGCCAGCTTCCGTTCACGGCACGTCACTTGGCCTTCAGGCGATGGTGATCATCGAGGATGGTGGCTGCTGCTGATGCTGTTGCTTTGGCAACATCTTCAGCAGCTCATTGTGCGCCGACTGACAAATATGACAGTGTCTCCTGCTGTGTCTGCTGAGTTTGTTGTTCGCAAACTGTCAACAGTCGTCTACCCTTACCACTTGCAAACTGTGTCCTTGGGCTCTGACCACAGATGAGAAGGCCACTGAAGAAGGAACTGACACCAGTATTTTTCAACTGAAGACTGCCGCTGCTTTCTGTTTACACAAACTCTTGCTCTTGGCCTATTATTGATGGTGATGATGGTGCTGGTAGTGGTAGAGACTGCAGCAGAGGCGGCACGGCGGCGGCTCCTTCAGAGAGTGGGAAAATTTGCCTGCTGAATTATCTTCTGCTGCTGCTGTGAATGACCACCATCAGACAGTCAGACAACAGAATGACCACTGAACATCAGACAAAGTTGCCACTGAATTGGCACTGTGCCGAAGTGCAAAAGTGGCGGTCATTTGGCGACGTCTGCGGGCGCTCTCTCCCTTGCTCCCGGACGTTCACTTGTGTGTGTGTGTGTGCACAGTTGGTCGAGTTCCTCCGGTCGTCGACAGCAGATTTCAACTTCAGACCTTTCGATTGTCACAGGAGCTGTAGCAGCAACAGCAGCAAGTGAAACCCGTTCTGATGAATTTAGAAGTCCTCCGCGACTACATCTTCAGTACATCGTTTCACACTCGATTCTTCAGCCAATTAAGGCGTAGGGGCAAGGAAAAATGCTGAGTTTGGCTAAGGCTGACAAAGACAGCTTAGTACACAGTGTCACTGTCATCCCCGGCGCCTGTAGTCAGTGTGTTTGTGTTCTTTGATTTGCCTTCAACCTCGTCTCCTTTCAACTGTGCACACTTTGCACAGTGCTCACTCCTCGCATTGTCTCTTTCGACGCAAGCCTTTCTCCTTCTCAGTGCCTCCGCAGCTTCGGTGCCGGCTCATTTCCATTGCAACGCATCGAAGAATACGAATAGGACTGCAAAGAGAGTTAAGGAGGCAGGCAAACAGCATCGTAGATCGTTTTCACTTGCCTTTGAACTTGAGAGCCTTTGAATAGACACAACTAACGAGAGTGGAGAGAGTTGGCATTGAGAGTGACACCGACCTGTTGTCTTGCGGTTGTCTGGTGACCACTGCTGCTGCTGCTGCGTCTGGTAGTCCTTCGAGTAGTTGCATTCACTCTTCTTCAAAAGCAGTAGTACACTGGTTGCCAAGCTAATCAGCAAATGGCATCTATCAGTGAGATAGTGGTCGGGAGAAATGGAAACTCAACAAGAGAAGGAGCATTGTTGTGTTAAGTGCCATTAATCCGATTGTGCATCAGCTCCAGCAGCAGCAACAGCAGTGGCAGCTTCTGTGGCACCCAATATAGCGCCATGTCCTGTTCTGTGGCATTGCCTGAGCAAACAGCTAACTGCGTATCAGCGTGGCCATCATCATCATCGGTCAGCTTATATCCGCCATTGTTATTGAGCAGCAAGTCGACTAGCAGTCTCGAGGAAAGCATACATTCACCGTGTATACGGCACCGGCATCAAATCACTTCGCATCTCGTCGAATCGCACAAAAGCGCCGTTGCGATTGAGGTCGGCCAAAGCTGATCGGGTCTTATTACCATCGCTCTTTAGTGCTCTGCCTCTCTCTGTGTTTGTGTGCGGGGGCATCACCACTTTGCATTCAGCTGCTGCTGCTGCCGCTATCTGTCCACTAGCTGACTACTTGAGACTGATCGAATTTGCATCTCAATAAAAAGTGGCCGTCTTAATTGTTGCCCGCTTTGAGGATGTGGATGAGGATTGCGCGTCGTGTTGTAATTTCATGCTGACGAAGTTCGAGCTGCATGTGCAATCAAAAAAACTTTTGTCCATATTTTCCGCTAGGTGCGCTAAAATCGGCTCATCACAAAAGCGAATTTTGGTGTTTAGTGATGACGCACATCTTTGTTGATTCATTCTACTTCAAAACGAAACTTTCTTTCTGTTGAAAGCTAACTTCAGATAACAAGCACCTCTTTTTAGCATGGATTGGATTAATGAATTGACTGCTTTGAAGGAGTTTAATGAATCAAACAAGCAGCTGTTCCTCATTGTAGACAATCATTTTAAAGATTCTCATAACCATGATAAACAGTGCGATACATCAATACGGACTCAGTACTTCATTTCGAAAACTTGGCATGAAAAACTGGCAGAAATTTCTACGTCAAGAACTTCAACTTTTTCTAAGACGATGTCAACTTCACTTTTTGGCGCTCCAAGTAATACTATTAAGTCGATTGATGCAGCTTCATTGACCCCTCAAAAAGCTACAGAAACGAATGCTTCAAAAACGCAGGAAAACACAAAAACAAAAACACTTTTAGATTGTGGAGACTCGAAAGAATTTGCTAATTCAATTCAACTTGGTGAGAAAAGAAAAACTACAGAGTCAACTGATAATGAGCCTACATCTGCCAGTAAAGTTCACCGTGATTTCGCTGTGGCTAGCGGCTCTTTTGATTGGACTTCGTCTGTGAGCAAAACATCAGCTTCGAACTCTTCTAAATCTCCACAAAAGTCTCGTAAAAGAACTTTACGGTAACTAGCTGATCTAATGCTTTGACTGAAACTGTAAGCAAAACATCAGCTAAAACTCCTCTTTATCCTTAACTTTCAACTACAACAACCTTCACTTCTGTTTACAAGTTTACTGTACTGTTTTACTTTTAATTTCCAATATATCGCCATTTTTTTGGGCTAACATTAAGAATAAGGATTGAGGATTGTGCGTAGTCTTGTAATTTTATGCCAAAGAAGTTTAAACTACTACAAAAAGTGAAAAGTAGCACTTGGCAAGCTTGTTCTCTGCCAATTAACTATGTCCAGCACACAAGTCGAGATTGGCAGTATATGAGCTCCAGCAGTGGTGGTGGTATTAGCGCCCATTGAAAAGGCTTCCATTGATCCTCTTGCATTTTATTGCACTTGCTACATGCTTTACGCAATCCTTTAATTGACATTTTTAATTGAATTTGCCCTTTGTTCTCCTTTCTAGCAGTCACTGAAACTGGCGGCATCATCAGCAATATACTCAGCAAATCAAAAAGAGAAAAACGTGAAATGCGCTGAAATTTGCTTCGAAAAAGGCGCTACACATCGTCTTGCCGATGAGAAGCCATCCTCTATTCACATCATCTCAACACACTAAGGTGAGCAAATCATGGACTTTGCTAATTAATTTATGTCAAACTGATCAGACAGAATTAGGTCAGCGTAGAGTGGCTAAAATAGTTGCCACTGTTTGCATCTTTTTATGAGTACCAAAATATAGCTTGTTCAAAATTGCCAAATGAGTTTTTTTTGCTTTGGAAAAGCCTTTTTTATTTGATTGTTCTCAGATTAGACAGCAATTCAATTTGAGCCTGTTTTCTGACCTGCCACTTGAACCCTTTGAGAGCACAATTTTTGTTTTTATCAAATGCAAACAAGAAAACTAATTTTGCATTCTGGTGCTTCTTGACTCGAAAAGGAATTCCTCTTCTGACGTTCTAGAAAGTTCATTGTCAGACATTGGCCTATTCATTCATTCATTCACCCATTCATTCATCAGCGAGAGAGGAAGCCTCTTTCACTACAGGGGTGATTCTTCTTCTTCATTCTCCTGAGATGAAAGCTTTCCCTTTGCTAAGCAAACAGGCTGCTGTCAGAGCAGCAGCGTCGTTGCTGTCTTTGGAACACAATGTTCAGCAGCAGCATCAACAGCAACAGCAACACTATTTTCAATCATCAATCGAAGAGTAATTGTTTGACTTTTTCTCCTTCATGTTTGCGCTCTGTCGATCAGCACAGTACCAATTAGCAATTGAAGTGCACTTTTAGGCAAACAATGTCCTCTTTCTTCAACGGTGCAGGTAAGTTGCAGGCAGATTGAACGTCGAGGAGCACTTTCAGTGTGACTGCTTTCGGTATCTTCTGGTGGTGGTGGTGGTCGAAGATGACAGACGGGAAAAGGAGAAGAAGTAGAGCATCTTTGGATGCGGAAGCTTTGCAGTGTTCACTGCCACTGGTAATGCTGGTAGCTGTACTGTAGTGTGGTGGCCATCGAAGTGAACTGAGTCGGGCTAATCCTCCTCCGTTGCCTCCTTGCACTGACTCGATGGTCAGCCAGTTAGTCAGTCAATCGTAATAATGGTGGCAGCAGCAATTGGGCTACAAGAGCTGCATCAGCATCAATCTGAGCTTCCTGCGCTAAATGGATTGCCAAACTCTTCTCTCCCCTCTCTGCTGTGCTCTGCTGTTTAATCTTGACATCATCGAGCCAGTGAAGTGCTCTTCATCTGTCAGAGGAGCAAGCACGGCAGTTATTCAGTTTAGTAAAGTCTGCTGCCGTTGCTGTTATTCCCGGTGCATCGGACAAAGCTGCTGTCCGATTAGGTGATCTGTCTAAGATTTGCCATTACATGTTCGAGGTACAGTAATTTGAACAATGGTGGTCGGGGGCAACGGCAGCAGCAGCTTTTGGCTGGACATGACTGTCCAACGAAGTCTGTTGGCACATTATGTTTCATCTGCTCATTTCCATACGTGCCAAATGCGCTGTTGTTTCCAATCACCTTTCTCTCTCTCGCCTGTTCGTTCAGTACGCGCGTTCTCAGACAAAGTCGGGCGCCAATGGGCGATAGATAGTTTGGCGGCGGGAGAAAGGAGATGAGGAGAGTGCGAGCGAGCACGTCTGCAGGCGCCACAGACAAAGGCAGAGACGGCGGTCATTAGGCGGCGAGACACCTGATCGAGGTGATTGATCACGGGCGATATGCACAACGACGGCAGTCCAAGTCGTCGTCGTCGTTGTTTGTGTATGTTAGTGCAGGTGATCGATCGAATCGATTCGACGTGATTCCTCATTGTCCGACATAGTGCACCACCACCACCACCACCATCAGCAGTACTGCACTCTGGCAGACTGCATCATGGTCGAGCTGCTGCTGTCGATGCTGAAGCTGCTGATCAACATCGCCGCATCAGCCACTGGCCGCTGACCGTACACTGACAGCGAGTGTACTTGTTCTACACCACTACTAGACTACTTTCTCCATCACCACTGGGTGATTCATTCATTTGCAGTTGGCCAAACATGGCGCTTTGTTTCTATTTTGGTGGCTGTCTTCTTCTTTCTTTTTCCATCCCCCAACTACCTTGATGATGTGCTACTCTGTCTGTCTGTGTGTGTGTTTGTGTCCAAGTTCGGCATCGTTAGCCAAACATCGTCAGCAGTTAGCATCTCTCTCCCCTTTCTTTTCTTTTTCTCTTCCTCCTTTTCTCGGTAGTGGCTATCGTAGTGGTGAGCTGTGTAGCCTCGAGTGGCCGTGTGTCACTGGCTGTGTGTGAGTGTTTTCTGCTTCTTTCTGGACTCTTGTCGCTGTTGTCCCGATTACCTACTGCGAAAATAGCGCTCGTCTGTTGTTTACCACTGTTGTCGCTGTCGGTCTTCTACCGTTTCCTAAACCTTACCTCCTCCAATTGTTTTGCACTGGGCTTAGCTGTGTTGACACGCTGCAGAAACGTCGGCTATCTGTGCCATCTAAGCTTAGTAGTTCCCAGATACTAAACAAAGACGCATCCCCTTCCCTGCTTATAAGCGTTTGTCTCGCTCTTTCTATTTTTCTCAGCAAGGCTGGCATTTCTCTCTTCCCTTTAATCGACTCTTTATCACGTTAATTGTCATTTCGTCGTCTCTGTAAATAATTTGTTGCACCGCTGTTGAGTGGCAAATCTCACCAAACTGTTCTCTCTTTCCCTTGTTGTTGTTTCATCCGAAGTGCTTCGTTTAGCGACAACTCTCCTCTTCATCTCTTTTATTATCCCCCTTTGGCTGATCCTATCTGACAGCGATTGCCCTCTCCTCTTTTGGTGATCTATGCTGGCTTACCATTGGTCAGCGTGAAAAAGCTGTTTTTTTGCTGGACGTTGAGAACTGTCGCTGGTGCAGTTGTCGAGAACGCCATTAGCCCATTGGATGCCATACACCATCCTCTTTGGTTCCCTTGATCATGTATAATTAATAACTCACGAAAAGCACGTTGGTAATAATTATTTATACTTTATCAAAGATAAAAACAGACAAGTGTCACTGGGACACTAGATTCAGCGAGTTGTTTAGTTCATATCCTCTAATCGAGTATAAGCTACTGAAACGACTGTCTCTATCTATCTCCTCAAACTGATGCTGCCATTTTAGGATTTTAGCGCTGTCAGATTTAAAAAATGGTGTTAGCTTCCACCAAAAACACTGAGATTGCTGGGCGTCATTTTGCAGTGGATGGGCAGAACTTACTGGAACTTATTAACGAGAGCGGCAAAATGTGGCCAAGCATTTGAGCGTAGTTCTTGTGTCATTCAGTCTACCTGCCTCGAGAGTGCACCTCGGAATAGAATCTTTGTCACACAGTATATTGCTTTTCTATTTTTCCTTCTTCTGCCGCCTCTTCTGCAGTGCCTGCCAATTCAATTACTCAATTGGTCAATTGCATTCGAATTCTCTTTCCTTTTCCTTTCTCTAGTGGTGTTCACTGTGTGTGCTCCATTGTGCTCTGGCGCCTCGATCACAAACACACTCTCACCGTTGTCGTTATCGTTCCGCATCGCAGCAGTCTTACAATGTTAAATTAATTTAAAACGCTCTGTCTATGTTCTGTTGTGTGTGTGTATTCGCTTTCCACTCATATAGCTTGAGTTCTTAATTGAGTTTTTCCTGCAGAAGGTTCAATTTGATTGCTATCTCCTTCGTTTTTCTTCTGTTTGGTTGCTTATTTGCTGCTATCTTTGATGCTCAGCGCAGCATCGGCAGTGCTCTGCCCTGCAAAGCACAAACAGAGTTTCGGTTCACTTTATGATCCGTTTGAAAATAATATTTCATTATTAGGCGATTGTTTCTTTCATATTTGGTCACTTTATGTGTTTACTCAACTTAGCTCGACTACCATCACCACCATCAGTACCACTACCGGCCAGCCAGACATCATCATCGACCGTTAATGCGGTTCGGCAGTTACTGAGAAAAGAGGAAATAAAATGAAAAGAGTACGGCTACTTTGCGGCTACTTTCTCGCAATGCTTCGTTGGTTGGCTCGCGCAAACATTTCATTTTATTTCGATTTGACTTGGCGACTTTATTAGTGTTTGCCTGCTGTTTGTTCAGTAGTGCTTGTGCTCTAGCGCTGCGGCAACAACCGTCGGCGTAGACAACGTCAGTGGCATCAATTTTCGGCGGCATGTAAGACCGTTTGATTAAGCTTCACTAATACACTGCTGCTTGTGGTGAAGGCGACTTTAATCATAGCCGACATTCAGTAGTGTCCGACACGGCCAGTAGTTGTGGTGGTGGTGGTCGGTACAGTGAAAGCAAAGAGAGGCAAAGGAAAAGAAATGAACTGTGGAATGCGAAGATTCGCTCAGCAGATTCTTTCGGTTGTGAGGCAGACATAGCAACCGATATCAGCCTCTAACCGCCTCTTGGCAGTTGAGCAAATTGCTGTTGTTGCGGCAGTTCAACCGTCAACCGCTAACTCCCACTGTGTATTTGCCTTCTTTCATGCTGTGTGCTAATTATTAATATCCACTCATTATCGGTGCTATATTGACAGACTGGCGGTCACACTCTCCCAAATGAAGTTCATTCGCTGGCGGTCACTTCAAATCATTTGATAGGCCCACTTCTTTCTGTGGTGGTGATGATGCTGAACTCTCTCCTCGATGATGGATGGACTCTAATTAAAAGTTAAAGTTTCACTGTTCAGTGCCAACACCAGTGGACATGTTGACGTGTCAGCTGGAGAGCATTGACTGACTCGAGCACTGTAAACACAGTCACCGTATCACTCAGTTTAACTCTCGCCTGTCATTGTTCCACCTAGTGAATTGGCATTGCCAATAGCCCTAATTGATTTGTGCACTGCTGATTAGTCGATTGATCAGCATTTTGCTTCATAGCGGGACTGTCTCGGTACTTGTACTGCCTCTAGTGCAGCCGCCGCCGCCGCCGCCGCCGCATCATTTTGCTAATAAGCAGTTAGCATGGAGCAGTGAATGTGCGTGTGTGATTAGCATTGCCATCATCATGGCAATTACCTAAATGCCTTTTTGTTGTTGTTGCTGTTTGTGCTGCCGCATGCAACAACACAGAGCGGTCGTTGGTCTTTCCTAGTGCCCCCACCAACCACTATCCTCACTGACATCGTGGAGAGGTCGAGGTAACCGAGAGAGACCCTCGTCGGTGTGCGTGCATGTGTGTGCTGGAGCTAGAAGCCACTTCTTGATTCAATTTGCCTTTCTTTTGTCCTGTCAAGAGGTAGTAGAAGTACAAAGTAGAATGGCTTTTATGGCGCCCTAACAGCTGCAAAAGACTCCGCCGGAGCAGCAGCAGTTGACTGCCGTTTCCAGTTAGTTAGCTTATGATTACACTTATGCATGGACTCTCAATGCCCCTTTCTCCTCTCTAAGTAGACATTGTTGGTTTGTCTGACAGACCGAATGATGCAAGGAGATCTGCAATGGAACAAGAAGTGGTGCCAGAAGAAAGGTGTACAAAAGCTAACAGGAGAATGTGCAGCTTGTGACAACGGGGAAGAAAAAGAAAGGGCCGACTTAAGTGCATCAGTGAAGTGCACCAGGCTCATGCACACACATACACTTTCGCTTTGAATCCGATTAACGGCAAACGAGACAGAGAAAGAGAGAGAAAGGGCTTTAAGTTTGGCTTTAACTGCTACTTCTTGCCGCTGCCGTCGTCTTGCTGTGCGCCCTCACTAAACGGCGCGTGAGGACATAAATCGCGATTAGACATTGGGCGACACTGTAAAGTGGTCAGGGGAGAGGGGGAAGAGGAGACAGAGGATATTTGTGGCCCAGCAGATGTGCGGTCACCAGCTGGAAAGACGGATTGTTCGGATTTTCTCTACTGCTGCTGCAACTCGACCTTAGCTGTCTGCCTTCTTTCGGTGGCCACCACCTCGATTACTCAGTCAGCTCAGGTTTCAGCGGCAGTCCCCTTGGTCCTCTCTGGTCGGTCAGTGGTCTGCTGCATGCCATACACAAGCAGACCAAGATGGGCCAAGATGGACTACCCTGGCAAGATAAAACCGCCTTTGAATGGCCTGCCGCTGTTGCCTGGCCAGTGACCACCTCGACGAACAATGGTCGGCAGCACAAACAGTGGTTCTCTCTTTGGCCATTTCTTCTCTACTCCTAATCGACAGCGTCTCTCGAGACTGCTGGAACACTTTTTCACTCTAATACCAATTAATGGATCGATTTTTACAATTTATGGTGCGATTTCTCGCTTGAGGCCTGATTAGCTGCCGCGTTGTCACCCTCCGCTGGTGGATGGATTCCATTGCTGTTTTTTGTAGTGCTCGCAATGGTGGTCACTGGCCGCCGCCGAGGGCCACTGAGTTTGATGGTGCTTTTGTTGCCGTTCACTAGTTGGCTTTCCCCACTTTTAGCCACTTTGTACATCACCGGCCGCGCCGTACCGAACTGGCGATCAGAATCTCTCTCTCTTTCTCTCCACTGGCCGATCGCATTGATTCTGGCAGCGATGCCCGGATCTATTTATAACGACTAGCTAGCTAGTTTTGAAAGTGTAACGGTTTTGTCAGTATCGCCGCGATCGATTCTCTACAATGGCGTCCAGCGTTTCTTTTCCTCAAAACTTTGCACTGTAAAAGGAAAAGGAAAGCACAACTCGATTTTGAAATTGAGATCGAAATCGGAAAGAATAGTGCGCTTCTTCGTCTTTTTCTTTGTAAACGTTCACATTATCTCATTCGGCAGTCTCATTTTCTGTTCCAATTTAAAGTGTTCTTTGCACTTTTCCATTTTCTCATTTGAGGGCATTTCTGCCTGTTTTTCTGTTTGTCTGTCAGTTTGCTTGTTTGTCTCTCTTGCAAATTGACTGAATCTCCTTCTCTTTGGGGATTTGTCGGCGCTGCCAACATTGGAATTGCTTTGAACTTAACTCGCGCACGCATTTTAGCAGTGTAATTGACTTCTTCCGAATCAGCAGCAGTAATTAGTTGAATTGACTGCGGCGTGCACTTCCAAATGTCTCTTTGTGAATCACTGATGTTCAGCAGTGGCTGAGAGAGAGAACACACACATTTAACTGGCAGTGTTCAGTCTCCCTTACCTCAAACTGATCGTTTAATGGTCGGTTTTGTGCAATTTCAAGGCAATGCTTTCCCTCTCCCCCCTTTCTTGTTGTGTCTCCATCAAAAGGGGAAAGGGAGAAACAGCCAATGCGGCACTGGGAGAACTATTAATTGCCGTTCAATTGAGTGGCGCCCAAACTGGCAGCAATAGCCTCCGCCGATCATTGCAGTCCATCATTACTGTGCATTATCGGTGAACTATGCGGCTGAGTAGGCAACGCCGAAGTTGTCCAAGTACTTGCCACTACTTTTGCGGCATTTTCAAGGCAAAAAGAAGCTGAGATAAGCGACTGTGTTTCTTCTTTTCTCTCCTTTGCCTTCTCTCCCGACAAGTGAACATCTGTAGATATATCTTGCAATGCTTACTTGCCTGTACGGCAGTGCAGCCTGTCTTTGCTGCTGCTGCTGTTACAGCTACTACTGATGCCGTTGGGTGATTTATGAATTATTGATTACCATTGCTAATCTCTGCCTTGTAACTTTCTCGCAGCGGGTGTGCAATTCTCTTTTTGTATGTTTGCAAACAGGCGCAAAGCAAGAAGCACACAGGCAAACAGACAAACAGACAGTTAGACAGTTAGAAATGCATAAAAGGAAAGAGGAGCATCAGCACCATCATCATCGTCGGGTGGAAGTGCTCACTTGCTGGAGCTCTTGCGCTTCATCGAGCGAACACGCAAATCTCTCCGGTGCCTCTGTACGGCCGGCCAACAGACAGAGGCGGGGGAGCAGCACACACAAACACTCGTTTTCCTCCCTCCCTGATAGAGTTGCACTTGAACTTTACGCGATTGTCAATATTAATTACCTTCTTTTGTGCAGTGTCAGCCCTTTTGGCCGGAGCAGTCATGAGCCTGGGGAGAAAGCCTCTTTCTCTCTTCTTTCTTTGCGGCACAGCATCGCTGTTCTGCCAGTGACTCTGCCACTAGTCACTCAACATTGCCCCAATTCTCTGCTGCACACTACAACTTTTGCGGTGCCCGTCATCGGGATACCGCAAATGGCCATCGCCGATTGGTGATGGTGATGGTGGTGGTAGTGCTGGTTCAGTACTGTTCATGTGGCATCTTGTTATTGTCTGCAGTTGCTGCTGCTGATGTTTGTACACTGGCGTTCTTTCATTTGCTGCCCCCTAATGGCGGTCTGTCGTCGGTTTCGACGATTTACTTGCCTGCACAAGCATTTCACTCTTCTGTACTTCAAGAAAAAAGACGAAAAAGAAGAGGCGACAATTCTCCTGCTGGATCGTTACTGCTGCTCTGGCAGCCTAACTTGCGATATGGCGTTGCCAATTTAATTTGCATTTCAGTCGCATCATCAGCGGCTGCCTGGCTGGCTTGATGTGCGGCGATTAAATTAATGCTCAGATTTAGCTTAATTTACTCTAATAGCGACTCTTGAAAAGTTTGTGCCAACGAAAAAGAAGAGGGGAGGAAAAGTAGAGGGGAAAACATAAAACGGCCTGAGCTGCTGGTTAGTTGGCGATTGAAAGGCAAACACTGGCTGTTTGTTGCGGTCGTCCGATGCAGGGCCTCCTTTCAGTTGGCTGTTGTGCTGCTGATTTCAATGGTCGCCTTTCATCTTCTGTAGCGACAATGTGGAAGACTCCTCTGCGTAAATAGGCGCTCTTTAGGGCTCTGGCTCTAGCTCCGCGGCTACTCTTTGAACAGGAGAACCCTCTCCTCTCCCACTCGCATTTTGGTCGAGCATTAAACGAAATTAATTTGCCCATTAAGCTCGAATTGGCAAGGCAACAGCAAGGCACAGCTTTATTGTTCTGCAGAGAATTCAATCGATAGTGCGCTGAGCGGCGTTGGAGCTGCCGTTTACTCCGGCGGACTTTACTACTGACGCACTGCTGCGGCCCACTTTTCTCTTTCTCGCTCATTTCATTTCATTTCATTTCATCTATCTGCAAGCTGCAGCTCTGCAGCACCATCGCTAGCATACCTTCACTGGCCATTTTTCTAATTATACAATCGCAGCAGTGGCAAGCACTTGGTGGTGATGGTGGTGGCCCCAAACGGTGGCCAACCACTAACGGGCGCCCAGTACGCTGTCTGTCTCGGTAGACTCGTCCCAGCCGTTTGCAGCAGTGCCAGTTATCGTTTGCTTTATTTTCAGTGCACTGCATGCTCTTTCTTTCTTTTTCTCGGTGTCTTTTTCATTTTCATTTCGATGATAAATTATCGCTGACATCTCGGGTGTTCTCGGGTGTTTATGATGTTCCTGTGCTTTTTTCTCTGCTCATTCTTGTTCGTTCTCCTTCTCACCAGTAACTGTGCTTTCAGTGGTGATGTTCATCATCATCATCATCAGTAGCAGCATATCAGTGCACTAGTATTTAATTATTTATTTTCTCTTGTACTACGGTTCTGTGAACATCAACAGCATCATCAGTTGTGGCAGGAGCAAGAGCAGCAGCTGCAGTAACATCTCCTTTTGTATGTGTTCAATTTGTTTATTTCACCGTCGCTTATTTTCCTTTCTTTTTTGTGCTGTGTAAAGCTTAGAAGAGATACCGTAGAAGCCCGGTACACGGATAAATTTAAAAATGCAAATCGTTTTCAAACAAAACTCGGTTGCAACTGTGTTTTTGCGTTTATTTTCTTTTTCACCACTTGTCGTATCTGCTCAAAATAATTTATGGCCATCTGGATCGATGTCTTTATTCTTGCAGGATGTAGTATTAAGCAACGGTAACATTCTCTGCGGTTGTTTTACTGCCCAGTTGGCCTACTTGGGCAACAACACACATTAATCACGAAATTATGGCAGCAGCACTTTGCTCCGTTGCAAACTCAGTTCAGTCAGATCTTTCTTTCATTCCAATTCACACAGTTCACACTTTGTTCACCTTTTTAAATTTTAATCAAATTTTTCTATTTACTTCTACTGTTTCTATAAAAGACTTTTTTGTACTTTGTGCGGTCTTGTTGGTGGTAGTGGAACATTTTTCTCGCACCAGTGAAATTAGTCTGCTCAGCACTGACTTTTCTACTTCGAGGACCCTTTCCTCGACACTTATTAGCTTCTGACTGGCACCATGCACCATCAGCAGCTGTTACCCTGCTGAAAGAGAAGAGTGGTACTGTAGAGTGCAAACTTCACTGAGTTCTGCACACTACAGCCCTGCTTTGCCAAAAATTGCTGTGCACTGATGTAAATTGTAAATGTCTTCATTCTCTTATTAGCCCGCTTATTATTTGCCTTCGCTTGGAATGAAGTCGCTCATTTTTTCTCTGTTACTTCTGTTTTGTGTTTCATTGTCATTGCAGCAATGGCAGCATTGGCAACGGCAGCATCACTATTAGTGCTTTCAGCACTGCGCATCAAATTGTGTCGTGAGATTGACAAGATTGGCTGTGCTATTGCTGTTCCTTTTGCTGGTGGCCTCAGTCTGGCAGGCGCTGACAGTCAATAGGCAGCCAATATTGCAGTAGCATCATTTCTGGTAATTGGCCTTTTTGCCTTCTTCAGTGCCCCTTTTTGTCCTCATTTGGGCTTATTCAGTCAGGCAGACACTGCCTCGGATAAATCTCTTGGTCCTTGTTTGAGTGGCAGCATCGACGACAACACAGCATTAATAAAGCTGTCTATGACAATTAATCGAGCAGTCTGCTTTTCTTCACTCATTCACTGAGTTCTATTGAGCCGATAGGAAGAGTCTCTGCCACTTGTCACTGAAGGACACAAGAGGGACAGGGACAAACTGAGTGAACACATGTCTCACTGACTTTCTTTCTCTCTTTATTAGTCTGTCCACTCAATATAATATCGATCATTTGAATCTGATCATTTCATTTGAGCATTCGTTTTCCTTGATGCGAACCGACTCTGATTTTCTATCGGCAGTGTTTTCATTCTCTCCCTTCTTTTTCTAGCATTTACTCAATATGATCGTCTGTCGTGTTGTCTTGTTGTTGTTGTTGTTACGTAACTCTTCTGATGACCCATCTGTTGGCAGTAGCAGCAGCAACAGCAGCAGCAGCAGCCGACACTCTCACTATCACTCAAGATTGGCTGTATCACTTTCTCCCAGCGGCAACAGCATCAGCTACAGCAATCTCACGAGTAATCAGCAGCCAATTGAGTGAAGAGTGGCAAAGGCACATAAGGCCACTGCCACTGACCATTCAACAGCAGCAGCTCTACTGCATTGACCTGTTCAGTGTGCATCATCTTCTTCTTCAGACACACAATGTACGACCAGCAGCACCACGGCGTCGTTGTCGCCCTCTAATCGCATCGTTGTACTACAATGTAATAAAAGAAGAGTCAAGTGAAGTTCATCCTCACACGCACGTCATGTGCGGCTTATGCAAATCAGCGGTAATGGTCAACTGCTGCTGCTGTTGTTGTTGCTACCACCATTCAATTGGCGAGCAATGACAAATTGGCTCCCTTTACCATTCAAAGGCGAGCGATTCTGGCCGGTGGTGGTGGGAAAGCTGTCTGACAGGGCATTTGCATGCAGCCAACAACGGCAGCAATGGGCGCCCTTATCAGCTGTACCACTGGCGGACACTTTCTCACAGCAGGCCACTGGGCAGCAGTAAGTGGGCAGCAACTGCGGCGGCTCCTTTGTGGAGCGAATCCTCCACTGTTCTGCACTTCATTCTCCACTCCCGCCTTGTCATCTGCTGTCATCTTATCGATAGCATTAATCTAATACATGAGCGACTCATTAGTTAGCGGGAGGACACAATCTACACTGTGTCACCTATTATCAGTCACTTTGTTTCAGGTTCTTCTTTTTCTTCTTCTTTTCACTGTTATCTGCCTCCACAGTACAGTCTGCCCATCGACACAGTGTTTGACATTCGAGCCGCACTACTACTACTGCTGTTTCCATGTTAATCCAGTATCTCACGCTTTGTCGGTCACCGTCGACCTTGACCAGAAAGGAATAATAAATGTTGTGCTGGTTAGGTGACAATGCCTATCACCTCACTGAGGCTGACTGAGTGCCAACTCATTAGTGCCAAGCAAATGAGCGCAGCTACTACTACCTCAGTGAATATATTGGAGCATTACCATGCTGCTCACCTTCTAATGATTCACTGCCTGATTGACTTCACCACACTGCTCATGGTGGTAGGTATCACCTACTTTGGGCTGGGTAGGGCGAAGGAAGTGAGTTATCTCACCTGCAACTGCAATGCTGCTTCTGCTGCTGCTCTTGCTGACCGACTGCACACTGTCAATGACAGTGTGCAGTCAACTCATTCTCATGCATATTGTTCGATACATAGATTCGCTTCATGTCTCTAATCTACAATCAGACAGACAGACTGACAGAGAGCAATGTGTCTCTTATTTCTTCTTTTTTCTGTTTTTCCCTTTATGGCCTGCTCGATGTTTTATTGTTGCAGTGGTGGTTAAATTTATGGCATCCTCGCCTTTCGAGCAGTGGCAATTCGTTGTCGTCGACTCGAGGATGACGATGGCGACGACTTGAACTGAACTGCGCCTGTGTTTGCCGGACTGACTGAATGACTGACTTTCTCAATACAGGCAAAACTCACACTGTCGAAACGCCAGCAACTGTCGACGCGGACTGCG
>JAALOO010000252.1_pt1 | contig 49890 bp, 43 predicted proteins | sample 7257641 | NCBI WGS metagenome assembly JAALOO01 (sample SAMN14085613, study PRJNA598686) | mite metagenome | biome: ENVO:01001000; feature: ENVO:01001002; material: ENVO:01001226; isolation source: single female mite from University of Michigan culture on fish food culture... ...
CTGCAATAGACTCCACCCAGTGCCACCACATGCGAGATGGCTCGGGCGCTCTAGTTTGAAGTACAAGTTTAAATGGTGTTTTATTTATTGGTTTAAATAATACAAAAAGAAAGAAAGAAAAGAGGAAAAGAAGAGGCAGCAACCCATGGCCTATTCTTCTCTCTGTACTTACCCATCCGCTTCGCCGTCTTCAGACAGTCGACCGTCCTTGTCGACCGTCCTCTTCGGTCCCCCCACGTCCGAGGAGGGACAGTAATATCTTGAGGGATCGGTACTTTAAGATTACCCAGCAAATGTGCAAGGAGGAAAGACCGTTCGAGACGCTCCAAGCACTAGCTGCGCACCATTTGTGGCTGGTGTTCCCCACCTTTTCAGCAGATCGACCGCCAGTGTCGACTGCCTCTTCGGCAGGTCAACCGTCCTGTTGACTGCCTCTTCGGCCCCGTCGTCGTCGTCGGTCTTCAGTCTTCAGTCTTCAGTCTTCGGTTTTCGTTGTCGTCCATCCTGGTCGTCCATCCTCGTTGTCGTCCATCCCGGCAGCCATCTATCCTGGTTGTCGTCGGTCTTCGTTGCCGTCGGTCTTTGTAGCCATCCATCCTCGAAGTCCATCCTGGTCGTCATCGGTCCGGAGTCGTCCTTGGGCCTCGCTGGAAAAGATTAAAGGTCAGAATGGCCAGGTGCTAATCACACTGGCCATGGGTTGCTGCCGGAGAAAGGAAAAGAAAGAAAAGGGAAAGAAGGAAAGATGAAGAACACCAGCATAGACACTGGTGTTCTGGTGGTAATGGGGTGATGATGATGGTGATGGTGATGATCTTCAGCCCGGAGTGCGGGCGTGGGTGCCATCCGAGGGACGAGAAAGAGAGAGGGAGTCCAGGGTGTCTGCAAAAAGTAAACAAAAGTTAGAAATAGAAACAAACAACCAAAGATCTAAGACTTACCATTGTCGGCGAGACTTGAGATGATCTTCACCACCAAAACAAAGAGCGCGCGCGGGCGCTATCAGCAACAGCAGCGGTGGCGGTGGCACGACCGTCCTCGTCGGTGTCTGTACAGCAAATGAGGCGACTGTAGCGCCGGCGCCAGCGGCGGCCAAAGCAGACAGTCTGCTGACAGCTGTCAGGGGTGCCCGTCGTAGATGCAATGCAAGATACCGAAACGGGAACTTCAATTGCGGATATCTCGGGAAGTACTCGAGCCATTGAAGTTTTGCTTGCGCAGGGACACTCCACTAAGCGTTCTGTGTCGAATGAGACCATAAAACGGAAAGGTCAGATTTTTGGCCAAATCGGCCAAACCTGTAAGGCTATATATATATAGCCTTGCAGATTTTTGAAAATCTGGCCAAAAAATTTTTATTGCAGATTCTTAAAGTACTCGACGAGAAAACTCCAAATCTGAAAGAGTTTTTGCACTAGGACGACGGGAACATGATCAATTTTAATTTTAAAGTTAATTAAAATTTAATATATTGTTTCCGATGTTGTCCGCTGCAAAATGTGAGGCGCCACCAGCGCGAGCAATTTTTACGCATTTTACCGAAAAAAACCGATTTTACGGCATCGATGGTAGCGCCTCACATTTTGCAGCGGCCAACACTTAGCCAACACATAGCCTTACAGTTTTGGCCGATTTGACCAAAAATTCAACCTCCTCGTTTTATGGCCTCATTCGACGCAGGACGCTTAGTGAAGTGTCGCTGCGCAAACAGAACTTCGATATCTCGAGTACTTCTCGAGATATCCGCATTTAAAGATCCCGTTTCGGTACTGGCGTTAGTGGGACATTAACATGGAACACCCCCACCCGATGAACGTACACCAACCAAGGAGGACACTTTGTTTAGTAGTAAAAACGATTTTGGAATTTAAAAGAACGTACTTTATTGTGTGCAATAAAAACCCATTCAAAGAGAGCTTCGCCATGTCGCCATCAAGTGGCTGAGAACAGAATCAGATTCCAGAACTAGGAGCCACCACCAGCTCCACCAGCAGAAAGTACCGAATTCGATCGTAGTAGTGCACATGCTTGTGAATGTTCATGTGGGCGTATCCGTTGGCCCAGAAGGGCACGGCCGCATTCGGTAACGCCCGCACCAACTTCACCGCATGTGAAATGTCCACCAGGGTGTCCTCTGAGCCGTGAACTACCAGCGTCTTTGCCCTGATCAGAGGAGCCCGGTCAATGTTGGGAAAGGGGTCACACCTCATCGTCGGCCCGGGGTAGTTGAAGTAGATACGGACGCCGGAGAGGAAGGCCGACTGGAGGATGACGCCGTGCAGATCGGCCATTTTTGAAGCCAAATGTACGGTAGCCACTGAGCCGATGCTTTCCCCTAAAAGAACCATATTTTTTGGTTTGAAGCTGGTTCGACGACCTAGCTCCTCGACCGCCGCCTCAATGTCGGCGTACAGATTCCGCTCAGAGGGGCTTCCGCTGCTGAGACCAAAACCTGAGTAGTCGTAGGTGAAGATGGGCAGGCAGAGGGCGCGACGCAGTCGCCAGAGATGCAGAAAAGTGGTTCCAATGTCTGAATAAAATATTTTTTACTTATCAAGCTTATCAAAGATTTCTACTCTTTTCCTTTACCTTCAGCATTGGTGTGACTGTAGACAATGACCAGCTGCTGCTGCTGCTTATCAGGCAGCTGCAGCAGCCCTCCCTCAGGCGGCCCGTGAATGAACATACAGGCGACCCGGTTGCCGTACCGATTGAAAGCGTAGAAGCACTCCACCTGGCTCATGACGTCGCTCAGCTTCGCCTGATAGGACTTGATAAGACTCCTTCGCAGCGAGGTGGCAAACTGCGTCAGCAGCAGCTCTCCTGAGCCCTGGATGCATCGAGTGGACTGCTGCTCCGCCTGAGAGAGGTCAAAGTTGAAGAGGTAGCTGTTGGTGGGCGGGCAGAAGGCTATTTTGGGGATGATGCGTTCTGAAAAATTAAAAAATGAAATATTTTAGTGTTTTGCAAAAAAACAGAAGTTTTGATTACCCAGTGAAAGCGTAAGACTTCGCTGTGGCAATAGGAAGGTGTAGAAGAGGTTAGAGAAGGCCTTCCAGTGGGCGTTCAACTTCTCGCCTATTTCCACCCACACGTTGTACACCTTTCGCTCGCGGTACAGCTCATCCTCGCAGTTCCGCTTGCTCACAGTGCCTCGATAGGCGTAGAGGATGCTGTAGAAGGTGGACACCTTGTCCGATTCCATGATTTGATGCAAAAAACTAAAGAATTTTTTGCAAACAACTTTTTGTTTATGTGCATTGGCGTTACAAAAATTCGAATCTTCGCTCAATGTAGAACAACAATTTTGCAGCGTCATCATCAGTCTGATATTGAAAAAAAAATTAAAAAATAAAAAAATTTAATTACAATAAAAATCTTTGGCAAATGGCAAATTTTGTTGGCTCATCTTAAGCAAATAAAGAGGGCCAAAAGAGGTGTTGCCATGTTTAGTAGAGGTCAGCAGGTGATGGAAACGCCCCTAATGAGCTCCACCTCCACCACCGCCACCTCCAGCGGCCTTAGGAGCAGCATCAGCGACCTTCTTCGCCGCCTCCTTCCCGTCGTGGACCACCTCATTGATCATCTCCTTGGGATTGCCCAGTTCGCCGTGTTTGTAGAGGTAGTAGAGGACCACGGCGATGGCCACCACGCCCACGGCGGTGATTGCGCGCTGGTACTGCATTCTCAGAGAGAGAGGAAGTTGACTGGGAAAAGTTGAACAAAAGCAAAAAATGGTTATCAAGTAATGTCACATCAGAGGAAGGTTACCAGAGTTTACCAGAGATAGGAAGAGCAGACGGGCAAAGTTTCAAGAAGTCAAAAGTTGAATCACTAAAGTTGCTAGCTTTTGCTTTCAAAATATCACTCAAACAAAATAACTTTTTGTCATTGTCACCTTTTGATTGCTGTGTTTATCTTTTCTTTCCAGCATTGTTGGGTGAAAATAGAATTTCCGCATTTTAGAATCGTTTTAAAATCTTTAGTTTTTTTAGATTGATTGTGGCATGCAAAAGTGTGCTGCGTGATAAGATTGTTTTAAAACTAAACGTTTATTTTTAAATTATTAGAAAAAATGTAAGTGATAAAAACAGCAAATGCTTAGTAACAATCTCCCCAATTTTATACTTCCCAGTGCGCCTCTATTTTTGCCTCTCTTCCTCATTCTCACTATCACTAAAAATTCTCATTATGTAGATCTGTTTTATTTTTATTTACTTGACCTAAATTGACCTGCACAGCAATGTGTTGTGGTAAAACATAGAGTTTTTATAAAATGGAAAGGCTAAAGCTAAAATTGTTATTTTTACAAACATTTTGTTTTTTAAGTTTTCCCTTTCAAAATGAAAACAACTTTTCTAGTAGTGACAGTGTTTGCATTTACAACGTTAGAAAAATTTAAAGTATTGGCAACAAGAACAGCAACAACAACAGTTTCATCATCTGCGTGTGACACTCACCTTCCAATTAGAGCGCTGGCCAATATCTCTGCTAGCTCAGCTGAAGAGGTCATCGTTCCGAATGAAATTGAAATCAGCTGGCGCTTTGAATGCGAACTTCAGCAGTCACTGATACGGCAATTTTCCATTGAGTACTGCCGACTGCCTGACTGTTTAGCCAATCAAAAAGAATCTTTAGCAGTTCTGACACTGCGAAACAGCCACAACCTCACCTCGTACTCGCTGTCTCAGTTGACGCCCAATTCTACCTACCGAATAATCTTTTCATCACCGGAAATCGCCACCAAATACGAGCTTTACGGTCGGACGGACATTAGCCTGCCGGACCCGCCCACTGATATACGGCTAAACTTTGAAAAGGACATTACACTTCCAGTTTTATCGTGGGATTTGGCAGTTGATCAGAGCAACATTGATTACTTCTACGTGACCGTCAGTGAACTACTGACAGGAGAGTACATTTTCATCAGCGACAAAATTAATAAAAGGTAAAAAACAAGAAAACAGTCTTAAAACTAATTTTAAAAAACTTAATTTGATTTTAAGTATTTGCATACAAAACACCTGCCAGCTGAAGCAAATCATGAGCTTAAAACTGAAACCGGCATTTCATTACAACCTGAGCGTTCAGTGTTGCAATCGTAAACGGCACTGTTCGTCGCCCTTTGTACTCATTCATTCGATGCCACCAAGAAGTCCGGGCAGGATGAACAGTCCACTACTGAAGCAGGTCAATGAGACACAGTATCAGGTCCTCTTCAAAAACCCAGAAGTGAGTAATGGACCGATTAATGCGTACTTTGTCAAGGAAAAAGACGCAAACGGTGTTCAGAAAATATACACGATTCCAAATGACTTGAAAAACAACAACACCCTCGACGGCAGAGTTTTCACCGTCAACTGCTCAACTAAAACCGAAAAGATCAGGCAACCGTTTGAGGTGTCCATTGCAGCGGCCAACTTTGAGATATCCTTTCACAAAAACAAAACGTGGACTGGCGAGTACAGCAGGCCCAGTACAATTAACCTTTGCTACAGTGAGGCTAATGAAAACAGGCAAAAGAACAAACAACTGATGCTGAAAATCCTCTGGATTAGCATCACCGTCATAATGGCAGCAGTTACACTTTTTCTAGTGCTCTACTTTCTCTACAATGGGACGCAGTACTTTAGAAACGTAAAAGAAAAAATTAAAAAATTAGAGATAAAGGTCCTAAGTAATGAGCGTGCAGAGTACGTTGAACAGCTGAAAGTGGACAATCCTCAGCTGTACAATCGACTGCAAAAGTTGGAGCTCAAACATGTGCGCCATGTGTCAAAGCATTTTGCCTCTAACCTGAGTACTGTTGTGGAAACTGAAATTGAAGTAAAAGAGGAAATAGAAAATGAAAAAGAAACTACAAACAAACAAGCACCTGTTGCAATCTCAATATCAACAGGCTACACCTGTTTACCTAATACTCAAACAAAACTTTGAACTTCTGCAATAACTAAATTTTTTTTAAAAATCTTGTTATTTGAGTTGTATTTTATAACTTTTGGTATTATGATAAATAAGTTGATAATCCATTTTTGACTAAAAATGTTTTATTGACAATAAAAATACTTGGAATTTTATTGTAGGTTAAAAATGTGTAAAAATTTACATTAGATAATGGAATAAACATTAAAAATCACATGAAATTGTCTAAAAAAATATTACGTTTTACTCAGAACCTATTTATAACTTTAGTAAAAATAAAAAAACTATAAGTTAAAAACAACATAATAAATGCTATCAGCAAAACTCCTTTTACAATGGTATTAAAACGCAACTGCAGCAATTTAAAAAATATTTTTTTTAATTTAAATCAAAATGTTGGATAACTGGAAAATCATTTTGTTAATTTACAGTGCATTTTTAGTTGTTAAAACAACGACTATTTTATCATGTGAAACTGAAGTGCCAATCAAGGAACTGAGCAGCATTTCTGGAAGTTATGACAGCAAAGACATTTTAAAAAATGAAATTTTAATAAAATGGGAATTCAATTGTAGCTTACAACAAAAACTTGTAAATAATATTAAAATAGAATTTTATCGGCTACCAAAATGCTCTACTCGGGAAGTCATACTGCTTCTCAACTACAATCATACTTCTTATTTATTAACACAACTTCAAGATAATACAGTTTACCGCATATACTTCTCTTCTCCTCAAATTGCAAAAAAATATGAAATTTTCGGTCGAACTGATACCAGTGTGCCGGACATGCCCACTAGGGCACAGTTGACATTTCCAATCTTTTCAAACGATGCGCTTAACTTAGATTTTCCTGTTTTAAGTTGGGATTTGTCTTGGCCAATTACTCAACCCAGTTCACTATCAAATTTTTCGGTAAATGTCAGTGAATTTGAGAGTAAAACGCAAATTTACATGAGTGATAAAATTGACACAAGGTAAACAAATATTAGTTTTTTTTGATAAAGCAACTTTGTTAAAAAAAATTTTAACTTAAATCTTAAGCATCTGCATTGCAAACAACGTTACATCCACTTGTGATTTGAGCAAAGTGCTAAACAGTAAACTGAATCCGGCTAAGAAGTACTCTTTAGACATTAAGTGTTGCAACTGGAAACGACAGTGCTCACGCCCATTCAAACTTGTCACTCTGCTGCCGCCTAGAAGACCAGGGTGGATGAACAGTCCGCCGCTGCTTAAGCTAAGCAACTCCTCATATCAGCTGTCTCTTCTGCCGCCCAGCATCACTAATGGGCCAATTGATGGGTACTACGTTCAGCAAGAGATCGAGCACAGCAATATTTCTACTAAAAAGTACTTTTCAAAAACCGTTTTTTCAACTCAAAACTTGGAAATCAATGTCAACTGTTCAGACTATTCAACCTTAGGGTGGAAAACATTTCTAGTTTCCTATGCAGCAGTCAACATTGAAAAGAAGGAAGATTCAACAAGCAGAGAGTGGATCGGCCAGTACAGTGATCCAAGTCGAGTTGGGCTCTGCTATAATGAGGAAAACTCTGTCAGCACTTTGGTAATCAGCATCGCAGTTATTGTCGGTGTTTGTATCACCTTCTTGGTGTTTTACTTTATTTACAACGCAGCAAAGTATTTCAAAAATGTAAAAGAAAAAATGAAAAAACTGAAAATAAATGTTTTTAGTAATGACCCAGCGGCAACAGCGTTTTACGTAAAACAGAAATTTAAAGTCAACGAAACTCAATTGTTCAATCCAATGGGAAAGTTAGAAAGCAAAAATGTAAAAATGATGACTTCTTTTCAAGTTTTACCTGCGCTAAACATTGTTTCTAAAACTAAAATTAAAATTACAGAAACAGCAGATAAAAAAGATAAAAATGAAAAAGAATTTAAAAACAAAGAACAACCTGCATTTTCAATTTCAAAAGGTTACACTTGTTTATCAAATAACCAAACAAAATTTTAACTTTTTTGTTTAAAATATGTATTATTAATGTTGTTTTTGTGTTTTTGTAATAAAAGTAAAAGTATTTTTAATTATAATGCAGGATAAATTTAATTTCAAAAACATGTAGAGGTTTAATAAAGCTAACAAATAAAACAATAAAAAACATCACATGCAGTAGCTTTCAAAAAAAAGATTACGTTTTTAGTCAGAACTAATTTACAACTTTTGTAAAAAAATAAATTTATTGCTGGGTCAAACACTATAAAAATTGTTTTAAAAATTATATAAATAAGATCAATACAATAAAAATTTCAAAAGTTTGAAAATTTTTTTAACATATGTAAAACAAAAATAACAAAATAATATGGTTGCAAATCAGAAAATAATTTTATTGATTTTAAATGCACTTTTAATCGTTAAAATAACACCAATTTTATCATGCAATACTACATTGCCAATATATATGCTGGCCAACGCTACTGCAACTTACATTGAAAGAGACATTTTATTTAACAAAATTAGAATTTCTTGGCATTTTGTGTGTGATTTGCATCGTCAAATCATTAACAATTATACCATTGATTATTCTTCTTCTCCAGATTTTAACGATACGAAAACAATTCAACTTGAAAACTACAACAAAACCTTTTACAATTTAGAGAATTTACAAGACGATACAATTTACCGCATCTTCCTCTATTCATTTCAATTTAATAAAGTATACGGACTTTATGGTCAAACTAAAGTCAATGTGCCTAATATGCCTACAAAGTTATGGGTTACTTTTCCAAATGATGACAACAATTTATCTGACATAAATTACCCAATTTTAAACTGGAATTTGCCGTTTCAAGTTAAAAACCAAAAATTTTTAGATTATTTTGATATAACCATTCAAGAATCTGTTTCTGAAAATATTATTTACATAGGCAAAAAAGTCGACCCAAGGTATTAAAACAAAAACTTTGTTAGGGCGTATTAAAAATAATAATTTTTTATTGTTAAAATGGTAGAATTTGCACCGAAAACAACACTTCAATATGCAAGTTAAGCAATATAGTGAATTCTAAGTTGCTGCCTGAAAAAACCTATTCTTTCATCATTGAGTGTTGCAATCGCAAAATGCATTGCTCAACCCCTTTTAAACAAAACTATACGATGCCACCAAGAAAACCGGGAAAAATGAGCATGCCCGTTTTATATCAAAGTGAAACTTCAGATAGATATACTATTCATTTTGAGGCACCGGCTAAAACAAACGGCCCAATTAATCAGTACCGTATATTGCAAACAAAAACCGTGAACGGAAAACATATTGAAACAAAACACAATTTGACAGGTGGTGATAACAATAATTATTATAACAAAGATTATAATATAAAAAATTTACCAGTTGACTGTTCCTCAAACTTTAAATTAATAAGTGAAACTTTTCATGTGCAAATTGCTGCAGTTAATATTGAATATATACTTGAAAAAAATATCTCGATTGAATGGATTGGCGAGTACAGCGAGAAAAACTCTATTAATCTTTGTTTTAGTAAAACAGTTCACTTTATTGTGATAAGTATCGGAGTAATTTTTATATTATTTTTATTTATTTTCACAATCATTTTTGGAGTAAAAAACTTTATTATGATAAAAAGAATAAAACAACTAAAAATTAAAGTGTTGAGTAATGAGCAAACAGCCCACACAGAGCAGTGCACAGAAAATGAACAGTGTTTACACTACCAGGTTCACCATAAATTAGAATTGAATAATGTAATTTATGATTTATCTTATAATCTTCCGGATATTTCTCAAACTACAAAAACCGATTTAACTGTAAAAGAAGAAAACAAAAAAGAAAACTGGCAAACACCTAGTGCTCCTCTCAATGCACCTGCTACATTTGGATACACTAGTTTGCCTGAAAAACAAACAAAATTTTAATTTTTTGTAACATTAGATAACCGTAACTGCAATGACAAATAAAAAACTGGCTATGACCGTAACACACTAGCTGATAAATTAATATCTGATAAAAACTAAACACACAAAACTTGATCCGACAAGCTTCTGGTCACGATGGCACAGACATGCCAGCAGTGTGCACTGCACATGCAACTACAGCTATTACCAATAATACCTGACTAATGTTTGCATATTTATTACACTGATCATCAGTTTTAAATATTTCATTCACCTTTTCAGTATTACCCTTCTCAGTCAGTCTATTTTAATTTTAAAAACATGGACATCAAAACCACCACTAAAGTGCTGCTCGGCGTCTTTCTCACTCTCCAAGTGTTCCTCGTCATTCTCGAGTTTGTCCAGTGTCACCTCTGTCATTACTGCTGGCACCTGGTGTCACTCTTTCTGCTGCTGGTCGGCTACTTTACCATTTGGAAAGAGGACTTTTTGGTGACAATCACCTTTGCAATTGCTGAACTAGTAAGTGTAGTTCTGGCGGTGCTTCTTTTCTCCGAGCTTTGGCTAGCAATCAGAAGTTGTGCTATTGTAGCCGCCTCATTTGGCCTGGCAGCAGTGCTCTACAGAGAGCAGAAGAGAAGACTGAACAGAGTTGATCAAATTCTCTAAACTTTAAAAAAATTAAAAATTTTATCATTTTGTAAATACTGTTTTTTTGTAAATAGTTTTTATAAGGCAAAAAAAAGTTACACTTCTCAATTTGTCAGCAAAAAATAAATCACAATTAAAAATAAATCACAAGCAACTTTCACTTACTTTTTATCGGCACTCCACTGAAGCTCCTCAAAACTCCACCGCTGAAGGTCGGAGGCAAAGCCAGAGTAGACGGTGTGCAGCCTGGGACATCGTCTCCAAGCCTGCAGCGCCAGACGGCTGCACTCATTCTGCCGTTGAAGGTCACGTTCGAGGACGTCGAGAAAGTTGTCCATCACTAGGTTGAGGGCGAGGTTGTGAGGGTGAAGGCCACCACCACCATTTTGGGCGCCGCCATTTTCAGGCGCTTCCACCACAGCATCAGCATCATCATCTTCATCATCATCAAGAGCATCAAGGAACACTTCCTCATTATTATTATCAACTCCACTTCGACACCGCTCGCAGATCATCTTCCCATCATCAAACTCCAGTATCTCCACATTGGGGAAAAGGCGTTCCCAGTGGATGCAGTGGAGGTCGTCGTGGCAGTGCAGCGTCGCGTAGATCTGCAGAATCCTCACCGAGTCAAGTGAGGGTGTGTTGTTTTCATTTTCAGAAGCAAAACCTTTTTCTTCCTCTTCCTTTTCTCTCCAGTCACCAGACAGCTCCTCGTCGGGGTTGATGTGAAAGCAGAGCTCCAGGAAGAGGAGTTTTCGGAGTTTAGCGAGCTCTTTAATAGTTGCGTAAAATTCCGTCAACGTAAAGACATTGACAGTTAGCTTTACTATTGAGCGAAGCTGTTCTGTTAAAAGTCGTAAGTCCTCTTCGGCGTCAATCACCTGAAAGGAGGGCAGCTGTTGAATTGCAGAGAAGAGCGTTCGGTAGCGGTAATTCCGCCGGTGATTCCGAAAGAAGGGCTTCTCCAGGTCGACATTGCCCACCGAGGCGAGGTTCAGCGAGCTGAGACGAGCATTGCCCAGGGCGTACTTCTCCAGGTTGCGGCAAATCTCCGCCGAGTAGTCGGCAAAGTGAAAGTACAGCTCTTCGAGGGTGGCGAGAATGGTCAACTCCAAAGGCGGCCTTCGAGAGAACTCGCTTTCCAGGTCGTAGAAGAAGACGGTTCCAGTGTTCTCCAGCGTCAGGTGTTGAAGTGCCGTACAGCGGTTCAGCGCGGAAAATAGCCTCTTCAACGGCTGCTCAATGCTGCACCGGGTGGTGGTACTGTACAGGAAGTAGCTGTACAGCTGCAGGGTGACCAGCTGGCTGGAGAGGGCGCTGATGAGGGTGATCACCGGGTCGAGGGCAAAGGAGGTCTGGCGCCAGGACTTTTCCCCCCGATGAAGAAGTTGCGGCACTCGGCCGAGGGACACTTGGAGCCGCCTTAGAGATGGGAGTTTGCTGATGATCAGCGCCACCGAGGCCTCGTCCAGCCAGTCAAAGGAGAGCACATGGCGGCCGTGGGGGCTGATGTGGTGAGGTGATGAGGAAGAGGAGGTGGAGAAAGAGGGTGAACCTTCATTTGGATGACCACCTTCTTCTTTTGGGCGTAACAACTCGGTGTGAGCGATTCTAAAAACGCTGCCCTCAATCTCCTTCAGCGCATCATCTCCAACTAAAATCGTCAACACTGTCACCTTTTTGCAAACCGAAGTCTGCAGCCGCCGCCAGCGCTGGGAAACGGCGCCCAGGCGAAGAAGGTCGGCCAGCGGTAGACTAGCGAGAATTCGCTTGAGAAGGACGTCAGGAAGGGAGGAAATTGTTGTTGTTGTCCTCCTTTTGTCGTACATCTTTTTGCAGATTTTCAATAGAGCAAAAGCAAAACAGTGAAAATGATGGCCAGTTTTGGTCGGCTGGTAAACAAACACAGTAGCTGCTGCGGCTGCTGCTGCTCACTTGCTCGAGGGAGGGACATTTCCACTGTACAGCGAAATGTGTGTTGGCAGCAGCAACAGCTGGTTTTTATCACCGACACCAACACACACACACACACATGAGCAGTGCTATCACCACAACAAAACTGGCTATCACACCAGGACTAAAGAGAAACCAGCGCAGAGAGAAAGTGAGAAGGAGAAAAAGTCAAATGAGGAAGAGGCTTCAGAGCTTCACGCCGATCATTTTCAGACAAAAGGGCCCTTCCATTTCCAAATTCGGTACTGCTGGAAAGGTTTTGACAAGAGGAACACTTTGGCTATCTCCGTTTGTGGCTATCAAATCTGGTGTTGCCGCTTCCGGTCAGAAGGTGTTCGAACATTCGAAAATTTACAAAATAAATTTTAGCCGGGTTTTCATTAAAACAAAGCGTGTTATACACTTCTGAGGAGTTAATTTATGATTAAACTTATTCTCAAAAATGTACAATTAAAGAAAAAAGAAAAAAAGAAAACATAATACATTGAGCTGTTTTGAACCACTGACCTCTAGGTTGAATGCAATTTGACGCCAACAGACTAAACCCGTGCGCCACCAAGTCAAAATTTTCGACGCCATTCGACGCCATTTTTGTTGCTTTCGCGCAGAGCTTTGATGTTACATGTTGGGTACTGTTCGAAAGGGTTTGACAAGAAGAATCTAAAAATGTACTCAATTTTTTCGTTGAATTTTTTTGCCAATTTAGCGGTCCTCCTTTTCAGAATTGTTCACTACAGCGGCTCTTTCCTAAACACGCTGCGTTTACGAGTCCGGAAAACCGAGACGTATAATTAATCGCACAACTGAGCATCTTTCTCTGCGCACAGGCCAACGGAAAACGGTGTTCGCTCTTTTTCCCCGAAGGAGGGGCACTGCCGCCCGCCGCTGTGGGGAGCTGTTGTGGTGAGGACAGCGCAGCTGAAGCTAGGGCAGAGAGCAGGGCGCTGCCGCACCTCCGCCGCTCACTGTTTGTGGCTGTGTGTGAGCGTTGCACAGTCGTCGCTGTTTGTTTTTCGCGTTCTAGTTCCTCGTCCCAGTTCCTTGAAAATCTCTCGTTTTTTTACCTTAACCAATCTCTCCAATGCCAATTTAGTTTGTTTTGTTTTGTTTATTACTGCTTTCGTGATTCCCAAATGTCCGCTCAACATGGCGAAGTTCGCCGAAGTAGTCGTGTTAGAAGAGGACCACCAGTTAGTTTACTACTGCCAGAGCCTTCCGCTTACACTGCAAAGAAGCGCAAAGCAAAAGTGGGGCTAAAAGGGTTGCCAGCAAAAAGAGCAGCGGTCCTGAAGCAACTCAACATCATCAGTGAGGACAGCCCGGCGCCGAAAGCGGTCATGGGAAATGGCGGTAAGGTCATTAAAGTGGAGGAGGAAGAGGAGGATGACCAGCAAACTGTTCGGCAGTTATCAGGTGAGAAAGAACAAAACTTGGTCTGTTTTCCTCTTTTTTCTATTGAGTTAAAGATGAAAATATGCTAACTACCTTGACCTTTCCTGCTCTTTAGGCACAACTAGACCTTTACCTCAGCCCCACCACTCACTGAACGGCCAAAATGGTAGTCAAAACGGTGGAGGTGCTGACCCGAGGTCAAAGGGCATCGCCAAAAGGGTTCGGTACGAAGACGCCGATGCAAAGTACTACGACGACGAGGAGACCGACGAAGAGGACCTCAAAGCAAACGTTCAAAACTTTCTACAGCTGAACTATTCGAAAGCTTCTTCTACCACCAAAACCTCCACCACCACCACTTCTACTGCTACTACTACTACTACTACTTCAGCTAAACCCAGTACAACAGCTAGTAGTAGTGACAGCAGCATCAGCAGTGACCCCCAAAGCACAGCAGCCCCTACAGCAGCCCCTAAATCAGTCAGTAAACTACCGCAGCCAAAACCGCAACCAAAAGCAAAGCCAAAGCCAAAAGGCCCGAAAGGCCCTGAAGTGCACCGGTGCGAGCAGTGCGGCCTGGTCTTCCAGACGGCGGTCATCCTCGCCCGGCACCAGCTGGCGAACCGCGACCGCCCCGACCACGCCTCCTCCAGCTCCTCCCTCCTCATCACCGACGCCCGCCGCCCCCTGCTCCTGCTCACGCCCACCCAGCTGAACGGAGAGTACGGCACGCTGAACCGGGACGTCCCGCCCCTGGAGGCCTTCACCGGGTACCTGAATGGGCCCCGGATGGAGCGCGTCTACAGCTGCGACCGCTGCCCCTCCGTCTTCCCCAGCCCGGCCACGCTGTCCGTCCACCGGACCGCCCTTCACATCGCCCCCACCAAGAGGCGGGAGTTCCTCTGCGTGGAGTGCTCCAAGGTGTTCAGCCGCCAGGACTACCTCCTCTACCACCTGAAGCACGTCCACCAGGCCAGCGAGGAGGAGCTCCGCGGGCTGCCGATGAAGCTGCCCCGGCACACGCAGGTCTTCGGCAATGAGAACGGCATCTTCGTGCCGCTGCCCATCATCAACAGCTTCAGCAATTCGACGCAGGCGGCGCCGCCGATGGGCGTTCTGCCGCCGTTGCCGCCGCTTCGACCGCCGGCCATTTTGCCGCCGCCCATTCTGTCGCGGTCGATTCTACCGGCGCAGCAGATTCTACCGGCGCAGCCAGTTCTTTCGCAGAAAGCTCTTCCGCCACCGATTTCGCCTCCGTCAACTCCGTCACAGTCGCCGCCAGTTCTTCCGTCTCCAGTTCTTCTGCCTCAAGTTTTTCCGCCTTCAATTCAATCGCTTCCGGTTCAACCATCACCACCACCGCCAGTGGTGGTGGTGGGAGCTGTTGTTGTTCAACAACAATCATCATCACTGCCGCCACAACAGCCGCCCTCACAACAGCCTCCTCCAGCTACCAGCAGCAGCAGCAGAACCTTTGAATTGAAAACCAATTTGCAGCCGCCAGTTCCAATCTTTTCCACCGAAAAAGTGAACGCAGGCACTAAAGCAGGTACCACCAGCTCCAGCTTAGCCAGCTCCGCCCACCACCACCACCACCACCACCAGACAGTACCACCGCCACCGATCAGCGACATTAAGAAGGCGGTGGTGCGAGCGGGCAGGCTGGCCTACCCCTGCACCATGTGCCCGCTGGTCCTTCAGGCGCCCAGCAAGCTGAAGCAGCACATGCGCAGCGTGCACATTGGCCTGCGGGAGCACCGCTGTCCGGTGTGCGCACGCTCCTTCGGCAAGAAGGAGAACCTGAAGCGGCACTTCCTGCTGCGCCACCCCACCGCCAAGCCGTTCTTCTCCGCTCATCAGTGCCGCTACTGTCCGGAGGCCTTCCCCACCCGGCCCGCCCTGGAGGAGCACCGGGTGGCGGTGCACCGGCTGAACAACACGCTGAAGTGCGACCAGTGCGAGGCGACCTTCTCGCGCAACGTCCGCCTGCAGGATCACCGGAGCCGCCACCACAGCCCCGGCGCCCCAGAGGAGGCGGCGGCGGCGGCGGCGGTTCGGCCCTTTCCCTGTCCCTTCTGCGAGTGCACCTACAAGCAGGTCAGCCAGCTGAAGATGCACCTCAAGATGCACTCCATGGAGGAGGAGGAGGAGGGCGGAGATGAAGGGACCAGGGCCGACGGCCCAGTTGAAGGTGAAGAAGGTGAAGAGGAGGAGGCCAGTTCGGGGCAAAGGGAGAGGGCAAAAGATGAACAGATAACAGGGGAGCCAGTGGAAAACAATGGAAACAGTGCTGAAGTGCTGAATGCTGGTGGTGAAGAAGAAGAAGGAGAAGAAGGCAAAGAAAAAGAAGAGGAAGAGGAAAGGGAAGAAGCTTTTGAGGACACCAGTGATACTGATGATACTGATGATGATGATGACTTCGTTGCTGAAGATGATGAGGAGGAGGAGGAGGATGATGATGATTGTTGAACTAGAAGATTCCGGAGTTCGAACATTATTGTTGGCAAGCTGAGTATTCGAACTCTCAGAGCAGGTATATTAGGAGACTACTGCTCTGTCATTTATTCATTCAAGCTAGTTGTATTTTAAAGCTATTTTTGTATTGTTATTAAAAGCTAAACTGCTATACCCGTTGCCTCTGCTGATTAATAATGATGACGATAAAAATGAGGATGATGATAGTAGTAACAGTACTGACAAGAAAAACAAAGTGAAAAGAGTGTTTTTGAAACACGCCGATCATTTTCAGACAAAAGGGCCCTTCTTACTTCAAATTTGGTACCGTGGGAAAGGTCTTGTTCAATCTTTGCTTGTTACACACACACACACACATCACATCACAGTTCACTCTCTTGTCACCCCTCACCAGAGCGGTACATCAGCCTACCTGTTTTTCTTTATCTCTCCACAATAAACCTCACCGATAGCTCATCCGCTACAACAGCAAAATTTTAAAGTTTTTAGGTTTTTTTGTACATCAAAAGTTTTCAATTAGGCTAGTAAAGCCTTTTCTAAATAAGCGTCGAACTGAAGTAGAATGGCCGACAACGGTCGCAGATGTTGTCCGTGTAGTAGCAGTGCTTTGGATCACTCAGCTGCAGCTTCTCATCGACGCAGAGCTGAATCTCTCGCAGATACTGCCGTCCAGTATTTGTTCCCTTCAAAACGGTTCCATTATTATTTCCAGTTCTGCCATTATCAATCTGGCAAATCAGTTGCACCGAGTGGCGGGCGGGAAAACCGGCGAGAAAGTCCTCCCAGCGGTAGGCTCGACTGTCTGAAGGTCGGCGCATTGAGCTTCGCTGCCAGGCGGTCAGGTTGAGGCGGGGGCTGAGGTAGAGGTCCACGACCGCTTGCATGTACTGCTCAGGGGTGAAAGGGGAGTGGCGGCCCCAGCTGTTGTACACCTGGGCCCAGTACCGCTGGTGGTCCTGGTAGCCGGCGAGGTTGGGCATCAGGGCGGACAGCTGATCGACTAGTTTCACTCCAAAGTCAACGTCCGGGGGAAAGAGTGGCTGACGAGGAGGTGCATCAAAGGCGGCCTGCGTTAGAAGACCTCGAATGAGCCACTTCCGGTGACGGCGAGCCTTGTCCAGAAGGTCCGGATGGCCGGTGGCCACCGCCGGCGGCCACCAAAGCGAGAAGATGAGATGGTTTAGGGTGGAATTTGTTGATGGTAGAGATAAGGATGTACCATTGATGCAGGCTGAAGATGCTTCAGTGTACTCAAGAGGAAAGGTTAAATTGTCGCCGCAGTTGTCCGTTTGGTAGGTGACTAGTTTTTCCGGTGAAGGTAGCACTTCGGAACAGATGGAGCTTTGGGAGGCAGCAAAGTACAGCCAAAAGAAGGCCGACCAGGAGAGGACGCACAGAACGAGTAGAAAAAGGATTAGACGGCGTTGCAGCCGGTGCTGGCGATCCTGGTGAAAGGAGTTGATCACTGTGGCCATGATCGGGTGAAACGGCAAGAAAAAAGGGCTGATTTACACTGAACTTGTCAACTGAAGTATTGACAGTGACACAAAGTCTGTTTCTTTTTTGCTCAAGATGTGCACACGACCAAACACGCTAGCTCAAATCACGCAAGAAAAGGGCCTCTCTTATATGATATATCGCCCTGATACTCGCTCCCTCTCTTATCAGTAGTTTGCTTTCTTTCTTCTTTGGCTTCACAATTCATCACTATCACTATTTATCGCCTGCTGTCAAGTGTTGGCGCGGCAGTTGTTGATGCATTTCGTTGAAGTTTGGTAGTCTCATTACCGCCACGACCACCACCACCATCACCGGCGACGGCGTTTGAATGACACCAGAAATTGAAAACTTTCCCAGAGTTGAGTTGCTGGTGCCGATAACTAAGTCAAGTTCACTTGAAGTGCTGATAAGTTCATTTGCTTTTTCTCAATCTGCAGCAATCAGGGCGACATTGAAAACTGATTGCCGGAACTGACTGCCTAGTAGCCTAGTAGTTTTTCTCAGTAAAAAAGTGACTAATGCAGTGAACGGGTTGTCCTTACAGATAAAGAATTGCACCCTTTCCTTTTGAAAAGTTTGAGTTTTCAGAAAAAAAGATAATATTGGCAATTTTGTTAGAAAAAATTGCTTGAAAAGCATTTTAAAACTAGTGATTTGTAGTGGCTAGCCCCTTCTCTCTCTGCTCTCTGTCGCTGTCCTTTTTCTATTTCTGGTTACTTCCTGCATCATCCTCTCTTTCCACAAGCAGTCACCGACCTGACCTGAGTGCAACCGACACATGTCGCTCGCATTCTAGGTCGGCAGGCGGATACGAGGGCACCACTACTACCATCGCACACCGATGAACAGTTTCATATAATTGTACCAGTGTTCTCGCTTATCACTTCCTGCCCCCCACTTCTCAATCAATCAAAAGCTCTTTTCTGCCACAAAAGCTCAGAGCTACCGTTTTAGTGCATCAAATGGTGGTACCAAGCCACTGCAGATTTTTTGTTTTTAGTTAATCAAAACCAAAAAACTCTTTAGCACATAAATTTTTGTTTGACTGAAAAATTTAAAAAATGCAAATTAGTTTGCATTTTTTGAGCAGAGCAGAAAATCACGTCATTTCAAAACCGAAAATTTCAGCCATTCACGAGCTCACATAAAACTTTAAAATAGTTTGCATTTAAATCTGTTCAATGCAATAATGTTTAACGACGTAATCAGCGCTTTTTGCGTCAGTCAAAGTCCAATCAAGTCACAAGTACTACAACACAAGATTGTAAAGTAATTTGCATTTTTTAGTTTAAAATCCTAAAATCCTATATAAATTCATTTACAAACAAAAAATCATTTTACCAAAAATCACAACCGTACATACTTGGTACAAAAATGATCCCCTCAAATGAAAGTGAACTTGAGTATCCACTTTACGAAAGCGATACTGAAGTGTCTCAAATATTAGAAGATTCAACCAAAAATACAGCCAAAAGTACTCAAAATGATAACGAAACAAAGAAGCCGCAGTCGTACAAAATGGAAATCGTCTGGACAAATGCTCTCGTCATGTTCACCGTCCACGCTCTCGCCCTGTACGGCCTGACACTACTTCCTCGCCTGAAAGTGGTCACCCTGGTCTTCATGTGGTCGCTGGGACTACTTAGCACACTCGGTGTGCAAGCAGGTAACAGGTTTTAATTTCACTATAATAATTTTTGGTAAAATGTTTGCCACTTTAGGAGCTCATCGCTTGTGGTGTCACCGCGCCTACAAGGCCAACTTTGGTCTTCGACTTTTTCTTTCTCTGGCTCACGTGCTGGCGCTGCAAAACGACGTTTACGAGTGGTCAAGAGATCACCGAGCCCACCACCGCTACTCGGACACTGACGCCGATCCGCACAACTCAAGGCGGGGATTCTTCTTCAGTCACGTGGTATGACTGTACTTATCAAACAGAAGACCTTATCAACACTCAAAACTTTATCATTTTTTTTGTATCACTGCTTTTTAAGGGCTGGCTTCTGGTGAAGAAGCACCCCGAGGTAGGGCGGCGCGGAAGGACGATCAGCATGGACGACCTGAAGGCGGACCCGATTGTGATGTTCCAGCGGCGGTGGTACGCGCCCATGGTCCTCCTCATCTGGGGCCTCCTGCCCACTCTGATTCCCTGGTACTTCTGGGACGAACCACTGTACGAGTGCCTCTTTTGTTGCGTTTTCACGCGGTACGTTCTCTCGGTCAATCTCACCTGGCTCACCAACTCCTGGGCCCACCTGTACGGCAGCCGGCCGTACGATGGGCGGATCGCCCCCACTGAAGTGACCGTCAGACATATGCTGCTCGGAGAAGGTAGTAATCGATTATCAACACATTTTGATAAGTTTTTTTAGCTAAAGATAAAGTTACTTTTTGTGCCAGGTTTCCACAACTACCACCACGCCTTTCCCTGGGACTACTCGGCCAGCGAGCTAGGCCCGCTGGATGTTTTCAACCCCTGCACGGCGCTGATTGACCTCTGGGCCAAACTGGGCTGGGCCTGGGACTTGAAGAAGGTTCAGCCTGAAGTGGTGGCCAAGAAGGTGGCCGCCACGGGCAATCCACTGCTCAAGTACCGTCGGGGGGCCACCCTGTGGGAGTGGTCCACCGGAACGCTGACAATGTCCGTCAACTTGATCGTTTTTCTGCTGATCAAGTACGTGTTTGCTTGAACACACTTTTTTTAAAGTCATTTATAAAAAGCAAATGTAAAAGGTTAGCATAAAAGTATTGTTATTCATTTTAAATAAAACAAAATGTCTACAACAACTTTTTTACCAAGTCAAAAAGACTATTTTAGTAGTTAACGTAAATAAAAATTTTAAATAATTAATCAGATTTTACAGAGAAATTTTCAAAAATTAACTTAAACGATTAAATGAAAATTGTATGATCAATAATTCAAGGAGACAAACTTTGTGCAGGCAACACTTTACTTTATTGTTAACATTTGCCTTTTTAAAATATGCCTCTGTAAATATTAGTTCATTTGTAGTTCAAGTTACAGCAATTATTTAAATATTGAAAATAATATTTACACAAACAAACCTATTCAAAATTTTACAAAAAAAGGTTTTAAAATTATTGTTGAAACTTTTGCACATAGAATCAATTTGACAATTAGACATTTTCTTTAGAAAAATCTTCTTTTGTATTTGTATTTTTATTTCTTTTGTAGCAAATCACCTTTTTTAATTACATCACATTGCAAAATTTTGACATGACAGTTGTCATTTTTAAGTGCTTTCTATGCTTCATTTGTCAAATCATGTGCTATCTTTTTCAATAAGTTTTCTTTATTGCAAAAGACTATTGCAACTTTTACATTTTGTAATTAGACAAAAAATCAATTATCTGCAAACCAAATTAAAAAACTTTTATTTTGCAAGTTTTTTATTTCTGTTACCAAACATCTAACATTCTTAAAAATGGCCATTGAAGTGTTTCAGAATTTGCTCATCTTACACCTAAAAACACTCAACAGTCAACTTTTGCCCATTCAAAGAGATGGGGACAGCAGAAATCAACAACAGGACAAAAGTTTGAGCAAAAATGCTTTCCAAAGGAAACAACAGCTACTCCACTTTGGCATTCCACTACTGATCAGTGTCTTTGTGACTCTCTATGGAACATTCTATCTACCAGCTCAGGCAGCTAATTTTGATTCATCTTGGACTGAAAACCTGACCACCAATCGCTACCTGGTAACCCACCAGATAGTTCCCCGATCTCTGTGGCGCCACTTTGACATGGGCTCACTGCTGACGGTGATTGCCAGCACGGGAATTCTCTTTTACGCAACAGTTCGACGGGATCTAGAAACGAACTTCCAAATAAGTCTCAGTTGCAAGGATCAACAGCGATACTCAATTGGAAAGTTGCTTCTTGATGCAGAAGTCTCTTCTGCCGTAGCTATTTTTCAGAAAAAAATTCCAATTCTGATTTGGAGCAGCATTCTGCCCTTTTTCATCGTTGCTCTCTCTTTTTACTACGTCAATCTAGTGCTGAATGACGCCTACACTGTGGGACCTTTTAGCCTCATTTACTGGATCCTCCTATTTCCCCTTTGGATCTTCTACCTTTTCTATGCATGTCTGGGCTTTCTCCTCTACATCGTCATCAGCAGTCGAATTTTGCGAATTCGACAGGTGTGTTTGCTCCAAAAACTTCAACTGCTGAGCAAAAAAAGAAGGTCAAAAAGTGTTCCAAATGAGGCAACCGCTTACCATCAGATACTGGTTCGGTGGAGAAAGTTCAGCAGAGCAAACCAACTTTTGCTGCACATTTGCAAGCACATTCAGGAGAACAGCCGACTGAATAACCCGGTTCTCAGCATTCTTCTCCCCTATTTTATGCTCTATCAGCCCTTTATGCTGCGAGTACTGTTTGAAGTGGACAGCGGTCCTTTGGAAAAACTTTTCTGCAGCATCGCCGTCCTCGAGGGCAACGCCGTCCTCTACCTGCTGATCAAGGAGTGCTCCGCCATTGACCTGGTCAACGACCAGCTGGAGGGCAGCCTGCAGAAGTTTAATGTCTGCCTATCAAAGAGTACAAGAGAAAATACTGATGATAAAGTAATTCAACTCCCGATTTTAACTTGGCTAAAGGCGGAACTCCTGCAGACGACTGATCGCCTCAAACCGTACACGTACTGCGCCTTTGGCACCTTCAGACTGGTGGCCACCTCGTATTATACGGTAACCAGTTTTAATTTTATTTTGATTCAAAAATTAACTTTTTTTTGCTATAAACCTCAGATTGCCCTCTACGCCTCCTCCTTCTACATGTTCATCTTCAAGGCAGAGTTTAATAAACAAAAAGTTTAAAAAATAAAGTAGCTAAAGTTCAAAATGTTTGAATGTTCGAAAAAAGTTTTTCATTGTTTTTGCAGTCAGGTATATTTTTTCTCTTGTTCTCAACAAACTTTTCATTACACAGTTTTTGTTGCTCCACCGTTTTTGCAAACAACAAAGACACGTCACCCACGTCTAATACAAACTCAAATCAGATCATCACCACCACGCCACCGTCTTCACCACTTCTTCAACATGGGCGCCAACTTTGTGAAGCATATGAGCGAGGACGGCGTGGACGACGTCTGCGACCACGATCCACACGACGGAGGGCACCACGACCACGACCACGACCATGATCACGACCACGACAATGATCATGGTGAGCCGACAGAGGAGCCAGAGCCAGAGCCGCCGGAGCCAGAGCCGCCGGAGCCGGACCACCACGATCCGGACCACAATCCAGATCACCATGATCCGGACCACAATCCCGATCACCACGAGCCTGAAAGCCGAAACTTCAAGACCTATTATTCCGGCAAGGGTCGTCGTCATCACGGTGGTCGTCATCATGGTGGAAATGATCATGAGGAAGGCGGCGGCGGCGGCGGTGGCGGTGGTGAAGACCACGAAGGAGGCGATGGTGGTGGTGGTGAAGACCACGAAGGAGGCGGCGGCGGTGACGATGATGAGCACAAGGAACACGAGTGGCACTCCCGCTCGGTGGTGGAGATCAAGTGCGCCGGCGAGAAGGAGTGGTGCGTGCACTACTTCCGCTGCCGCTCCATCATCGACCACCACATCGCCGGGGTGTGGCCCGAGGCGAAGAAGCTCTTCAAGAAGGGCGAACACGTGCCGGCCGAGGAGGAGGAGGAGATTGAGAAGCGGTGCAAGGAGCAGCACAAGGTGCCCGCGGGCATCTGCGTCCACAAGGAGGAGGAGTTCTACTGGTACGTCGAGGCGCCGTACATTCAGCTGGCCGATCGGCTCGCCGCCATGGACCGCTCACGAGTCGCCCGAGATCAGGTAACAGAAGAAGAAGAAGTGACCTTGACCCTAGGTTTTATTTGTTTTAACCTGTCTTTTTTTTGTTCAGGCATCGGGCACCTTGATAGTGATCGGCATCATCACGGCGGTGATCCTCCTCGTCGCCGGCATCCTCCTCTACTTCTACTGCTGCGCCGGTGGCCGCCGAGGTGGTCGAGGAAACTCAAAGGGAAAAGCCGGCAAAAGCGGCAGCTCAAAGAGAGGAGGAGGAAAGTCCTTCAAAAGCAGTAAAGGCGGCAAGTCCTCCTTTGGCAAGTCATCAGCGGGCAAGTCATTGAAGGGCAAAAGCAAAGGAGGAGGAAAGAGCAGCGGCAAAAAGTTGAAGAGCGGCGGCAAGAGCAGCAGCGCCAAAAGTGGTGGCGCCAAGAGCGTCAAGAGCTCCAAGAAGATGGCCAACTCTTCAAAGAAGTCAGGCGAGAAGTCGTCGAAGAAGTCGGCAAAGAAGTGAGGAGAGAAGTTTCTTTTCACTTCTTGAAGGCTCCTTTTGTTGTTTTTTGCCGCCTCCTCTTTTTGCAACTTTTGTTTTACAGTTTCAGTGTCTCTCTTTTTTTTCATTGCAGCTCTTGGAAAAGAGGAAAACTGATATCTGTACTATTTGATGCCGATTTTTTGTGCAGTTATCAATTTTTTTCCTGTTTTGCTATCTTTATCATTAAAAAAGAATATAAAAAATGTTTATAAAGTTGTATTTTGTTTTTTACGTTTTTTGTTTTTCAAGTTTCCCTTTTATAAAGAAAACAAAAGTACATGTGTAAAAATAAATGTATTTTTCAATTTATCAAAGTACAGCTGTTTTGAAAAGCAAGTGAGTTATTATCGTTTTGTTGATTTGTACTCATCCTGAGTCAGCTATGTTTGATAAATGACTTTAAAAAATTGACAAAACTTTTTCAACTGAACATTTATCTGTTCCGGAATCTTTTAGGTAGCGGTGCCATGTCGTTTATTTATAACCGCAATAAACTAAAAAGTATTCTGAGAGCACTTAAAATAAAAAAACTTTTTCAAATGCCAAATATTGCAAAATCTTACCTGAGTAAAAGTTTTTACTGGCATGCAAACGTCATTTTAAATATTTCAATTCGATTACACTAAAGTTTGCTTATTGTTTGTGTATTTACTAAACAACTTTAAAATTTGCATAAAATGAGCATAAAATTGAAAACGGTTGTTTTCTCCCATTTCACCACTCTAAACAATCGCTTTTTGCCCATCCAACAAGCTAAAAACCTAAATTCAAGTAACTCTTCAGCATTACTTTTTGATGATTCTCCTCAATCTGAAAGCAGAAAGATTATCAACAGAAAAAGACTTCACTTTGCAGTACCACTGCTGTGCATCATTTTCTACACTGCTTACGGAACTTTTTGCATTCCTTATCAAGAGGCTGTTAAAAGCCAAAGTAACTGGTTTCCGTTTTCTTGGAAAGTCTTCCTCAAAAGCCTGCCTTCAAACAAGTACTTTTTTACGCATCAAATATCTCCACATGTAATCTGGCAGCACTTTGACATTGCCGCCACTTTTTCCATTTCCTTTGCAATTGGAATTTATCTGAACGCAATGGGCTTGTTTCAACAAAAGAAAGAAGAAAATGACAAAACTCAGGCAAAATACCAAGTTTGGCAGGCTCAAAAAGGTGAACAACAGTTCATCATTGGAACTGATTTTAAACTAGAAAAGGAGGTTTCAAAGAAAATTGCCTTCTACCAACGAGTAATCCCATTTCTTTTGTGGAGTTTTTTGTTCACTTTTCTCTTTGTTGCGATGATCTTTTACTACGTCAATCTGGTGCTCAATGATTCGTACAGTGTTTCAGCTTTTTCAATAGCTTATTGGGTTTTTCTGTTGCCTATCTTCATTTACTACACCTTCTACGCTCTAATGGGAGCACTGCAGTACATCATGCTCAGCAGTCGAATTTTGAGAATACGACAGCAGCACTGGTTAGAAGAGTTTGAGAAGCAAAGGTTTGAAAAAACCACAAAAAAATGTTTTTTTAAAAATTAAAAATATTTTCTTTTACAGAAAAAAGATGCTCGTTAGTTGGAAGCTGTTCATGGGCGCCAACGCCCGTCTGTTGCACATCTGCAAGCACATCACCGAGTACAGTCGACTGAACAATCCCATTCTCAATGCACTGATGCCCTTTCTGGAGCTCGTTCAGCCCTTCCTCATGAGCATCTTCTTCTTTGATGACAGCAGTGCTGATGTTGATGGCGCTGTAAAGGACTCTAAAAATTACATCGGCGAGCTTTTCTGCCTGACGTGCGTTTTCGAGGGGAACGCCCTCCTCTACATGCTCACCACAGAGTGCTCCACGCTGGACAAGGTGAACGATCGCATTGAGTGCAGCCTGCGGAAGTTCAACTTTGCCTACAGTAGTACTGCAAACAGCAGAAAATCTCAGGAGAAAGCTAAAGTTCCGACTGTGAAGTTGTTGAAAGCGGAACTGCTGCAGCTGGCGGACCGCCTGAAACCGTACACTTACTGCGTTTTCGGAGACTTTCGCATTGTCTCAACGTCGTACTTTAAAGTAAAAAAATTGTTTTGTATTTTTGCAAGTTTTAAAAATTTTGTTTTTTTCAGATTTTTGTCGGCATGTCCTCCTTTATAATGTACATCTTCAAGTCGGAGATTAAAAGGCGCATCGGTGCAAAACACTAAAAAGTGTTTTTTAAAATTTATATAAAATATTATTTATTGATTAGCAACGTTCAATTGTGTAGATGTACTAACAGTAAAAATGATCATTAACAAAAACTTGTTTTTAAATAATGAAAAATTTATGCACAAAACATAAACAATTATTTTACGCTCATTTCAAATGAAACATGCACAAAAATTATTCGATTTAAAACCTTGGCGTCATTAGAATGCAAATAGGAAAAATTCAAGGTTGAACAATGTTGAGTTGCAGTTCTACCATTTTAAAAGTTAATTTTTCTTTTAAAACTAAAAGTATTTTAAGTTGAAAGCAAATATAAAAACTTCAATAAATGATCCTAAAATAAAAATGGCACTAAAATGGTTTCAGTCACTGGTTAACTCTCACATCACCTTCTTACGCAATCAAGTTTTGCCCATTCAAAAAAGAGAAACAACACCAAACGTCTCACCTAATCGATTCTACCATTTTGGATTTCAACTGCTGATTATTACATTTTTTTCTACGTATGGAACCTTTTATCTTCCAATTCAGGCGGGCGGATTTGATCAGTCAATACTTCATTTTAATACTCTATTGTCAAACCCGTTTGTTTTCACCCACCAAATGGTGCCTCGTTCTCTCTGGAGCACTTTTGACGTTGCCATTATCTGCACAGTGCTAGTCTCAATTGGAATTCTGCTGGTGTCGGTTTTCAAGGAGAAACTTGACCCCAGTTATCAAATGTACGTTTCCACCTCTGAGGAGAACACTCGACAAGAATATTTCATTGGCGACCTTCCACTTCAGCCCAACTCGGCAAAGCTTAACCAGCAAATCAATGCAGTCCAGCAGAAAGTTCCCCTGTTTCTCTGGAGCAACTTTGTCCCCCTGTTCACCGTTTTGGTGACCTTCTACCACATTAATGTCCTCCTGAACGGCCTCTACACTGTAGGCGTCTTTTCCCTCCTCTTCTGGGCCATTCTCCAGCCTGCTTGGACTTTCTACATGAGCATCGCCATCTTCGGCTCAATGCTGTACATTGTGCTGAACAGTCGAGTGCTCAAGTTGCGGCAGGGAAGCGTGCTGAGGCGGTTTCAAGGGCTGCTGAGCTGGTCAAGAAACAAAAAGTGCTCAGTTAAGAGATTTACTAAAAAGTATCGGCGTCTTTTGAATGCCAACGGCCGTCTTCTAACCATCTGCCGGCACATTGAAGAGGGCAGTCGACTGAGCAATCCCGTCTTCAGCATCCTCCTGCCGCATTTCATGATCGTTCCGCCCTTTATGATGACGGTCTTCTTGGCCACCTCCACAAACTTCTTTCCCACTTCTTTTTCCTCCTCTTTTGGTGACAAGAATGTACAGCAGCAGCAGCAGCAGGGACTACTAGACACAGTTTTCTGCTTCGCCTGTGTGCTCCAGTGCAATGCGGCGCTCTACTTTGTGGTGAACGAGTGCTCGGCGCTGGACGGGCTCAACGACCAAATAGAGACCACTTTGAGGCAGTTCAATTTTGAATTTTGCTTTAGAAAGCGGTTTAATGATTCAAAATTTAAACTCCCACTGGTAATGCTCTTAAAAGCGGAGATGCTGCAGTCAGCAGAGCGCCTAAAGCCGTACACGTACTGCATCTTTGGATCTTTTCGAATAGTCGCAAGATCGTACTTTTCGGTGAGTTTTGTTTAGTTGTGCTTAAAATCAAAGCAATTTATAGCATTTTTTTATACTTATGGCACACAGTTTTTCCTTTATGTATCTTCTTTTTATTTGTCTGTTTTTAAATCAGAATTTGATATGTGAATAAATGAAAAATTAAAAACGTTGTACAAAAGCTATTGCTGGTACGGTACTGAAAAATTTCTCTAGCCAAATTGCTCATCATCTGTCTGATGATTGCACTGGTCGCATCACATCATCGCAATGCTTAGCACACAAACAAAATCCCGTCGTGGACCGTTAAACATTTAATAATTACCAAATTGATTACCCTTTTAAGTTTTTTTTGAAATTTAATTTTTGACTAATCCGCTAAGTGCAATATATGCAACAAAAATCAGTTTCAAAACAATTTAAAATGCAATGCTACCAATAAGTGCCCGTGTTATTTTGCAATCGTTTGTACCAGTTGCAAAAAGATAAAATGTGCTGCAATCTTCAAAACAATAATAGGCCAACTTATTGGGCAAAAAAGTGGGAAAGAGGAGAGGAATATGCAAACAAGAAGAACGCAATTGACGTAAATGTCAGCTTGCTAATTGTTGTTGACATTTTAAAATGCCTCACTTTCAAATGATATATAAACTCGCGCTGAAGTGAGCAGAAAATCATCAATCGCCTTCAACCTACTTTTCTTCTTCCAAACAAAAAACCCACCACCACCACCTAAAAACCAACAATGAAGTGTAAGCAATTGCAAAAAAAAAATCACAGCTAAAAACCGAAAAAAACAATAATCGAACTTTTCCTTTTCTCAGGCTCCTTTGTCATCGTTTTCGCCCTCGCCGCCACCGTCCTCTCCGTGGACGGCGCCGTGGACATCAACGTGGAGATCAAGAACGCCATCAACACCTACCTGCTGCCCTACCTGAACAAGGCGGAGAACTGGGTGCAGGGCAAGTACACTCCCGAGGTGCAGGAGAAGCTGAAGAACGCCGTCCACCAGGATCTCAGTCTGCTGCAGAAGGTCGTCAGCGCCGACAACATCCAGAAGACGGAGGCGAAGCTGATTGAGATCATCAACAACCCCAAGGAGCTGGTCACTGATGCCAGCAACATCATCGACAACGTCGCCAGCGCTCTCCCCAAGATCTAGAGCAGCCCACGGCTCTGTCATACAAAAAAATAATCTTTTAATTTGGGAAATTTGACATTTTAAAGAAAAATTGTGTATTGCACTAGAGAGTCAGAATGAATAACAAAAAATAAAAGCTCTAACTTTTTTAGTTTGAATTCTTATTTTTTGTGGAATCTTTGGTAATTGTAAAAACGTGGTTTATTTATCTCTTGATTTTCAACATTAAAATCGTTGAAAAAACTTTTTTAACTTTAACATTTTATAAAAGATTCATTGAAAAAACACATTTTTAAAAAACTCAAAACTGGATTCTGTAAAAAATGAATGTAATTAACAATAATTAATTTTTATATTAGACAAATGAGTTTATGCGCAAATGTGCTGTATGTTAGTTTACTTTGGGTACTGTTTTATGTAACAATGTACAGGTTTTTGAAGTAAATGTAAAGGTACTGTAAAAAACAACACTTTAGCAAAATAATTTATAGATGCTATATTCTTTTTAACAATTTTTTAATTTGATTTTCTTGAAATTTCCATTTTTTGAATCAGATTAGGAAATACAAATCCGGTGCAAACGTTAATTTAAAATCAACTTTATTTTAAAAAAGTAATTTTTTTAATTGCAAAATGGATCATTTTTATTTGCATTAAAATTGACATCTTGAATCTTCAATTCTGTCAAATTGCAAATATTATCATGGAAGAAAATTCAAACCAAAGTTGACATGGCAACTAACAATTGTCAAAGTAGTCAATGCTTTTTGTTTGTGCTTTTATTATTTAAATACAACAAAATGCTTAAAACTGCATTCAATTAATCAATCGTCCAAGTTAGAAAAAGCAGAAACCACTTAAAAACAAAATAAAGCAACAAAATGAGCATTATAAAACTCATTCGAGCGCTTGTGCAAGCTCACATTGCCGTACTAAACAATCAAATTCTACCCATTCAAGTCAACAAGAAGCAGAAAGCCACCACTAAACGACAATTTTCATCTTTGACTGCTGAAAGAAAAAAGAATAAGAATAATCATCACAATTACTTTCACTTTCGAGTGCCGCTGCTCATTGTCCTCTTTGTCTCCCTCTACGGAACCTTTGAGCTGCCCCTTCAGGCGGTCAACTTTGATTTTTCCAGCATTTGTAAATCAACATGTACCCGACCACTTTCCCTGGCCACTAACCGGTACATGCTCAGTCACCAGATAGCACCGCCCTCACTGTGGCGCCACTTTGACGTGGCCATCCTCTGTACGGTGCTCGTCACCGCCGGTTGCCTCCTCTGCATGTCCTTTGCCGCCTTTCAACCAACAACAAAGCAGCTTTCAAATGAAAACTATCGAATTTGCCTTCACCGAGACCAAAAAAGGCTGACCACCAAAGAGAGTCAGCTTATCATTGGAGAAAACCTCCTTTTGAGCCCGGCAGTGTCGGCAGCCATTGTCCGCCTTCATCGCCGCGTCGGTCCCTTCTTTTGGCGGATCGTATTGCTGCCGTTTTTCGTCGTCGCTCTCTCCTTTTATTATTTCAATGTTTACTTTAATAATGCCTACAGCCTATCCGGGCCCTTTTCAGTCGTCTACTGGGCCTTTCTTTTTCCCGCCTGGTGTTTTTACCTGTGCTACGGAGCGCTAGGCTTTATGCTGTCCATTGTGGTCGGCAGTCAAGTGCTAAAAATTAGACAAAACGATTTGCTAAACAAAATTCAAAAACTGGACCGGGATTTGGTGGAAAAATCTGACACAATCAAGCGATCCTGGCGCCGCTTTTTGGGTGCAAACACTAATCTACTGCACATCTGCGGACACATTCGCGAGACGAGCCGCCAGAAGGCCCCTCTGCTGAGCATTCTCCTGCCGTACTTTATGCTCGTGCAGCCCTTTATGCTGACGGTTTTCCTGCAGCCAAACAGAGCAATTAAAAAGACGGCTGAATCTGCTCATTTTAGCAACCGCGAGGAGCAAAACTATCTAGAGGTAGTTTTTTGCCTGGCAGCCGTGCTCGAGTGCAATGCCGTCCTCTACCTGCTGGTCAGCCAGTGCTCGCTGGTGGACGGCATGAACTGGCAGATTGAACGTGCTCTTCAAAAATTCAACTTTAGTTTTAGCAAAGAAGTTGGCAGCAAAAAAAGTGGTGGTGAAGAAAATGCTAAGAAGCTTTCAACCAGTACAGTGAAGATGCTGCTCAAAGCGGAACTGCTTCAAGCTTCGCATTCGCTGCGGTCGTACACTTTCACCGCTTTTGGATGCGCGCGAATTGTCGCCAGAGCGTATTTTTCGGTATGATTTTTTTACATGAAAACTGTATAACAAAATATTTGTTTCTGGTAACTAGATTGTCCTCTACGTCTCCTCTTTCTACATGTTCATTTTCAAAGCAGAGTTTAAGCGGAGGCAAGAGTTTATATGAATTTAAAACTAAACTTTTTAAAAAGTTGTCGTTTGGATTACGTCATTTTTCACAAAACACTTTAATTTTTGCTGTTGTTGCTACTTTTATGTCATTAAAATTGCGCTAAAGTGTAAAATTCAGACAAAATAGCCGTCTTATCAGCTGCTTTTCCTGTCAAACAAAAAAAATTGTGTTGAAGGCAAAATCACTTAACATTTAAATACTTCAGCAAAAAACAACCAGCAAAAAAACTGTTGCCGCTGCTAACAAATTGCTTTTACTTTTCCGGTGTGCAGTCGTTTAGCAGTTTGTGCTAATTTTTTAAATCTGCTGTTTTTCATTTCACATTTCAGCAAAACCAAAAATGAGCTTCACTTTTAAAATGCAGCACACTTCAACTTTCTTACTTGTTCAAATACTACTGCTCTTCATCATCACCACAACAACCAAAGCTCAAGAAGAAGAAGGAGGAGAAAGTGGTGAACAAGGGGAAACAGCTTCTCCCGAATGGGAGTACCGTCACCAGAACCGCTGGGCGCGGGACTTTCCCGAGTGTGGCGGGCGTCGCCAGTCGCCCGTGAACATCGACCCAAAACGGGTTGTGAAGCTAATTGACGGAAAGCTGGGCAGTGGGCTGCACCTGAGGGGCTACGGCCGTTTCCGGCGGTCGTACAATGTCACCAACACCGGTCGCTCCATAATGTTCACCTATGCGGGCCGGAGAGAGGCGGTCCCTTCCATTTCCGGCTTGGCAGTGGGCGGAAATGGTGGGCAAGGAGAGAGGGAGCAGTCCTTTGTCCTCCAGCAGTTTCACTTTCACTGGGGCCAGGTGGAGGGCGTCGGGTCGGAGCACACGCTCGGTGGGGATCGCTATGACATGGAAGTGAGTAATAATAAAAGGTCAAGTTTTATTTTACTACAAAATCTAAAGCTTTTTTCCGTTTCTTCAGCTTCATCTAGTGCACTTCAACCGCCGTCGGTATGGCACCTTTGAACGGGCAATGGCGTCACACGCCCAAGGAGTGGTCGTCCTGGCGGTTCTCTTTGAGGTATTTGAACTAGGCTTTAATTGATAGAACTCTTTTAAAAACTTTTGCTTTTTTTTCTAGGTCCGCAGAGAACCTCGACGCCGGCTGAATCCGCTGATCGACGCCATCTCCCTGATGGCCGACTACCCGATGGGCTTCACCACCAGGCTGGACATGCCCATCCGCCTGGAGGACTTTCTGCCTGGAAAAGGTGGTGGTGGTCCTCCTGAAGAGGAGGAAAACGAAATACCTCGAAATTCAAGAAGAGACGAGGAGGAAGTGGAGGCCCACTTCAGTCTGTTCCGCTACCCGGGCTCGCTGACCACGCCCCCCTGCACTGAGGGCGTCCGCTGGCTGGTGGTGGGCGATCCGGTGGCCATTGGCCGGCGGCAGATTGCCGCCTTCCGCGCGGTGAAGGACTTTCTCCATCGAACGGCAGAGGGCAACAACTTCCGCCGGCTGCAGCCGCTCAATGGACGGCAGTTTGACTTTCTCAAGAGTTGGTAAAGAAACCTTGGCGGATTTGAGAAACTGACACCAAAAAAAAGTTGAAATATTTTGAATAAACGCTTAGTGCCATTTAGTGAACGAGGTAAAAGAGTTGGTACAAGAAATCTGACATTCAAATTCAAAAGAAGAGTTGTTTTGTGTGGATTATTCAATAAAGTCAACAATGTTAGTCTTATTTTATTATGTTTTAAAAACGCACTTTGTATTGATTGAAAGACAATTTTTAAACAATTTTAGTGAACCTAGTTACGTTTTTTTGAAACAATAAAGTAATGACAAAACAAAAATGTTTTATTAATGCCAGAAGTCAGGTGTGCGAAGAAAACTTAATAATTAATGTCTTTCTAGGCTGAAGAATTACCTTCACAAAAAGCTGATTATGATTTTTGAAATAATGATCAGCAAACCACAAAAAATAACTTATTAAAAACGCTAAAAATGCTAACCAAAATCACTCACTTCTTCACAAATAAACTCCCATTTACCATTCTGTCTTTCTCCGTTCAGTACATCACCTTTCAAGTGAACAAAGTCAACAACAAAAATGGCAGAAAAAATCGAAATTTTTTCACTTTCAGGCACCTCTACTACCTTTACCTACTTTACATCAGCTTCATGGTGGTTCGCGTCGTTGTCGCCTCGCTGGTACTCCACCGCATCCTCACCTTCACTTTTAGCTCTCCGGAGGAGTATTTTTCCACTGTGGACATTCTCATAGGTCACCTCTTCAAGCTGGGCGTCCTCAACCGGTACCTCGGCCTCGTTTGTGCCCCTTTTACCCTTCTAGTCCTCTTTGACTACTGGTTTTACTTTGGAGGTGATGGCAGTAACAGCACCTATCGACTACTTTACGATCTGGTAGTGCTAAACAAGCGGAACTTCTTTCAACTCAATCCCCAACTGGGCGGCTGGACTGGTCTGGCTAAAATGAAGTTCCAGGAATGGTTTAACAAAAAATATGTTCAAAAAAGAAAACAGCAAAAAATGAAACTAACAGTGACCACCACCCCGCTAACTATCTTATCAACTTTGCCCACTTCCATTCGTTTACAAGCGGCCCTTTTCTCTCTAACAGCTGACCTTCTGACAATGCTACTTTTTGCCTACTTCAGCCTGATCACCGCCATCTTCCAGCCTCACTCCTTTCTTCAAACGGAATACTTGGGCGGTTTACCCATTCGGTTGCTGATCTTCTTTGAGGTCTTCTTCGTCACCACCGTTTCGCTGTACAACTCACTGCTCAGCCTTCTAATTGGTCACTTTCTTTCGCTGGTGGTTTTTGTGCTGAAGAGGCTGCAAACAGTTGCGACAAGTCAGCTGAAACTTCGAACTGAGCTGACAAAAAGAAGAAGGCAACAAGGTGGCAATCACAATTTGGCTGCCTTCCTCCGATCGGCCTACCTTCCGCTGCACAACCGCGTGGTGATTCACCTTCACCACGCAAATGATCAGCTCTTCAGCCGGGCACTGTTCTACTTCATCTCCGCCGTCCTGGTGGTGAACATCTACGTCGTGACGCAGCTGATGTTTGAGGAGGATAAGCTGAGCGCCGACATGAAGCTTCACCTTGTGGTCGGTTGCCTCTATCAGCTCTCCGTTTTCGTCTTTGCCCTCCGGCCGATGGTGGCCGCTCAGAGGGTGATGGTCGCCGCCGGGCTGCAGCACTTCCGCTCGCAGGTGTACCTCCCAAGCGGAAGTGGAAGCTTATCACTGCGTCTAAAGCTATCCGCTATTACTACTATTGATAATCGGAAGTTGTTCGTCTTTGCCTTCACTCTGGGACCACTGGGCTGTGTGACGGCCAAGTTCATCATGGAGGTAATGCTAATAGCAAACTTTTTTTAATTTAAACTTTTTTAAACTTTTTCTCATTTTACATTTAACAGCTTCTAATATCGTACATTGCGTATCTTCTTTTTTCATTCAACTTGATGTTAGGAGAAAATGGAGTTGTGAAATACAAAATGTTTTAAATTTTAAAAGTGCTCAAAACTGTTTATTTCACTTCAACTAAAAATTCGATTTGCAGTGCGTTCAGTAGTTTTGTAGGACAACTACAAATAAATTGAAGAACAACACTAGAACTAAATAAAAAATTTGTTTTTTTGAAATATCAAATTTTTATTTTTTTTGCAGAGAGTTGCAACTACGTTATTGAATAACAACTTTTCAAACTGTGGTAAAAATCAATTGGTAATAGTAAAACGTAGTTTCCGGAACAAATGATTTATTAATGAAAAGTTTGTCAAAAAACAAGCTCATTAATTAATATTTGTAAAGTTTTAGCTTAGATTCCTACCTAAATGCTGTTCAAAAAGTAACCAATTTCAAAATGCCAAATAAAATAAGTCGCTTTCTTACAAAAACATTTCCGTCCACCATTCTGTCCATCTCCTCCCGGTACGTCACCTTTCAATTGAACAACCGAAAAGTAAAGAAAGATGACAGACGAAAAGGTTTTGATACGGGCAAACTGTACGACTACCTCTACTGCCTGTACCTCCTCTACCTAAGTTTTCTCATCTTTCGAATCGGCCTGGCCGCTCTGGTGATCCACCGAATCATCCCCTTGAGCATTTCACCAGAGGACTACTTTGCCACCGTCGACCTTCTAATCGGTCACATGCTCAAGATGGGCCTCGTAAACCGCTACATGGGCTTCGTATGTGCCCCTTTTATCTTCCTGGTCCTCTTCGACCATTGGCTCTACTTTGGCGGCGGAAGGGGTGAGCAGGATAAGACCACCACCACCACCTATCGTCTACTTTACGACCTAGCAGTCCTAAACAAGCGGAACTTCTTTCAGCTTAATCCCCAGTTGGGCGGCTGGAGGGGGCTGGTGAAACTAAAGCTGCAAGAATGGCTTTTCAACAGAAAACCAGCGCACCAACAAACAAGCAAACTAAAAGTGACCTCCTCCCCTCTCGCTTGCCTGCCAAATCTCCCACCGGCAATCCGCCTGCGAGCCGCCCTCTTTTCGCTGACCGCCGACCTGCTCACCGCCCTCCTGCTCGCCTACTTCTCCCTAGCCACCGCCCTCTTTGTCCTGTACTCCTTCCTCAAAACCTCTTCCTACCTAAAAAGTCAAACACTGCAACTGTTGCTGCTATCGGAAATGACGCTCATGGCGGTGGCCACGCTGTACAACACACTGCTCAGCCTTCTCATTGGGCACTTCCTTTCAGTGGTGGTGGTGTTTGTGCTGAAGAGGCTGCAAGCTTTGGCCACCAGTCAGCTGAAGCTTCGAATTGCCCTGCTGAGAAAAAGACGGAAACGGAAAAACAGGAAAAGCACAAATAGCGGCCTGGCCACCTTCCTCGCCTCGGTGTACCTCCCCCAGCACAACCAGGTAGTGCTCCACTTTGACCGAGCCAACGAGCACCTCTTCAGTCGGACGCTCTTCTACTTCGTATCGGCCACCCTGGTGATGAACATCTACATCGTCACGCAGCTAATGTTCGAGCAGGAGACGCTGAAACCGGAAATGAAGCTGCACTTTCTGCTGGGCTGCGCCTACCAGCTGGCCGCCTCTGTGGCCGTTCTCCGGCCGATGGTCGCCACCGAGAGGGTGATGGTCGCCGCCGGGCTGCAGCACTTCCGCTCACAGGTGTACCTCGCAAATGGAAGCGGAAGTGGTGGAAATAGCGGAAATAGTGGAAATAGTGTAGCATTGAGCTTTAAACTGGTCGCCACGACTACCACTGACAGCCGAAAGCCGTACGCTTTTGCCTTCACCCTAGGCCCGCTGGGCCCTGTGACGGCAAAGTTCATTATGGAGGTAAAGTGCTAACATGATTGAACTATTTTTACTTAATCATTTTTTAAAAACTTTCTATTTTTCAGCTTTTCAGCTCCTACAGTGCCTACCTTCTCTTCTCATTCAGTATTGTGATAAATGAAAAGATTCTACTCAAATAGAAAAACAAAAGTCGTTTGTAAGTTTTAACAGCAGTCTAACAGTAGTGGGCAGAAGAGTCTGTGGTTAACTAACCAAAGCAAACTTTTAAATTGATAACTGCAAAACAATGCTTGGCTTTGGTTAGTTAACCACCCACCCACCATTCTGCTCTACTGTTGTAGAATGCTAAAGGGAAGTTTGGCAGATTGGTTTGTAGTTGACCAATCTGCAGCGCAACATTACTATCGGAATCAATTAAAGAAATTTGAAAGACAAGTTTTAGTTTACGCCGATCAGTAGGCTTTCAGGGTAAAATGTTTCTTTAACAGTAAGTGGTATTAAATGTAATTTAAGTATTGAGTGGTGGTTTTAGTAGGTGGCAGTTTTTAAGGTGAAAATAATAATTGCCTTTTGTTTTGTATTCTTTTGAGCAAACATGGCAGGTAAAGTTAGGAGAAGCAGTTTTCATTGTTCGAGACCCAGACTTGATACCTATTTGGAACCAAGAGTCCTTTGGAGGCAAGCTCGAGCCGCTATTTGCTGGTGAAGAGGCGGTCGGCTCCGGAACGTTGGCGTGCGAAGAAGCGCTTGGAGGTAAGTTCGAGCGGCTACTTGCTGGAGTGGAGGCAGCAGTCTTCGAATCCGTGGAACGAAGACTTTCAGTAGCTTCCTTCTGCTGATTGAGAATCATCGTTGCGTATTGTTCACTCAAATTGAAGGCTCTATTCATAAGTGAATCAACCAGTTGGCTGGCTTCTTGAGGGTTTTGGGGTGGTGCAATTTCTAATGAAGACTTTAATCGCCCAGCAAGTTCTCATATCGATATACCAGGAACTTCTGAGGATTTGACATGAGGCCCTCATCCCGTTGATGGCGTGATTCGCTCAAATGACAGCCGCTGTTGATCGCTGCGGCTTGAGCAGCAGCTGAAGAGGGCGTGTTTGGAATGTTGGCCATGGCTTCCGCTCAGGCCGTCGTTGCGTCCTAAGCTGGCAAGGAGGGTGCAAACGATTCTACAGACGTTGGGTTGGCGAGAGGATGTCGGTCGGTTGAAGGGTAGAACAAGAAAGTGTCGAGGCGTAAACTGGTCTGTCTGTAAAAGTGTTGTGTCACGCTGGCTTTATAAAACGCCCGCGCAACGTTGGCGTGACGTTTGTGTGTGGCACACAGTGTGTGCGGTCTCTAGGTGAACCGTCGTAGAGTACGTTACTGTGTGATGTGTGAGATTCTAGTGATTGAGTGAAATTCTGGCAGGCCATATTGAGTTGGTCGGCAACAGTTGGTCGGCAAATAACAAACCAAAGCAACAGAACAGCATTACTTCAAGCTAAAACTCATTGAAACTTTTTTTCAATCTCTCCTAAGCTTTTAAAATAATTATCAGCAATATGGCCTCCCCCACGATTTGTCTAGCAGAACAGTCACTGTGCTGCTGCAGTGCACAGTACAGCACCGCACACTACGGATATTTCTACCCTCACGTTCTCACTCGTTGCATCGGCTCACTCACCAACAGTGCTTGCCCACAACAAAACACGACGCACTCTTTTGTCCAGCGACTTATCAGCGACAAGAAAAAAGATGCCTCCGGCGAAGAAAACAAACACCGGTGGTGGTGATAAAGCGGTTATCACCACCACCACCACCACCGCTGAAAACGGTAATCAATCTCGTAAAAGGAAAGCAAATTCCTCCTCCTCTGCCAAAATCCTCGACACAAGCAACTGGTGGTCGGCCACTCAAAGCTCCCTTCCAGCTGGCAGCTTCACGCTGGCCAACTTCAGCCTGGACTGTCTTCGACTGCTCTTCGACCGCATTCCTCGCCTTCCGGAAGCCCTTCACCTCGGCCTCACCTGTCGCCGACTGTTCTACGTGTGGGAGGATGTGTGCAAGGCGAAGAAGAAGACGCTGGAGATCGTCAGCGAGACGGTGTTCAGCGTGGAGCTGGAGAGGCAGCGAAAGGCGTTCGACGGCTGCCCGAACATTGATGGCGACCTACGGGAGAGCCAGCGCCGCTTCACGGAGCACCCAGTCTCTCTGACGCTGCCCATCGAGGCCACCACCACCGAGCTTCACCGTAAGCTTAAACGACAACCGTCGAAACGTCGTAAACGAAACGGAGCCTCCAATCTTCCTCCAGTCCTTCTTGAATGTCCGCAAAATGCTCTACAGGCGATCGGCCGCTCCTTCACCCACCTGCACTGCCTGCAGCTGTCCATTGACCTGAACTCGGCCGACTGGCGCCCACTGCTCCGTCAGCTGTTTCATTCACCATTCTCATCACCGTCATCATCACCACCACCATCGTTCCCCCAGCTGACCACGCTGACGCTGTGTCCGCACTTCTTTGACAGCCACGCCACCGCCTCGCCCGATTACTTCTGGCGTCCTCTGTCCGCCGAGCTAACCGCCGCCCAGGTGCCGGCGCTCCGCCACCTGACGCTGAACATTCGCAGCGGCCTGTGGAGCGGAAGAGGGCAAATTGATAACGAACGGGTACGACCGGCTGTTGTTGTTAGACGACAAAGACAACGAGCTGCTCCGGTTGCTGCTCCTCCTCAGGCGCAGCCACCCCCCTATCAGCCGCCACCGCTGCCCCTTCTCCAGCAGCTAGCCTCCTTCGCCTACAACTGCGAGGCTGAGCCCTTCTCCGAGACCTGCCGGCTGATTCGCCAGCTGATGCTGCTGGACGGCGGGGACGCCCCAGCTTACGGCGCCCACCTGGCGCCCGGAACGGGCGCCCGCTTCGGCGGCCGCCTCTTCAAAGACCGCTGCCCGCACGATCCGACCACCGCCGCCGCCTTTCCACCGGTGTGCACCTGCACCGACCTCTACCAGACGGCGGCTCTCTTTGACCCCACCCTGCTGCCCTACTTCACCTACCTCGAGGTGCAAGTGGGCGGCTGGAAGCACCGAGAGGACCCCGCCGTCAGCCCCGCCCACCGAGACGCCGTAAACAGCCTGGTGCGCACCCTTCCGCAGATGACGTACCTGCAAAAGGTGGAGCTGACAGTCGGCCAGATGGCCGGCGAAACGGACACCGCCCAATTTCCCCGCCTCTACGAGGCCCTGCTTTCGCTCCCCCACCTGCAGGACCTCTCCATTGGCTGTCACCAGTACCCGACGAACCCGACATTGTGGCCTTCCAGTCTGCCCATCAGTGGTGGTGGTGGTGGTCTTCCCGTGTCCGTCGCCGTTCGCCACCTCTCGCTGGTGTACTGCTCCAGCGCCCACGTCGACATTGTGCAGCTCTTCGGGCTGAAGCACTGCTTCCCCGCGCTGCGCACGCTGCACGTTCACTTCTACCAGCACAACTGCCGCCACTGCACCGCCTCAGAGGAGAACAGGCAACCGAGCTGTCTGGAAAGGGCCGTGCCCGACTACCAGGCCTGCGGAAGGGAGCTCTGTCGGGGGCTGACCGGGCTGCAGGCCGCCGCCGCCGCCCTGGGCCGTGGGCTAACCTTGCAAGTGAAGTTCACCTTTCTCGGCCATCCCTTTGCGCACTTTAGCTCGCTGGAGAAGCTGTGGAAAGGCGTGCCAGGGTAGTAGTGCAGGCCGCTTCCTGTTTAATTTTTTTGCATTATCTTTTTCTCATTCAGCAAAGGTGTAATGAAATCATTTTTTACAAGTTTTTCAAACTACAAAAAAGTTGAACTTTCTCAATTTTAAAGCTTTCCTTAGTTTAGTGTTTTTTTACTTCAGTCAGTCAACCCCTCTTTACTTTTAAAATGAAAATCTGCTGCAAGCAGTTTCTGAAAAAAGAAAGACAAGCAGGGAAGAAAAGCAGACCACCGAAGCGTAACTATTTTGATTTGGTTGCGTCGTCGGTGCGCGCCTTCAAATGTCGTTTGTAATTAATTATTTTTACTTGAAAAATATTAAAGTTCACTCTCTTTTTGTTTTACTAAGTTCTCACGATTGCACATTTTCACTAACATTCCGCTAACCTCAGTTCTTTGATTTGTTGTTTTGCCCTGGTTCTGTAAAGAGGAGCGCATTTAGTTTAGTTTAGTAGTAAAAGGGCAAGTCTGCTCAGCGGTAAAAGAAAGGGAATCATTTAATTAACGAGAAAATTAACCAAAAAGATAGGTAGAAGAAAACTGCACACACACACACACTCCCCTTTTGTATCGACCACTGAAAGAAGGAAGGGAACACACAAAAACATCTTAATGACTTTTTTGTGGCTCCTCATTCCGTGGCACACGACCACTAAATGTCACACTTCGTTATACCACTTTGGCTCAGATTCGTCTACACAAACTACTTAAAAATTTGCGGCATTTGCCAAGTTTGTTTCTCAAGTGACTAAAATTCAATGTCCAGATCTTGAGAGAAAAAAACTTTTAAAACAAACATCATGGAGGATCAAAGAAAAGAGCAGTACTTAAAGCTTCTCACCTACTACTACAGCCGATTCTATCCCTTCTTCAGTGAACTGAGCACCAAAATCCTGAGCCTCACTCAGAACTCAGCAACAGTGAGCAGCAGCAGCAGCAGCAGCAGCACTGCCCCTCCAGAAGAAGAAGAAGAAGCTGTCACCGACAACAATAAGGCAGCAGTCAAAATCGAGAACTTCCCTCAAACTCAACCTCAAACAAAAAACTTGAACGAACCAAAAGCACCAACTCCATCTGCTGCCACTACCCCTCTAACCGAAACTACTGAAAAACAAAGGTACTCCAGTGCAAATCTACACAAAACTACCAAAACTCCAAAGCAAACGCCGAAACGGAAAAACCGAAACCAGTCAACCACAGAAGCGTCTACTTCTCCGCAAACAAAGAACCTCCACCTCCCCAAAGGTGGGCACCTCATCTGCAGCGTCTGCCACCGGCGCTTTCCCTACCCGTCGACGCTGAAGCTGCACCTGCAATCTCACCCCACCCTCCACCTGCCTCGCTTCGCCTGTTCCCGCTGTCCGGTGACCTTCAGCCGCGCCTCCGGCCTGCAGGTTCACCAGCGGCTGCACACCGGAGAGCGACCTTTCGCCTGCACCGCCTGCCCCCGCGCCTTTGCCGCCAAATCGAACCTCACCGCCCACCAGACACGAGTGCACAGCCTCGAGCGGCCTTTTCCCTGCCGCCATTGCACCAAGACCTTTCGCTACCTGAAGGGCCTGCGCGTGCACGAGGCAATGGTCCACCGGGGCGGCCGGCCCTTTGGCTGCAGCCGCTGCGAGGAGAAGTTTGATCGAGTTTCAAAGCTGAAGGTGCACCAGCGGGTGAAACATGGCGAGACGTGTTCAGCGAAGGAGAAAATTGAAAACGACAGCAGCAGTAAAAAGTAATGTGATTTAGCGAAAGTTTAAGAAAATTGATCAAGATTTAGTAAACCTAGTACTAGTATGAGCAAAAACCGCACCTTGTTTACTAGGCTAGAGTAACTGCATTCGCAAATGAGCGCACTAACTTGTTTATGTCTAGAACTACTGTTGAACATCTAAACTTCCTAAACTAGAAAATAAAGAAAAAAAAGTAAAAGACACCTACCTTTTGGAGGTTTAATTTAATTACCGCCACAAAAAAAGAAGGTGGCGGGTGGGTGGTGGTCTTTGTGGTGGTGGTGAAGAAGAAAAGAGTAAAAAGGCATAAAGATGCGGTGAGCAAAGCAAAGTGAAGAGGAGGGTGAGGAGTTGTGAGGGGTGAGGAGTTTGCTTCAGCGCGCCAAAAATGATCCTGGTAAAGAGAGCGTGCACTCGCGCGAGAGAGTTCATCCTCCTCCTCTTTAAACCTTAGGCTTGTTGGACTTGCCGGCGTCACTTGCGGCCCCAGCAGCTCCTGCAGCAGCCGAAGAAGGCGCCGCCCCTGAAGTAGAGCTGGAGGCTGGGGCGGCTCCAGAAGAGGCCGTCGTGCCCATGGAAAAGTTTGAGCTCCCAGCAGCACCAGCGGCGGAGGGCGCCACAGAGGGCGCGGCGGAAGTCGCAGCAGAAGGCTTTGAAGAGGGAACGCCGCCGCCGCCGCCGCCGCCCCCAGCAGCAGCAGCAGAAGAAGGCTTCACCCCAGAGGAGACGGCCGAAGAAGAGGAAGAGGCGGGCTTGGAGGAGGGTGTAGAGGAAGATGTAGAAGAACTTCCACCACCGCCGGCCTTTGAGGACACTACCGAGGAGGAGGAGGAGGCCGCCGAGGAGGGCGTGACGACCACGGCGTTGGAGGGCGTCACTCCGGAGACGGCAGAGCCTCCCCCCGCCTTGCTGCCCACCACCGAGGAGCCGCCTTTTTTGCCCCCTCCCCCTCCAGCACTGCTTCCTCCGCCCACCTGAGAGGAGGCCTTGCTAGGGCCGCCACCGCCACCACCGGCGTTGCTCTTCACTCCACTGCCTCCTCCGGCACCGGAAACTGAGCTTCCAGTGATGGCAAAGCTGTTGGCGCTGCCAGCACCGGCGGAAACCGCCGAGCCCTGGTTGACGTTGAAGCCGCTGGTGGTGCTGACCCCGCTGAGGGCACTCTTTCCACCACCACCGCCGGTGGTGTTGCTGCTGTTGCTGCTGTTGAAGCTGGAGCTGGCGGCCAACTTGCTGGAGCCCACCGCCGAGGAGCCGGAGCGTTCCGGCTTTTCAGAACCAGCGGTATTGGCAGTGGATCCGGTGCCGCCGCCAGCGTTGCTGCCAGCGCCAGAAGTTGTGCCGCCTTCTGCGCTGCTGCCTCCCCCCGTGCTGGTTTGAGGATTCGCCTGCTTGATCTTCGACGAGGCGGAGGAGGCGGCGGCTTTGCCCGTCTTCTTCTGCTTCGATTTTGATGATCCGCCGCCGCCGCCGCTGCCTCCTTTCAGGGCGTAGTAGCCGATGGCGCCCAGGGCGACCAGAACCACCAGGGCGCCCACCATGATGCCGACCATCGTCGAGGAGGAGCCGTCATCATCGGGTGAGGAGGTGGGAGAAACGGTTTCCACCGGAACGAGCGTAGACATACTACAAAAGAAATGAAAATGACTTTTAAAAGAAGGAAAAGAAGGAACAAAGACAACTCTTACGTAGCAGAAGTAGCAGCAGCACTGGTTCAGTTTAGTGTCTGTTCAAGGTTGAACTGCACGGCGAAAATGCAGCTCCAGCAGCAGCAGCAGCACCAAAGGAGAGAGAGAGAGAGGTGAATCTAATCTTCAATGTAGCAATTCAGTCAAAGCAAAAAGGCAGCAGCAGCTGCTGATGTGACTATGAAGCTGAGCAGCAGCCGGTAAAAGTGAGAGAGCAAAGACGCGTCTTCGGAAAAACTCTGTGTGATTTCTGGTGCTGGAGTGTGGTGACGCGGCGGCACTTTTAGTAGCAGTGTGCGTAGTAGAAAGAGAGATTTAAAAGTTCGAAAAAGTTTTTTTTAACGGAGCAAAAAGCACTAAGCAGATGATTATGATGATGATGCAGCAGAAACAGTATCTTCAAGAGAAGAAGAAAAGCTTCTAAAAAGCTTCTAAAAAGCTGCGCCTGCTGCTGCCCCAAAAGCTGCTGTTTATTACCCCCAAAATTGCCACCAACGGTGGTGACGGGGCGTCGTCCGCAGCTTATTACCACCACCACCACTCTGGTCAGCGCCCCGCAGCTTCAGGCGGTTGAGCTGGATGACGCCGTTGAGGATGGAGGCGCCGTGCTCACCGGCGCCCACAAAGTCGAACATGACGATGTTCTTCAGGTACCTCCTCCTCTGGTTGAGGTGCTTCGCCTCCCCGGGGAGCAGCTCCTGCGCGAGCAGGGCGTTCGCCTCGGCGGCGAGGTTCCCCTCCAGCGAGCCAAAGGGATGGCGGGCGACGTAGCCGGCGTCGGGCGTCAGCACCGCCTGCGTCACAAAGAGCGTCGTCCTGGTGGACCAGCTGAAATGCGGGAGACCTGGATGAGTGCCGGCCACCACGGCGAGGAGAAAGTCGCGCAGGCCGTCCGCGTGGCGCTGGTCGCCCCAGACGCTGGTCAGGTGGTGCCGGTCGTGGAGGAGGTTGTGGCAGAGGCGGAGCAGCCGGTCGGAGGCGCGGTAGTAGACCAGAGCCTGCGCCTTCAGGGACCACAACGTGGCGAGGGTGAGCTTCTTGTTGGTGTCGGCCAGCTCGGCGGGGGCGAGCTTGGTGGTGAGGGCGCCGACGAGCAGGTTGATCAGCCGAGCGTGGTCTCGGGCCCTGGAGCGAAGGAGGGTGATAGGGTGAAGCTCAAAGAGGAAAATAGAGGAGAAAAACAGAATTTCCGCCTACTTTTTAAAGTTGTGCACGTGCTGAAAGTCGAGGATGACCACCTCCTTGGGATGCCGGTCGAGAAAGGCGGCCACCTGGGCGAATATCGACTCCACGCGCGGTCCGTAGAAGGCGTGCACGATGTAGAGCTGGCCATCGGCCGGGCGGAGGGCGACGCGCAGGTCGAGGTAGCGGACGCCGCGGGCCAGTTGCTCGCTGATGTTGTGCCGCTGCGTCAGCGAGTAGGCGAGGAGGATCTTCGAGGTGACGAACCAGAAGGTCTTCAGCAGCCAGAGGGGGTGGTCCGTCTCGGCGAGGTCCTCCGCGAAGCCGTAGTCGGTGTTCAGGTCGTAGCAGCCCGAGTCGTGGGAGCCTAGGCGGGAGGGGGGAGGAGAGAGAAGGAAAGGATTTGAGATGATAAGGAAACTGATACTGAAAATAGAGACTCAAACCGGGAATGTACAGCTCGCTGAGGGGCACCTCCGCAAGTGAGGTGTTCTCGAGAGCGGCCATCCAGCTGCTGGCGGCCATGATGATGATCCTTTTAGCTTCAACCCTGCACCCAATCGACAGTAGGCTGTTTGTTTTGCCTTGAAGCCATCGCCTTTATCTTTAGCGGATAGAAAATAGAATTTCGAATCTTGAATTGCAAAAAAAGAGGAAAGAACCAGGTTTAGCTTGGCTTTGTTTTCACCAGTGTGCGGTGTGAGCGCCAAAATGTCAGCTGACTGAGCCAGTTTGTTTACCCTGTTTTCTTCTCTTCTTTTCTGTGACTCATCTTTTGACCTCTTTCTTTTGCTGCCGCTGCTGCTGCTGTTCTATTTCCACCACCACTTCTGGGCTCTACCAAAACCAGCAGCCAGAATCAATCGCTTCCAGTTTCGATTTCTCACTGAGTCGAATTGAGACGCGAGAGAGATAGGCTGGACGTTCTGTTCTCACAATTTCTATTTCTCTGCTCTTACCTCATCGTCATCTCTTCTCATCACCCTCGTCACCTCACCTCTTCATCACCACTTCAAAGAACCTTCGCAAGGGAGATCATAATGGAGTTCTTAAACAACAACCACAGCCACAACAACAACAACAACAACCATCCCATCAGCTCAACATCGGCCGAAGCCTCTGACCAAAACCTTGTCTCCTCAGTCGGCGGCTTTGACAAGTTCTGCGCCTTCATCGTCCAGCAGTACCGGAACCTGAACGATAATCGGCGCCTTTTTCAAGGTTCGGCCGACGCTGTCCAGCAGACGCTGCATAACTCCACCTTCAAGATGGTCATCGACGTCGGCACCTCGATGTTCAACGCAGATAGTGTTGCTGGAGCGTCTCCGCAGCTGCCGACTTCGCCAAACGGCCTTTCAGGAGCGTTTTCTGCCTTTCGGAGTAACACATCATCATCAACATCATCAGCAGCAAACCAGGCAGCGTCAATGGTTCGCGTGTTCTATTTTTCTAAATGGCATCCATTTCTATTTTGTACTAACTTCTTCTTCTTCTTCGGTTTCTACTTCTAGAGCCCTCTTCAGATTGCCGTCGCGGCTGCTGCCTTGAATAACAACATTCAGCTGTTCAATAGCTTACAACAATCGCAATCACTCAACCCAACTGGCAATGGCAATGGGTCCGCCCAGCAGGTAGCAGGCAACGTTCAGCCGGCGTTTCCCGAATTCGTGCTCCGTGACAACGGCTTTGTACAGGCCCGTTGGAATGTCGCCGACTTGGCCGAGACGACCATGTTAGAGAGCGACATTTCGCCGCCTCAAGGAGCCGACGTAGGTGCCAACGTAAGCGATCAAATTGCAGCAACTGCTACCGCTGAGAAGAAGAAAAAGAACAAATCAGCCAGCGGCAGTCGACGCAAGCAAACGTCACCGGGCAAAGTGATCAGCAGCAGCAGCTCTAACGATAACGACGGCAGTGGCAGCAGCAGTGGTAACGGCAGTCCTCAGCTATCCACTTCAGGTGCCGCCTCCACCAGCAGCAGCAGCAGCCCTTCAAAGGATGAAAAGAAGGCCTCAAAGCGGAGCCTAAACGCCGCAAACAAGCCCTTTGCCTGCGAGGTTTCAGGCTGCAAGAAGAGCTACGTACATGAGTTCAACCTGGCCAAGCACATGCTGGTCGTCCATCAGGGCTACAAAGCCGACACTGCGGCCAATGTTGTTGTTTCCAATGACGGCGATGGAGGAGACGCTCAGCAGCAGCAGCAGCAGCAGCAACTGCTGAACATCGAGAGCATCGTCAACTCAAGCCAGCCTTCACCGGACAAGGCGGCCACTCCTCAAGGACACGGCAAGCGTCCTCGACTAGACGAACAGGCAGAAGAGGAAGAAGAGGAAGAAGAAGTGAATGAAGCGGGTGAAGAAGAGGCGGCGGCGGAAGCTGACAACGCCGCCGAGCAGCTCTTCAGCTCCAGTGACCACTACCAACAGCAGCAACAACTGGGCGACTACGCCAGCATGCCCAACGACCTACTGATGGCCTTCTGGCAGGGGTCCTTCCTCAACACTCCTCCTTAGGTGGAGTTGGTTTGGGGTGAAACAAAAAGTGTGTCACTGACGGGTGGGAAGAAGAACCAAACGACTGGACCTAGATGAAGTTCTAGATGACCTAGATGACTACTGTTTACTACTACTACTACTACTCATTTCTTAACACTTTTACTTTTACACCCAACTCCTTTTTTTATTACCCACTCATTAACTCTCTTTTTTACATTTTACATTTTTTCTACATCTCTCTTTTATCTGTGAGCGCGAGAGGGAGGGAGACTCCACTGACGACCGACTTCTCCTCTTATACCTCACTTTTTCGTCACACTTATCTTAATTTTTCTCTACATTTTAAATTTTCATAAAATAATAATTCTTCACAGTGTGTGTGTGACGATTCTCTCTACTGAACAAGGCAGCAGGGCCATTGACATTTAATTGGTTTCAGTTAATTCGGTGTTTACCACCACCAAAAGCTAATTAATTAACACTTCTGACGTACTACGAATAAAATAACATGTGCAACCACTAATTAACTTTTGCTTGCTTAGCATAAAAAGGAAAGGTACATTCAAGAAAGTAGAAACATTACAACAAAAAACACAAAAAATGAAAATTTTTTCACTAAAAACTTTTTCCACTCCAAAACTTCTCCCACTGCTGGTCAACTTCTACGGCCACCTTGGTCTTCAGCTTCACCCACTTGCTTCGGCTGAATCATCCTCAAAATACAGAAATTACTTTCGTCTACTGTTAAATCTCACCCTCAACTTCGCCACCACCTTCACCTCCATCACCCTAGACCCATATCTCTCAAAGGGCTACCCCATCGACCCGGCCATTCCCTGGCACGTCGTCGCCGCCTTTGACACCTTCTACCTCTACCCCACCAATCACATCCTCTACTCGGTTTACTACCTTCTTTTTGGCCGGCGGATAGTTCACCTTCTCACCACCTCGCCTCACCTGGTCAAGGTCTACGAGGCTGCTGAAGAAGAAGAAGAAGGCGTTCGAAATCTCAAAAAATTAAAACTAGCCGTCGCACTTGGACTTTTCCTTCTGCAGCACCTTCTCTTTTTGATTGTTTTCGCTCAGGTCATTGCCTACTACCCTGCACTTGCCTTCTCCTCGGTCCTCTGCCTCATTACCGACTACCTCACCTTTATTAATCCCTCGCTGACGCTAGCCCTGCTCTACTACGGCCAACATGGGACGTACCGGTCGCTACTCGAACTCCTTAAAAGCCTTCAGAACTGCCAATACACATCTCCCACCCTCTCTTCGAAGCTTCTCCAAATGGCTGAAAAAGAACTTCAAAGTATGGCCCACTTTTGCCAGCAGTTTTACCTTCTTCTTTCCGCCCCACTGGCCCTCTTCATCTTTGCCACCATCTTTGATGCAATTTCTTCGCTGTGCATCGGCCAGGCGGTGCCCAACTGGCAGACCATTCTCAGCTGTGCACTGTCTCTCGCCTACCTCCTCTACCTGGTTCACCTCAATGCGGAGATTAGGGAGCTGTTGAAGAGGATTTCCGGTCTGCTTTGCAGGCAAAGGCTGAAAGGTCGAGGAGGAGGAGGAGGAGGAAGTTTTGAAGAAGAAGAAGAAGAAAAAGAAGATATTAGTCTGCAGATTCGCCTGCAGGAGACGGTGGCTGTCTACGGGCACTACTACTCGCTTCGATTTTTTCACTTCTCCAGCTCTCTAATCGACTACCAGTTCTTCACGCATTCCCTTCTGCTCATATTCAACTACTCCACGCTGATCATCCAGACCGGCCCGGACTGGTCCTTCGCCAACGTGACCGACATTTCAGAGGTGGTGGTGGTGGCAGACTTTCAGAAAATGCCTAGAACATGATTATCAATTGACAGTGTGTGCATTTTAATGATTTGTTTTGCTTATTACATTAAATGACATCTACGACTGACAAGCCACTATCAGTTTTCTACCAGCTATCTGCTTCCTCGGCTGTTCAACTTGTACGACTGTTAGTGCACTAAATTGAAAATCGGCTAAACGGTAGTAGTGTACGGCTGAAATGTGTATGGCTACTAAATATGTACTACTGCCATTATAATCATCACCATCATCATTGCATGTCATCAAGGATAGAAGTGCAATAGAGAGTGCGGGGGAACTTTGACAAAACAACTACGGCGGGGGGAAGGGGTGGGCTTAACTTCCACCCATGATAAGGTGACATCAATCAACTGTCCTGCTTCGGTGTTCAAAACTTAAAAAGGAGAAAGCAAGGTTAAGCTTAAGCACACAACTAAATAGGAACTCCGGAATTATGTACACTCTAAAAAATAAGTTTAAATATATTTAAATCCAGACAAGTTTTCTGCGTA
>JAALOO010000253.1_pt1 | contig 49808 bp, 42 predicted proteins | sample 7257641 | NCBI WGS metagenome assembly JAALOO01 (sample SAMN14085613, study PRJNA598686) | mite metagenome | biome: ENVO:01001000; feature: ENVO:01001002; material: ENVO:01001226; isolation source: single female mite from University of Michigan culture on fish food culture... ...
TCTCTCTCTCTCTCTCTCTCTCTCTCTCTCTCTCTCTCTCTCTCTCTCTCTTAGGGCCCGATCACCGCCACCTCGACGAACGTCGGCGAGGACAGCCTCTGCAACGGACAGTGGCACACCATCGAGGTGCTGAAGAACAAGAACATCGTCACGCTGAACGTGGACGAGGAGACGCAGCTGGGCATGGGCCAGGCGGGCATCAGTTCCACCGACACCAAAGACCCGCTCTTCATCGGCGGCCTCCCCGAGAGGATGAAGGAGGAGAAGCGGCGCCTGCTGAACGGCGTCACCGATGACTACCTCGGCTGTCTGCGCATCCTCGAGATGAACGGCCAGCCGGTCAGTCTGAGCAACGTCAAGCTGGAGGGCCTCATCACCCTCAACAGCTGTCCGCTCGACTGAACCAGCACTCCTCTGAGCGCCCTTCTTATCCTTATCAATTTAGAGTAGAGTAGAGTAGACTCCGTTTTATCAAAATGTAGTGTCAGTCGAATGTCGTAGTAGCCTGTTACTCAAATAAAAAGACTGTCAGTAGTTTAAGTGATGATGGTGGTGGTGATGGAAAATTGACACTGTACGGGCAAATCGTACAACTGTGAGCGCCAGTGAAGACGACAGAGGCAACTGGTGGTGGCTCGATTAACACACCAGTGAAAGTCTGCCCCAGCAACTGCTAACAACTGCTGATGGCAGTGGATTGGCGAGCACTGCAGCGAGAGACTGCAGGAAAGTGTCTGCTCTCTATGTGATGGGCAATCCTCGCTCCTGCGAAGAGAGAGGAGAGAGAGAAGAAGTGGCCTGTGGGCTGATAAGACTGCAGCTGTATATAGCTTGCCAATGTTGAGATGACAACAGTGAAGAGAACGTGAGAGGGAGAGAAGAAACTGACGCTGGTTTGCTGCTTCAAGGCTATCACCGTCGTCGCCGCATCGGCTGATCGAGCTGCTGGCCTGCTACTAAGCCGCAGCACAAGACATTGAAAGCAGACACAGACACACTTCATCGGCGTCCACTCTTCGTGACACACACCAGAAAATCATCATGCAGCACCTGACACTGGCCCAAGTGGGCAAATCGGTCCTTCTGCACTGTGCCCGAAATGGCAGCGCTGCCTCCTCCTCGAGTCGTCTGCTCTCTTCAGTGGTAAGTGATTCTTTTGGCTTGGTTGACAACCGATGACAACAACTGTGAAGTAACCTCTAAATGACAACCTTTTTCCAAATGCAAACAGCCAAACACCAAGCTCTTCATCAACGGACAGTTTGTGGAGTCCAAGACCACCGAGTGGATCGACCTGCACAATCCGGTGAGCAGTCAATGTCGCTGGGCAGAATATGTAAACAAAGCAACACTAACACTTTTGCCTTCTTTTGCAGGCGACCAATGAGGTGATCACCAGGGTGCCCAAGGCGACCACTGAGGAGATGGAGGCGGCCGTCAACGCCGCCCAGACCGCCTTCAAGACCTGGTCCAGGACCTCCATTCTGACGCGACAGCAGACGATGTTCAAGCTGCAGGACTTGATCAAGAAGAACACGGTAAGTGAATAGCGTGTGTGTGAATCAACTGAAACAATCATCAAACACATCATTTCATCCTCAGCCCAAACTGGTGGACAGCATCGTCCGCGAGCAGGGCAAAACGATCGTCGACGCCCAGGGCGACGTCTTCCGCGGCCTGCAGGTGGTGGAGCACTCCTGCAGCGTCACCTCGCTGATGATGGGCGAGACGATGCCCGCCATCAGTCAGGACATGGACAGCTACTCGTACCGCCTGCCGCTGGGCGTCGTCGCCGGCGTCCTGCCCTTCAACTTTCCCATGATGGTCCCCTGCTGGGTCTTTCCCCTCGCCCTTGTCACCGGGAACACCGTCGTGCTGAAACCATCGGAGCGCGTGCCCGGCGCCTGCATGGACCTCATGGCGATGCTCGAGGAGGCGGGCGTCCCGCCGGGCGTAGTCAACGTCATTCACGGCCAGCACAAGGCGGTGGACTTTGTGTGCGACCACCCGGCCATCAAGGCGATCTCCTTCGTCGGCTCCGACCAGGCGGGTCGGTACATCTACGAGCGCGGCTCGAAGAACGGCAAACGGGTGCAGTCGAACATGGGCGCGAAGAACCACGGCGTGGTGATGGCCGATGCGAATAAGGAGCACACGCTGAACCAGATTGTCGGCGCGGCCTTTGGCGCCGCCGGCCAGCGGTGCATGGCCCTCAGCACGATGGTCTTTGTGGGCGAGGCCAATGCCTGGATTCCCGAGCTGGTGGAGCGGGCAAAGAAACTGAATGTCAACTGCGGCGCAGTGCCCAAGGCAGACCTGGGGCCGGTCATCTCGCCGGAGGCGAAGAACCGCATCCACTCGCTCATTCAGAGCGCCGCCGACGAGGGGGCGAAGATTCTGCTTGACGGGCGGAACATCACCGTGCCCGGCTACGAGAAGGGCAACTTTGTGGGACCGACGATAATCACCGAGGTGAAACCGTCGATGCGCTGCTACCGCGAGGAGATCTTCGGCCCGGTGCTGGTCGTTCTCTCGGTGGACACGCTCGACGAGGCGATTCAGCTGATCAACAACAACCCCTACGGCAACGGAACGGCCATCTTCACCACCAACGGCGCCTCGGCGCGCAAGTACACGCACGAGATTGACGTCGGACAGGTGGGCATCAATGTGCCCATTCCCGGTGAGTATTTCAAGAAAGAGATTGTTGATGTTGATGTTTACTTACCACTGTATTTTTTCCTTCCTCAGTTCCGCTGCCCATGTTCTCCTTTACCGGCTCCAGAGGGTCCTTCCTTGGTGACAATAACTTCTACGGCAAGGCTGTAAGTTGATGATGTTGACTTCAAAAAGTAGGAATGTTGACTTACCAACTTTTTTTCCACTTTCAGGGAGTCAACTTTTACACGCAGCTAAAGACGGTGACGCAACTGTGGAGAGAGCAGGACGCCACTGGATTTGTCTCGGCCACCAACTTTCCTACCCTGAAATAAAGGAATGTCTGCTTTTTCCTTCATATCACCTGCTTCGATGTTCGAAAATAAGCTAAAACAGCGAAATAAAAGTTGCCGGCAATTCTGGCATTGTTACTCCATTTTTTAGCTTTGTCTTTGGCGGTTTTGTTGAATTTTTGTGTTGAGTGTCTTTGCGTTCACAACAAAAGTGAAGTGTGTTTTTAGGGGCATTGCGTCAGAACAGCAGCAGAAGACAACAAGCAAGCAAAGATGCAACGATTTACGGGAGCTCTTCTTGGGGCGACCAAGCGAGGACTTCAAGTGCAGGCTGAACGACAGCTCTTTCGATGGCTCACCGTCGTCTGGAACAAGTATGGCTGATAAGGGTGCTCCGACAACAACAACAACATCTGATAACTCCTTTTCCAGAGTCGACGAGGATATGATCAAGGAGATGGGTCCCGAAGCGGCGGCCGCCCAGTGGCTGATTCGCAACGGCGCCAAAGTCAAGTGGGGCAAGAATGGCGACATGTTTGACGATTACGACAAGCTGATGAACAGCGAAGCAAGTCGAAGCAACTTCATCTCGGAGATTGACGCCACCAATTCAAGCATCACTCACGTCGGCTTTCCGTACCTGAGTAAGTGACTTGTTGTTTTGACAAAAAAGGTAAACAATAACTCGAACTTGTTTTGTCATCACTTAACCAGAGAACCTCAAGTCATTGCGAAAGATCGTCTTCAATGAGACCGAGTATCTGGAGGACAAAGCGCTGCACCTTCTGGGTGAGTACCAGCTGCCCACTTTGAAGCATCTGGAGGTGATCAAGTGCCACGATATTACTGATGACGGCGTACGAGCGCTGCAAAAGATAAAGACGCTCAACTACCTCAAACTGCAGGGCCTGTCTTCGGTCACCAACAAGGCCGCCTGCAGTGAGCTGCTGGAGAAGGAGCTGACCAACTGTGATGTTGACTGGGATTGACTGACACTGACTCGCTTCAGGTCACAAGCTTCGCACTTTATTTAAGCACATTATAAAAGATGAAAACACAATACACAATATTGCCCTGGAATGAGATGGTGTCACTGGTACTAAACGCTAGATGTAGATTCGCGTCGTCAGCATCAGAAAGACGATTCCAAAGCCCAGCAGAAGGGAGGCGACCAGCGAGGTAAGCAGCTCCTGGAAGATGTTGCGCGACTTTTTGCTCACCTCCAGCGTGAAGAACCACCCGAGGAAGATGAGGCCCAGGGTGAGAGACGCGAGGGCGAGGTGCGGGGCGATGGCCAGCGGCACCGGTGGCTGGTAGCTGATCAGTTGAGCCATGGTACTCGATGCTTGAAGAAGAAGTGGGCGGTGAAGTGTCAAACAACTGAAATCAGACTGGCTGAAGACGGGAGAAGTAGACTGAAGAGACTGGCAAACCGGCAGCTCTCTCTCTCGTATGGCCAAATCATCAGTAAAGCAGTGAGAGCAGAGCAGCCATATGCACTCTGATGGCGCTACCTACACATGGCGCTCAATTAACCAAAAAATCAGGTGCTGTCGCCGGCATAAATTGATGCCTTCACGCCGGAAATAAGGTGAAAGGGAGTTTGCTCAAACTTCAGTTTTGCCCTTGATTAGATTGTCCAGAGATGGTTTTATAAGGCAGCTCTTTTACAGCACACTTCTGCACTCCCAGTTTCAGTTGACTCAAACCAAAATGCTCAATTCTCGAATGTTGAGAACCGCAAAGAGAGATTTTTGGGTTTGTAAGCAGTTCAGTTTGAGAGGTACTCTCTAAATGTTTGCTGCTCAAAAGTGCCCAAGGCTTAGAAGATCATAAGAGACACAGTTTCAGTTCTGGTAAACTTGTAATGACAAATCAGTTTGTTTACATCTCTTTCATTCCACCTCTCAGATTCTACTCTGTCCGGTTGATAAGTGTCAATAATTCTTGTTGGCAAAGAACCAGTGTTTGGAAGAGTTCTTCAAGTCAATTAAATGTTCAGCTTGATCCTAGTGATCACCATTCAAACCACCAGCGGGCCAGAAACATTTGGCTTTCAAATGTTTACAAACCTTTAACACCTGGAACTTGTTGACCACTCTTACGTTTGCGAGCTGTGATTGACTAGTTTGCACCAGTTGTTGAGTTTTTAGATTCAAACAGAAACTAGAGAACTCACAAAAAGAAATCTGCTGAGAGAAGGCAAAGTAAAACATTTTCATGAGAACCCAAAACAACCAGTCCCAGCTTGTGAGCTCAGTTGTAGAAAGCTGTGCAAATCCACTTGAACGATACTTATGCTTTTTATTGAAGATTGAAGCAATTCACCGTCAACATAAGCGCTTGTAGTTTGTTTTAGAAAAAGAAACCCAAGATCTTGCCTCCCAGATGCTTTCTTCGGGCCTCTTCGTGGTCCATGATGCCGCCCGATGTTGTCAAGACGAGGTAGCCGAACTGACGAGATGGCAGAAGGTTTCGCGTGTACGACTCCAGATCGTGGAGCTTCACGTCGAATCGAGGACTGATGACACCGCACTTGTTCAGGCGGCCGGTGAGATTGACGACGATTTTGCCGGATCGGTGGTCATCCACGATTTCAAACTCGCCAATGTAACCTAGAAAAGGGGGAAACAAAATTTCATAAGTATCTCAGGAACTCAACAGGGCCCAGAGTGCCAGTCGGTGCTCACCGTGCTTGACCATAACATTGAGGAATTTGACGATCACTTTTGAAGACGGGCGGATCAGCACCTGACGCTTGCCACGCTTTTCAGCGTTGTTGATCGACTTCAGGGCGTCGGCGAGGACGTTCATACGAACCATCGTGTCGCGTTTGTAGCACTTTGGAGTTGGTAGAAGGGGGCGAATCGGGTCAAAACGCGGGCTAAAAGCGGCGAAATTCACCGATTTTGTCTGAGGAGCGGAAAGGAAAGAAGAGATCGAGGGCTACAGCGTGTGTCGTTGTGGCTAGCCGCCGGGGGATCGCGTAGAAGACGTTACAAGCTGGCAAAAAATGTGCAGAAAAAGTGCGATAGGCTGTTGCCTGTGTAACTCGACCTCGTGGGGCTTTCGTAAAGCGTATTACAAAAAAATAAAAACAAATTCGAAGTATTAAGGGGGACACCGCGCGCATTTTGGCGAGATTTTTTAATCTTTTGTTTGATCTAGTTCTAGATGCCTGAGTTTTCTAGCTCTTACATATGTTAAACTAGAAGTCTTTCTGACCAAAATGAGCTTTTGTTTAATACCAAAAGCTAATCTTAACACTAGTTAATCTACTCTAGAAAAAGCGTTTGTTTGTCAACTTTACGCTTAATGCAGCTGTTTGTGTATGTTGGTTGTGGACGAAGTTAGTTTGAAGACCGGCAGTTTGGAACTCTACCCGTCCCTTTTAATCTTTCAAAATAAAAAAAATTTGAACGGGAAAACAGACAACTGATGTTTTCTTGACTTTTCCTTATAAAGAGAAAAAAGAAATGGAGATTGAGAGAAAAGAGATAGTGGTGTTTATATGAGGCATGCTTATATATAGAGGTGGCTAGCTGTCTGTGATAATTAAGTTAGGTGACGGTGTAATGACAATTAGAAAGATGAGTGTATACAAGTATAAGTCGAGTGTATTGACCTATGATGTGTCAATGCTGGGCCACTACAACAGAAAGTTAATTATAATCAGGGTTAAGTTTAAAATAAGCGGAAATAGCAAATCTAATTGTTTCATTTGTTAATAAAGCATTCTTGAAATCAGCGTCATTTCGGTAACGTTTTCGGATTCTAACTACTAGTTCGTACAATGAGTATTCGAGTGAGTTGAGCACTGGTCTCTGATTGATGAGCCACCGGTATGCTTCATCTTCGGTTAAATGGTATACATTTTGAAGTGGAAAAGTTTCGAATTCATTTCTGACATTGGGAATGGTTGTAGCATACTCTGTAAGGCTCCAATAAAACCGAGTTGGTGGATTGACTGGCCCTGGTGCTGGTGCAAGCACATGTTCAACAAGTTTGTGAAAGTTAAACGCTTTTAGTTCGGCTGCTGTGAACGAATTAGTGCTTTTTTTGGCATTGTCGCCACTCCATCGTTGGTTGAAACCAGTGATGAAATCTTTCAAGTCTTCACGTGGAATGCCTTTTTCCTCATACTCTCCCAGTCCTGCATTTTCCATTTTTTCTACATCCTTTTGATGAAACTTTGATGCCAAATGCTGCATTGTTTTTATAGTTTTAGTAAATTTGAGTCTGTCCAGCAAACACGTGAACTGCCCTTTAGAAGCAAGAGCCTTATCACCATTAACAACAAAGGAAGTTGTTAAATATTTTGCCAGTCCACCTTTCTTGGGGATATCCTGACCAAAGATAGAAGGAGAATGAAGGAGGTGAAACGAACCCAAATGATTGGCAGCAAACTTTTGCTTGTCTGTCCTAAACTCCTCTTCGCCCTTGCACATTCCACACGTGAAAACGCCAAAATCTTGTGCATTGTTTGTGCGATCAATCGGTGGTAACTTCTCTTTGACGTCTTTGTGAGTGTTCATGTGATCAATGCAATCAGACTCGTATCTGAACTTAGTAATTTCTGGTTTGGTGTGCTTATAAGGGCATCCAAATCTGCCAATGGCTGGGTCGTCCAGGTCGTCAAGGTGGGTAGGCAAGCCATGCGCTATAGAAAGCATGATGTGACGAGGCTCAGCTAAGTGAATGTAAAAACTTTGATGTGATGAAGATGTCGTCCTGCACACGGGACACTCATTCAACCGCTTTCCCTTTTCTGCTTCAATGTGAGAGTTCAGCGCAAATTTAGAATTAAGTGATTTTCCGCAAAATGGGCACTTGTCTGTGAAAAATAGAGAATAATTAAAACAAGTTTAACTAAAACATTATATTGCACTAACGGTCTGTTATTTTTCCTTTTGGCACCTGCAAATTAAACAAAAATTAAAAAAATTTTAAAACAAGTAGTAAAATCTTACAAAAACATCAGTCGGAGAGTTGAATTTATTAATAAATTTTCCGGGCACTTCAAGCTTTTTTCCTTCGTTTGGCAACTTGGCATTTGCGTTGTTCTTGATGAGCCTGTTGAAAAGACTGGCTTCAAGTGCGGCTTGGAACATTGCAATCTTCCTGTCAAACATGTCTGAACATTCATGACTTTTAGAATTTTCAACGGCTTTAGCGGTTTCAATCCGACCGTAGATCACACTCAATATTTTCGACAAGCTATAATCGTTGGTAGCAAAACGAAGTTGGTCAAAAACCGATATTTTGGAACTGCTATCGACTAACTCTAAAATTGAATACAAACACTATTAGAAAAATACACACAATATTTTACTAATAAAAAAACATACCAGTTTTTACTGCATCGAGAAGTGATGGAAATGAAGCCAGTTTGGTTTTCTGTGAAACAATTAAAATTAATAAAAATTAATATGAAACTCGATCACTAATCTTACCAAAAGGAATTCCATATCGTTGGCCAAACGTTCTTTGTCGTACTTTTTTCTAAAGATGAAATCAAACTGATCAAGAGGAAGAGCGATCTTGTGTTCGGAGTTTAAATCTCCTTCATCAAACAAATCATTTCCAAAGCGGTAGTACGGCAGTGGTTCTCCTGTATCCGTCTTTTTCTGAACAAGCCAGTGAAGGGCGTTGTGAACGCACGGCATGGTGTTGGCTTTGTTCTTAGTCAGAACTCCCGGAGCCTCCAACTTGTAAAGTTGAGATGTTTTTCCAACTCCGCCAATGTTTCTTAGCACTGTTTCAATGCCGTAATCCGAAACGAATTGAAGGGCTTTTCTTGAGAGAAGATTTCTCAGGTATTTCCGTGGATATTCTTTGTGTACACAAAGCTTGTACCCAAACCGAGCAAAATCACCTACTGCAGCATTCATTGTCTGGCCGGTGTGAGTCCAAATGGGTGCAAACTCAGCAAAAACGCATGAAGGGTAATTGTTGCACCCAAACATTTCGACAATGTAGATACTGTCGAAGAGTCCCTTCTTTACTCCGCCTGCCAAATACCAATGGATTTGCTGAGTGCGTGTGTTTACCCGTCCAGATAAAATGTCATTCACGGCAATGAGGTGCTCTGATGGCCGTTTTTGTTGTCCGCTTCCAAAGTAGCAAATGTTGGTTTTGATGATGATGGCTTCTTTAGCTGTGATGTCGAGGGTCTGGTGATCACCAGTAGTTTTCGATAACTTTTCTTCTACAATTTCTTTGACTTCAGTAGTGGCAGTGACGATTGCGTATGCTCTGTACGCTTGAATGTTGTCACTGTTTCGTACAGTTGAACGTGGGTGACTTCTGTCACTTTCATCATCTTTTTCCAAAGGAGCTGTTTGTGCGAATCGCAGTTGTGCTTTTGGACCTTCACGAAACTGTTTGTTGGTAATTGTAGTCACCGAATCGTAAATAGGCAGAAAGTTGTCCATTGTGGCAAAACCACAAATGTTAGCATTTGTGTCGTCGGGCACTTCAATTTTCTCTAGCCTCTCTTTGTAATTTCCGTAGATAACGTTGTTGAATTCCTCAATGGGATAAGATTCATCCAGTTTCATCAATTCGGGAAAAGCACTGCAGTCTTTGTGCCTATAATCAAAATGTGTTAGTATATAATTTTTTGAATTTTTTTGTGTACATACTTAAACGGTTTCCATGATCGGAAATTGTAGTTTACTCCAACTGTTTTAGTTGGGATAACCGAAATGATGATTAAGGTGAGAAACATGAACTTGATCAATGATGCCATTTTTGGTGATTGTCAATTTAAAGTGACTTAAAGTAAACATTTAAACAAATTGTTAGTTAAAATGTATAAAATTAATTTACATGTTTCTTACCGACTTCAGCGCTGGACCCTCAAGGTCTACAAACGGCTCCTGAATGGGTGGCTGCAAACTTTAAGATTTGCCTTGATCCAGCATATAAGTGTAGATCAGACAAAAACTGGTTCACCGAGAAATCCGTTCGGCTCTAGATTGGGCCTGTCGTCGAGAGGTCCGCTCGACTCTTGATAAAGCAATACTTGAGTAGGCAAATTGCAAGCAAATGTGATGGCGCCAATTTGTTCTGCGCTGTGTTTGATCACACACTGACTAACAAACGGCAAGCGTGCTTCCTAAAATGGCCGAAAACTATAGGAATAGCTAGCAGTCCCTAGCAGAGTCAATTGAAAGAGTGTAAAATCGAAGAGCTTCACTGCACTGCGGTCCAATTCTGTACCCTTTCTGTGGATTTTGGTCCCCATTGATGGAATTTAACAAAAATTAGTTACAATATATGCCAATAGTTGGCGTAGTTGATAAAGATAAAATTAAAAACAGCCATAAAAATCAGATATTAAGAATTATTTAAGAATATTAAATTGTGTCAAATAAAGAATATGATTTTTGTGTTTTTGTAACATTAATTCTGGCTTGTGTTTAAAAACATTGAAATTAAATTGAGTTGTGTTTGGGTTTGGCAGTTGTTGAGACTCAATTGAATATGAGTTTTGATTGCTTGCCTAAAACTCGTGTCCTATCTAGGTTTGTTTAGTTTAACAGTTAATGAAAAGTAAGATTTTACTAGCACTCGCCATTTTACATATCAAATCAAACACAACAACATTTGTCGGTCATTTAAATGAAACCAACAAGTTTGCTATCAAATGAAAACAAATGTTTTCTACGCTGATTTTTCATTTTAACTTTTGCGATTTTTTTGTTTTGTATTTTTCAATAAACTGTATCTTTTATTAAAACAGTTTTGTTAGTGTCCTTGTCCCTGCAAAGACTGCGATTCAGCGCACTACAAAATATTATTTTAGAAAACAACAAATTTGCTAAAAACTTGCAAAATAACAAATTGGCTGTTTGCAAAAATAAAACTGATGTTCTGCAAAACTCATATTATTTTCAGATCAAGGCAAAAATCAGCCTATAAAAGAGCTAACGAGGGAAAATTATCGTTCAGTAAAAACTGATTTACTTGACTTGAACATCTTTGAAAAAGTCTTTTAAAAAAAATTTTTGTGTTTAAGCGTTTTTTGTGTAACTTAGCGGTTCTCGGAAAATCGGGTCTCAAAGTTGACGCTTTTTATATGTGTCGTAAGCAAAAACAATCGATACTAAAAACAATCGAAGCAAGAAACTGCAGTAACAGTAGGAATGAATTTACAAAAAAGTGAACTTTGAGGCCTGATTACTCGATAACCGCTAAGTTATGCAGAAAACGCCTGTAAACCTAAATTTTTATTTAAAAAGACTTTTCTAACGATGCCCAAGTCGAGTGGATCAGCGTATACTAAACGATGATGCTCCCTCGTAAGAATGCCAGCAAGCTAACACAGGTTAAGTGCTTTCTCTGACGCCCCAGAGACAAGTGACGTAGATCTACTTTGAACAATACTTATTATGAAACTGATGCTTTGAGTACTGCTTTCATGACTCCTCCTATACCGTAGTTCTTTTTTGCTTTTCTAAACTTTTGGGTGTTGCAGTTAATCTGATTTTTTTCACCGAATTGGTGGGCTACATGATGTGCAGTGCTGCCCAATTTTTCCAAAAGAACTCGATTTTTGTTAGTTGTGAATGCAATAAACAGTGCCCACAATCGAAACAAAAGGAAAATTGCCGTCCTTCACTGAAAAATAAATGTTTAAAGACGACCAACTTCCTACCAAATAATTCATGTAACACACCAATTCGGTGCAAAAAAAATCAGTCTAGTTGCAGCACAAGTTGCAAAAACCGTTTGTCTTGTTACGTCTTCTACGATGTCTAATTTCCCACCGTTTGGAAAATGACTGCGAATATAGTGCCCACTGACTGTCTTCTTCTCTCACCAAACTTGTTGAGTTTTGTTAAAATTTAATTTGACAAAATGAACCGATTTGTTTTAATTGTGTTAGTTTTGTTGCCATTTACTGTGTTTGGTGTAATTGAAGATTATTATCGTCCTGAATGCAATCACAATAGTCTCTGTGTGCCTAAAGTGTTGGATAACATGAGTAAGTTATTTTTTAATTATGCCTTTTGCAAGTTTTTTTATAGAAAATAGCCGGAGTTAACATGACTGCCCCAAACCAAGTTTAATTTTAATAAAATACACTAATTTTAAAGTTAACATAACTAAATTTTTCAATACTTGTCATTTAAATAGAAATCGGCTCAAATGGAAATTTTTTGAATCATGCGCAAACAGGCAAATTTAATCTCCAGTTAAATTATCAAGTTACCACAGATTTAAACACTTATGAAGATTACTTCTTCGTTTATGTTGTTCTGGACAGCAAACTAATTGCAAACGTTCTAGAATCAAAAACGTTTAAATCCACAGACACCAGAGAACAAAGACACAGTTACTCTGCTGAAGTACTTGAAACTTTGATAAATGCTTTTGTGTACGTCGGTTCGGGCGAATTCAAAAGGATGCGTCAACACTTGTATTTTTCGTCTTCACAGTGCCCTTCAAAAGAGAAAAACTTTATTCATGCTTTTACAACACCAGTTTCAATGTTCATCTGCTCAAGTGTACACCACCCATTTCCTGAAGACAAGTCTCCAGCTGTAATGGTTTATCCTGTGATGGCATTTGAAACACTTGAAGCAGCTAGGGATGTTGAAGCCTCACTTATTTATTTTCTTAACAATCAGCTTGTGAATTTGGACGATTTTCAAACCGAATTTTCAAATTCTTTTACTCATAAAGTTCCAGAAGAGAGACATTTTTTAGCGCATTATGCTTTGGAGTACATGTTTCGCTTTTTATCTATTGGGGATGACACCGATAGATACTCACTTTCAGATATACCTGATTACAAATTGCATAGCCTTACAACATTTGGTTTGTACGGGAGTTCAAACCAAGGCAAAAAGTTGCTCTATCAAGGCAACTTTCTCTACTTTTTTCAATCTCAAAATTCACAAGTTGCAATTTGGATTCAGTTGCCGTTCAATGAAATTGGTTCTGACTTTATTATGAGTGCAAACGCAAACAACTACATTATCAACAATATGGTAAAACATTTTCTGGTGAGTTTTTAAAATGTTATATTCTATTGTTTAAAATGTATTTTTCAGGTGATTTTTAAGAACAATGCTGAAGCTGAGTTTCGTTGTGTGGAAAATGATTTCAGTATGTAAATATTTACTTTTTATTCCTTTTACTAATTACAAATTATTTGTAGATCGTAAACATACGGCTTTTTCAGGTATGAAGTCCCTTAAAAAACTCGTTGAAGCCATCTATAACTCGATGATAAACTGTTTTGGAGCTCCAAGTGATAACTCTTTGAGCTATTTGCTATTTCAACGTTTTCGTGCCAAATTTGAATATTCTTTAACTTTTATGTTGTATGTCATTGATGAGCAAAATTATTGTCCATTGTCCGGCGCTGAACCTAATGAAAACGTTCCTAAACAAATTCCCGAAGATCTTCACGATAGATTTGAGTTTGCTGTAAGTATATTTTTTAAAATTATACAATTGTTAATAATTATTTTTAGGTTACACGTTTTGTTAAATGGGACGAACTCGCTGATGCTAATGATCGGCAGGACAATGAAGATGATGGTGGTGATGAAGATGAAAATGAAGATGGCGGTGGTAATGATAGTGATGAAGACGGTGATGACAATGATGGTGATAACGACGACGCTGGGAACCAAGGTTCTCAATCAGATCAAATGGAATGGAATTAATATTTTTAGTATTTTTGATCTATTTAAATGTAACAACATTACTAGTTCTAAATAAACAAGGTCTCAGTCGAGCTCGTTTTGCTCACTTCTAACTTAACTGTGTTTTGCCGACATTTTTTATAAGTTTGGGCAACGGTTCACCCTGATGACCTTTGCGCATTGTGAACGCCCACCGACTCAGGCCCCATTTGGTTTTTTAGAATTCAGCTTTTAGCTTTTGTTTTGTTGTTTTGTCAAAAAGATATTTGTTCATCAAGCAATGAAGGGCAACATTTCCCCCTCTCCCCGCAATCCTATTATTTCCATCATTCCAACCAGTGTCCAGTGCATACCGCGTATATGTATATAAACATCAGTTACTCCCATTAAACGTTACTTCATTCGCATCATAGCACTGATAGTGTCTGACAGTCACTTCCAAAATGCCATTAAATTAAATAGTTCAACCAAAATATACTACTACTAAAAACCATGCAGATTTGTTATTTACTAAGGGTAGCATTAGACTAAACAGGCACAACAACAATCAGCAGCGCAAAACCAGACATTGACTCGATTAAGAGAGACGGGTGGCGTTTCAAGAGGTCTGTCTCAGAAACTGGTTCGTCAGCAGCAAATGTAAACATACAGCGGTTTCACTGCTTGCGTCAAACGTAAGGCTGTTGGAAAAAACTTTTTTTTCTATAGTAGATTAACCAGTGTTAAGATAGGCTTTTGGTATTGAACAAAAGCTTATTTTGATCAGAAAGACTTTTAGTTTAACATATGTAAGAGCCAGAAAACTCAGGCATCTAAAACTAGATCAAACAAGTGATTAATAATGCACATTTTTGAGCGTTTTCTCCAAGTTTTTTGTCACTGCGCCATCTTCTGACCAGTTCTTGATACGTTTAGTGCAGATTGCTTCGTACGCTTACAAGCGCTCCACTGTAAGAAAAACTTTTCCCTAACTAATCAAGAGATGGCGCAGTGACACAAAACTCAATAAAATAGCTCAAAAATGCTGATTTTTAATCTCTTGTTTGATCTAGATTTTGATGTCTCAGCTTTTTTATTTTTACATATGTTAAACTAGAAGTCTTTTGAGTAAAATGAACTTTTGTTTAAAATTAAAAACAATTAGAAACATGCTCAGAACTGAAATGCAAAAGTTATAGATTGTATGGCTAAAGCAGCGTTTGTTTACATTGGTGCTAACGAACCAAGTTTTGAGACTGTCCGCTGTTTGCATTTGCTGACGTAACAGGGTTAGAATTAGTACAGGGCCCAATGATGGGCGTCATAAACATTAGACTGCTGTGCCAGTAATTTCATCTCATAATATTCTAGATTCACAGTTATCTATATTTCCAAAATTGTAAAATTCTGAGCTAACTGTGTAGCCACTCGTTCTACACAGCTTTGCATTGAAAATTCAAAATTCACAGTTTTAAGTGATTTCAACTGTGAGCTGAACTGAAAAACACAATCAATTTTGTAACAATTTTTATTGATTTAAATGGTTTAAAATAAATACAAAAAAAGGTTATTTAAACAAAGCAATCACTTGAAGTTTTACGCCTGGGCTGTAACGAGACTTTCTGTGCACCGAGCATCCTATTCCAATCTTTTCGATCAGCTTCCACTCAATGTCAGAGTACTCACGCTCTTCAAAATCGTTCTTTTTGGGAATAACTTGCGATCCCCATTTCTCGTCAAAAATTTCCTCGACTGAAATTGCTAGGGATGGCTCGTTGATTGAGTCCCACCAGCGAGCCCATGTCAGATAGCCTAAATGAGTTTTAGGTTGTTCGCCGTCGCTTCCCATTTTTGTGGCCAAGATGCTTGCTTCACCTGCAATTAGGCTTGACCATTCAACAGTAGGAAGATTTGCTTTTTCTCTTTGTTTGTTAATCTGCTGGAAAACCGAATAGGACAAGCTTTCAGGACAAAATGATTGAGCCACACTGAACTTAATTAGCTGTTCGCTCGGCTCCAAAAAGGAAGTTTGTCCGTTTGCTTGATCATCTTTGCGGGTCCATGTGTTAAAGAAAATAGCAATTTGGATTATCACATCTCCACCGGGATATCTCCACGATGAGCATCCGATTCCGATGTCTTTGGTGTTCTGCCATTCCGTTTCAGTGAATCTTCGTGTATGACTTGCAGTATACTTTGGAAGTATTCCCTTACCCCAAAATTTGTTTTCAAATGGTTCCCAGAATCCGAGTTGCATTTCTTCTAGGCTATCTCTTGAATATTTGCCCCAAATCAGTTGTCCATACCGAGCAAAAGATGGTTTCTCATACACATGCTCTTTCCGGTTTGACGATGCCCAGGCCTGGGCTGCTTCACTCGTTTTTTGAGACAAAGCTAAGGGAGGATAGTGCTCCTCAATTCGCTGTCGGTTGAATTCGTTCAGGATTCCCAGTGTGAAAAAAATCGGACAGTGATCCTGAGGAAACTTAAAAATGCTGGGATTTTGTGGAGCCGATTTCAGTGTCATCGAAATTGACGAATCAGATGTTAAAAGTTTTGCCATGTTTCGGCGTTCAAACACACATTTTTCGCCGTTTTCAAAGCTATCACTCGGTTCAGCCGCTTCCAGTCCATTTAACTGCAAAATCAATTGCTTTCATTAGATAATTTTTAATTAAAGTAATTAAAACTTACAGCGATTAAGTACGTGATGACTATTATGGTCACTAAAAGCTTTAGGAGTCTCATGTTGGATCGCAAAATGAAATACATGTTTACACGTTAGCACTTAAACGGAAAATAGAAATTGCTTCAGTGCGGCCAGAGACATGTATATTTTTTCCCGGGGAAAAAACTACCAATGCGAACAGTGCAGGAAAGTAAAAGGCGCCAAAGGGCCACAGCGCGCACTAAAAAGAGCCGGCCCCCTTGAAACATCAGGGCAATCGACTATATTGACACCACTGGCTCACATGTTTGGCGGAGTCCGCGCCGGACTAGGGAGGCGCGGCGGCGGGGTCAGGTTAAACTCCGACGGCCACTACTTTCTTCCAGCTTGCTTGTTGTTGACTCCGACGCCCGAATTACCAAGTACTGCCCGTGCTTTAAGAGCCCCCAAAAAACTGTGGTGATCACTGGTGGAGAACGCTCACCGTGTTAACATTTTGCTGCGTGTTGCCAGTGGCAGCTTGGGACTGTTAAAGCAGTGTTACAATGTCTGTTTTGACGTGAGTGGCTCACATGTTTGGCAGAGAAATCGCACTGTGCAAATGCGTTGCAACTGGTTTGTTATTGCTTTGCTTACGCTTTTCCACTGTAAATGCTGTTCCAAAACATTTGTAATGTTTAGATAAGCCGGCGCGGCGAAGGCCGCGCCGGACTAGGGAGGCGCGGCGGCGGCCGCGCCGTCTTAGGGCGGTGGGATCAGGTAGGGTCAGACGGCCACTGCTTCCTTCCAGCCCGCTACTCTATTGCTCATTGATAGAAAACAGCACAGGCGAAAAGCTTTTGACCTACAACCACGCGACAGACAAAACGCGACCTACTCCTAAAGTACGTGCCACAATCGCAGTGGCCTGGCTAGCCTTGCCAAGCCAACCGCCAGGCTGCTAGGCGGCGCTGCACCTGGCCACCTCGAATCGCCCTCTTCCGGTCCGGCGGAGGGGGCCAGAAACCGGCGGAAGTAGTCAAAAAGTCGACTTGACCCGGATCGGGCGCCAGTCCGGGCCCCTGGTGGGCGTGAGGGCACCTGTCCGGGCAAAGTCAACGGCGGGCGTCACGTTCTCTGCGAGCGATCGCTTTCTGCTGCTCGATTCGCAGCAGCACAATAGGGAGAAAGAAAGCAGCAGCAGCCGCAGCCGCAGCCGCGGCCGTACATCAGCCAAAGCAGCAGAATCCAAACTGCTGCTCACCGACTGACGGAGGCCTGGAGGATCCTCTGCCTACTCTCCCCTCTGCTAGCTAGCTGGCTCTACTCTCTGACTGTGTCTCCTGATGATTATTATAATACCGCCGCCGCCGCCGTCGTCGCCGCAATGCCCAGCGAGATTAGTTTGCATAATAGGCGATTGATTCACCGCTAGCACGACGACCACCACCACTACCACTGATTGCCTGCCGCCTGCCTGCCGGTCCCCATTGTTGAGACAGTTTGGGCTGCAGGAGACGAAGCTTCAGCTTCTACTTCGGCATCTCTTCACCTCTTCTTCTTCTTCTTCTTCTTCTTCGGTGCTCGCAGACAACAGTAGCAGAGGCCATAGTCGTCACCGCCGTCTCTTCATCACCACCACCGTCTCTTCACCTGCCTTCACGGTCTCTTCATCCTCTCTCATCGCCTTTGTTGTGTGCTCAAGTTCATCGCCACCGCCATCCCCATCATCGTCACTGTCATCGTCAAGTCTCCCAGCACTTCGACAGCACCACCACCTGACCGGCCATGTCGGCCGAAGAGAAGATAACAATAAGTGAAGACCTACTCACTAGGCTAAAAAAGTAAGTGCCGCTGTGACTGGTGCTGTGACCCTTTTACTGACCTGACGTACTAAATCTCTCCACCCTCCCTCAGTTACATGAATGATCCCGTCTACAAGGAAACGGTGGAAAACTCATCGTCATATAATGAACGTCTTGTCAAGGAGCGTAAGACACGTTTGCCATTTCTCGACGCTCAAACGGGAGTTGCTCAAAGTACGCTTGTTTTGGCCGGTTCTATTTTGTTCTACTGGCACTTCATTCTCTTCTTCTTCTCCTTTCTAGGCGACTGCTACATATGGTCAAACAAACTGGACCGTATGCCCGGCTACTATTCAGCACAGCTCTATTCATATCCCGCACGAAGGTGGCGGAAAAAGCGGCGACAATACCTACTGAATCATCAGAACAACTACAACAGCGCCAAAGAGGCTGAACACTCTGCCCAGAGTGGCGAAAATGTGAACGCGCTTTCCAGTGAATCAAACAGCAACGTCAGCAGTGGTGCAGGCTCCTCGTCCACCTTTGGCCTTTCCAATTCGGGCGCCAGTGTTTCGACGAATGGCCAGAATGGAATCGGTGGCAGTGGTGCTGGTGGAGGAGGAGGATTAGGCAGCAGCAGCAATGGCCCCGGTGGCTCCGGCCTCAATGACACCTTTGAGGACTCAAAGGACTCCTGGCTGCGTGACTACGATGACGGCAGCGACATGCCGGACGCCGGTGAACTGGACGACCCCGAGTCGGACTTTGACGACTACGAGGAGTACTCCTCGAGGAAGAAGAAGTCCAGGCGCAAGGAGTCGGTGAAGAGAAAGCGCGAATACACCGACGCTGAGAAGCCGTTTCAATGCGACGTGTGCGGCGCCCGGTACAAGACGCGGCCTGGCCTTTCGTACCACTACTCGCACAGTCACCAGGACAGTGGCGGCAGTGCTTCTGGTGCCGGTGGTGGTGGTGGCAGTAGTGCTGGTGCTGCTGGTGGAGGTGGAGGAGGCAGTGGCAACGGCAACCACTCGGCGAACGGCATCAGAGGAGGCGATGAGGACGAGTCGGCGTACAACAGCAACGCGTCCTCTGCCTCTACGCCCACCCACAGCTCCAACAGCGCCAGCATTCACAAGGGCGCACACAACAGCATCAACCAGCACCCCAACCTGAGCAGTGCCCTCGGACTGTCTGGTAGTGGTGGTGGTGGTGGTGGCCCTGGTCAAGGACCGGGCGGCAGCCACCCGTCATCCATGAACAACAACAATGTCCCTAACTCTATGCATCCGCTCGCAAATCACACCCATCCAAGTCATCCCAGTACCATGAGTTTACCTCCACCGCCGCAACTGCCACTGCCTCCCAACAGTGGTGGTCACCCTAACGCAAACATCGGCAACAATGGTCCTGGTGGGAGTAGCAGCATCTCCCACAACTCCAGCAACTCCACCACCAACAGTAATAGTAGTGGTGGTGGTAGTAACAGCAACAACAACTTCAACAATAGCAACTCTTCACAGCTGCCGCCGCCTTCTTCATCCTCCACAGCCCCCTCATCACAGACAAACAGCAATTACAACTTGCAAAACAGTAACAGTAACAGCAGTGCATCGACAAAGACGCCGCTTAACTCGTCTTCGGACGACAAAGAAAAATCTAAAGGTAATCGCCTTGTTTCTTAGCGTCTTTTTGCCCTTACTTTTTTACATACACCGATTCAATCGTTTTAGTCGACTTCTACCTATTCGTTTAGTGTGTGCTCTCTCTCTCTCTCTCATTGACAACAACTTTCCCATTATCCACTTTCATTTCTTGATGACTTTATAAATAATTTTATAACTTTACGATCCTTTTCGACAAATTCTTTACCTTTCGTTTGGAATGCATTCTCCACCTCCTCCTCCTCTCTATCTTCTCCTTCTCCTGCTCTTCCACTTCCTCTTCCTCCTTTTTCTTTCCCTTCTTCTATTTTGTATGCTCTCTACGACCTTCTTTTAAATAGTGTGATAAAATATAAGAAAGAGAGATGGCGATGATGATGACCAGAGAGAAAAAGTACCGACTGATTGGGTGTTGCTTTTGTTTATCATTCCTCTGATTTGCCAGCCAATACTTAAAGTTGTGTTAATGCTGTATAAATATTGACAAAAATATTATAATGAAACTTCTTCTGTTCTCTTGCATGATTGATTAACGCCATTCTCTTTGTTTTTCCACCTCTACTCTCCATATTCTCCACTCTTCTCACTTTTTCACACTGGTCACTGAACACACACACACACGCACTTCTTCTACTGTTGTGTGTTGTGTTGCGCTCGGTTGAGCTCACAGTTGGGCTCTTTGATGAGACGGCAACTCTAGAAAGCATGGTTATCTAAAAAACATTATTTGCACTGACATACTCTCACTACTACTACCCCACTACTCGGTCACTCTTCATTTGGTAAATGCTACTTTTTGTTTGTATAAACTCTCTCTCTCTCTCTCTCTCCTTTTATACTCTTTTCTACCTCCTCACTCTCACTCCTGCCTCTCTTCCTTCTGTATAACAACAATAATAATAATAATAATTTCTAATCTAATCTCCAAACTACTTACCCTACTACCATACGAAAAGTAGCTACTACTTTTTTGTTTGTTGCCCTTTCACTGTCACTGTCACGCACTGTCACTAACCGCTGCCATTACCATGTTTTCTTTTTCTCTTTTCTCTCGTTTTGCTTCAACCCCCGAACGATCACCGAACGAACCAACGCGCAGATCCACGAAACAGAGGGGCCGCCTCGCCGCAGACGTACTGTGATTTTTGCCTGGGCGACTCTACGGAGAACAAGAAGACGAACACCGCCGAAGAGCTGGTCTCCTGTTCGGACTGCGGCCGCTCGGCGCATCCCACCTGTCTGCAGTTCACTGCCAACATGATCCTCTCGGTGAAGAAGTACCGGTGGCAGTGCATCGAGTGCAAGTCCTGCGGCCTCTGTGGCACCTCGGACAATGATGTAAGTGGTTGAAACTTGTTACAGTTTTTCTCCCATTCTAACCTTCTACTGTTTTTTCAGGATCAACTGCTTTTCTGCGATGATTGTGATCGAGGCTACCACATGTACTGCCTGAAGCCGCCACTGCATGAGCCCCCGGAAGGCTCCTGGAGCTGTCACCTGTGCATCATTGAGTACCACACGCCGAAGAACAGTAACAGTAGTGGTGGTAGTGGCGTCAGTGCCAGCAGTGCTGATGCGCCAAAATAGACCAGTCTTTGGGCTGTGCACTACGTGTGCACCCCTCCTCCTTTCTTCTGTACAGATAAACAGTTAAACACTACCTGCATTTCTATCTCCTTCTTTTCTTCCAGGCTCTAATGTAAAGTATTTTTCTACACATTTACCAATCCACACACAAACACACACACACGCCATCGCATGTTCATTCACCCCACACCGATCGCTTTCACCTTTTTTGCTACTACCACCACCACCTTCACCACAAGCAAGCCAACTCGTCCCTGTGCTCTCTTTCTCTCCCTCTCCTATCTCTTGTACAAAACTGACGCTCTTTCTCAGTCTCATTTCGCTTGAAAGATTCTCCGTTTATATTAAAGAAAATCTGATTAATATTTTGTTGTTGTTGTAACTGTCACTGTTTGGCACAATCCAACAGTCTTTTTCTTAGTTGACTGCTGCCACTTGTCGGCGCGCCCTCTACTCATTCTCATCTATCTATCTATCTAGTGGCCTAATCTGCCTGCATTTTTCTCATTTAGTGGGCATAGTATACAATGCAAGCAAAGCTCGAGTATTTAGTTGTCAGAGTTGTCGGAACGGAGCAGAGTTGTGCGGAGTGGAGGGGGAGAGGAAGACACAAAAATTGAAAGTGCTCCGGCAGTGGTTATATAGCAGTGGTCCGCTACACACTTTTCGGGTAATGCTCTGTGGCCGATGTCCGAAATGGTGAGCGAGTGTCTCTCTGTTTGCACTTCTATTTGAGTCGTTTGTTTACGTGTGCCAGTGCCAAAATTGTGTCCACTCGATTTTGAAAAGCTTTGCTGGTCCACCATGGAACCACCCCACCGCCCGAAGACCTCATTGCAGGCCCTCCTGGCGAGCAGCAAGTGCCGGGCCATCAACGCCAACGCCAACAACAGCAGCAGCAGCTGTCAAGGTAAGTGTCAAAGCTGGCGTGCCTGGAGGATCATCTCATCGGAGAGAGAGGAGTGCACACAGGCTGAGCTGATAATCAGAGTTGATGAGCAGACGATGAAGACGATGCACATCAGATGCGCATTGACGCGGCACGTGCACATGCACTATCACTTTTGCCATCACTTGTGTCTTCTGTGCGTCTTCTGGCCATAACTCTGTCCACAGCTGTGTGTAACCTTAACCCCTTTGGACGACTACGACACAGTTGTTCAGTGGCATCGAAAATAGTCGTGCGACCTTACGTAACTGAGTTTGAAATTGCGCTGCTTAATGTAACATTAATGCAGTTGGCGGCGCTCTAATGAGCGGCGGTGGCCAATGCATTGGAAACAGACGAAAGGGCACAGCAGTGAAAGTGCAGCTCGTCTAATTAATGCGAAACGTGCACTTTGCATTTAAGAGAAGGAGGAGAGGAGAGGAGCATCAAGACAGAGTCGCTCTCACGCACAGCGGACTGAACGATTCAATGTCTCCTTGGACTACAGACACACACACACTGCCCAAATGTCAAATGAAAAACAGTGCTGGAGATGACAGTGCACTGATGTCACCGATAACCGACGAGAGCAAAGTGCGCAACAATATACAAATGAATAGCGTTACATGAATTGCGTTGAGGAACGAACACTGCCGTTGCTGTTGCTGCTTGCAAATTGCCCACTGATGAGGCGACGGCCAGTCATTCACTCAATCTACTTGTCTGCCTGCTCGTTCGTTCACCTGTGCTGCAATCGATACCTGTAAAAAGTGAATGATCAGCAGCAGCAACAGCAAAACTATAGCACTTTCAATGTTCTAATTTGGAAATTGACGACAACGACGACTGAAGCGGTGTGTGTTGTTCCAAAGGCAGACATGTGTCGCGGTCAGTGTCGATGATGTTGCTGCTGTCTTCCCCACACTTCTTGAGCGATTGGCGATTGAGGCCAATCCGCCGATGAACTTGAACCGAGGAGGATGACGTTACTTTCTCTCTCTTTCTCCCCGTTCAGTGATGGGCCTCCCCTTCTCATGCAGACAGACAGAGAGTTATACTTTCCCCTTTCAAACGGCGCAATCAGCAGCTCAGGCAGCGGAGTATCATTTCATTCAGCTAAATTAATGAGCCACTCTGTGTTTTCTTTGCTTCTCTCTCTCTCTCCTTCTCTCTTCTGGCCACAATCACTAATCAGCAGTGAGAGTGTGTCTGCACGGGCATTGTAATTCGCCGTTAGTAGGGATAGTAGTAGGATAGTAGTGGCAGTAATAGTGTAGTTAATTGGCAAATGGGCACCTGTATGCATACACACATGAAGCACACAGAGACACACAAACACACATTCAGTTGATGTCAGCTAGCTGCTTTTTCCTACCGCTTCGAGCAATCGAGCACTGCAAATTGCAACGCATCCACCAACACCACTACTACTACTGCACAATTAATCCCCTGACATTCGCGGAACTGACAGGCTGAAACAACAGAGTGCCACTGTTGTCCTACTGCACTACGCACAGACACACACTAGTCACTGTAGATCAGATCAGAGATTGATTTTGATTGCCATCTTTTGCTGTGTTTGAAGTTCAAGTGTGATTGAGTGATCCAGTTTACACTGTTTTGGCTTTCGATTTTGTTGTTTCTGATCTTCACTGTGACTTTGTCCCTTTCGTAGAATGTAACAGTCGAAATCACTCCAACAGTGGTCCTCCGATTCAGCAGCAGCATCATCAACAACTACCTCCGAGCAGTGCCATGCAAAAGGAGTCCTGCAATACCGAGGGCGGAAAAGGGGGCGGCGGGGGCGGAAGTAGTTTTTACCAGCGCTCCGCAGAAGGAAACGCTCTTCAGTTCAACAAAAGCCACGATCTTCACATCAGGCCGTCTTCGCCAGCAACTGTCGCCTCGACAGCAGCTGACCACCACCTCTTCACATCCGCATCCAAAGATCTGGCAACTATTCCGCGGTTATTCAATGGAATACCCTCATCATTATCATCATCATCGCCGCCTCCACTGCCAGCAGCTAAACTCAGCGAGCTCTTCACCAGCAAGCTCACCCTGGAGGACAACTGGCAGATGTCGAAGAAGAACATTCGGGATCGCAGCGCCGTCATGTTCATGAGTGAGGTGATGAGTGATGTTCACTTTCTCGTCGGAGGAGGTTGCTGTGGCTCCTCTTCCCCCGATGGGTCGTCCTCCCCCGAGGGCGAAGAGTCATCACCATCCTCCTCCTCCTCACCTCGGATGCGCATTCCCGCGCACAAGTACGTCCTGGCCACTGCCAGTTCGGTCTTCTTTGCCATGTTCTACGGGCCGCTGGCAGAGCGGAAGGATGAGATCGAAATCCCCGATGTCGAGCCGAGCGCCTTTATTATCATGCTCAGGTAAGTGATGATTGAAAAGTGGCCCACTTTGCTGATGTTGATGATTTCGCCATTGCAGATACCTCTACACGGACCAGGTCACCGTGGAGGCGGACTCCGTCCTCGCCGTGCTCTACTGCTCCAAGAAGTACCTCCTGCCGCACCTGGCAAAGATCTGCGTCAAGTACCTCGAGTCGAATCTGACGGCGCAGAACGCCTGTCTGCTGCTCAGCCAAAGTCGCCTCTTCGACGAGACCGTCCTCGTGGAGCGATGCTTCGAGGTGATCGATGCACAGGCAGAGCTCGCCTTGGCCTCTGACGGCTTCACGCAGATCGATAGTGACACGGTGCGGCGAATACTCAGCCGGGAGACGCTGAACGCCAAAGAGGTCAGTCCTTTTAGTCTGTCTGGCAAACAGTTGATGCGAACAGTGTCTGTGTCCGGATTCCAAAGTGAGAAGACTTCTGACCCACAATCACTTCCTTCCCTTTCAGGTAGTCATCTTCGAGGCGGCTCTCAACTGGGCCACTGCCGAGTGCCGGCGGCAAAAGCTGGAGCCGACGGCGGAAAATCAGCGCTCCATCCTGGGCGACATTTTGTTCTGCGTCCGCATACCGGCGATGACACTTGAGGAGTTCGCCAATGGCCCGGCACAGGTGGCCATTCTCTCGGTGAAAGGTAGGGCGCTGCTGATTGCTTTCCTTCCATCATCAACATCTAATTTTCCCACCCTTGAACTTGATGGCAGAAATCAATGACATCTTCCTGCACTACGTGGCCACCAACAAGCCGTCGCTGGACTTTCTGGCAAAGCCTCGGCTCGGACTGACGCTGCAGAAGTGTCATCGCTTTCTCTCCTCCGCCTATCGCAGCAACCAGTGGCGGTACCGCGGGCGCTGCGATTCAATTCAGTTCAGTGTTGACAAGCGCATCTTTGTGGTCGGCTTCGGTCTGTACGGCTCCTCCAATGGAGCTGCCGAGTACAAGGTGAAGATCGAACTGAAGCGGACGGACTGCGTTCTGGCGACGAAGTGTACTCGGTTCTTCTCCGACGGCAGCAGCAACACCTTTCCCGTCTACTTCGACACTCCCATTCAAATTGAAGCCGACATCTTCTACATTGCCTCAGTGGTGCTGGACGGCAGTGAGCTGAGCTACTTCGGACAGGATGGTCTCAACGAGGTGTCACTTGACTGTGATGTCAACTTTCAGTTTCAGTGTAGCGCCGAGAGCACCAACGGCACCGGCGTTCAGGGCGGACAGATTCCGGAGATACTTCTTTACGCGCCCAGCAAACAGTCGAGATTATTGTCCGGCAAATACTCACATTAAAAGTTTTCATTAAAAGTTGTCATTTTGACTTTTACGTTTAGAAAAAAACCTAAAAATCTCTTTGAATCGGATTTTGTTTTGTTTTGATTTGAAAAGTCAGCAGCAGTGGCCGCAGCGGCGCCACCAGTCGGCAGCAGCCGGTCGCCACCGGGTGGCAATAGCCCACGTGCTATTTTGTCTATTTCGACTCTCTTCCCTTCTCCAGCCTGCCTTTTCCTCTCTCGCTCTCTTTTGCTGCCTCGCCAGGCCTCTTCACTGTCCATTAACTCGTGTTTCACCCGATCCAAAATGGTCAACGTACCCAAAACTCGCCGCACCTACTGCAAGGGCAAGTGCAAGAAGCACACCCTCCACAAAGTGACCCAGTACAAGAAGGGCAAGGAGTCCAGCGCCGCCCAGGGACGTCGTCGTTACGACCGAAAACAGCAAGGCTTCGGTGGTCAATCCAAGCCCATCTTGCGTAAGAAGGCCAAGACCACCAAGAAAATCGTCCTCCGTATGGAGTGCTCTGAGTGCAAAGCCCGTAAGCAGCTGCCCATCAAGCGATGCAAGCACTTCGAAATCGGTGGCGACAAGAAGAGGAAGGGCCAGATGATCCAGTTCTAAGGCGGTTAATTTTCGGCTGAATTCAACACACACGTTCACCTAATTATCGCCCTGTTACTGGTTCTTACAAATAAACAACATCTTTTGTAACTGTTCATGACCTGACCTTTACTAATTTTCTATTTGTACTCTTTCAGAATGCTCATCGGTAAAGTTGTTATTGTTGGATCATCGTCAACAAATGTCGGCAATGTCAGTGGACGTGTGTTTGTCTCTGCAAAACACACGTTGGTTCACTACATTGGTCCTACAAAATGTGGATGATTGATTTCTGGATAGAGTTGAGAGAGGACTTATCCAATGATTGGTCTGAAAGAATGCAGCGTTTGCCAATTGTTTTGTTTTGAAAGTTTTGAATTGGCAGTTTTCACTTTTGATGAGTTCAGATATGATAACTTTGAGTTCTGCTATTTGTTATTGCATGATTCTTTTGAAACTCTTCTGAAACTTGGTAGAAGACTCGTTAGCCCACCAAACAACTAAACAACTAATTACTTGTTCATTTGAACCTGAAATTCAACACTGCTGAAAACAGATGAGTGCTGATGGTTGTTGTTATTTTGTTTATCAAATGTTAGTGTTTGATTTTACCAAGTTATGATTACGTTTGTTAAGTTTGAATTTCACTTATAATTGATCCAAACATACATACAATTCTTAAAATTCTCGACATTATTTCATCTCGGTAGTTTTAAAACGTCAACATTTCACGTTTCCACGTTTCAGCTCGCTCACCTGTAATCTTCACCGTCAGATGTCACTTCAGCCGTCAAAGTGAACAAAAAATTATTTAATTTTGTTTCCCTCAACAAACGACGCATCGTCAAGGAAACAAATGGCACAAATCTCGACGGTTTAATCAACAGCAACGGCAAAAAAGTACTGTAGATAGCCACTGTGCAAAGATACTAATTAGACCGGGACGTTTATAGAGTCAAACGGTGAGGAAGAGAGAGAGGTGTCGCGTAGAAAAAGGTGGCAATTGGGTGCACAGTGCTGCTGCTGTCCTGAAGTCACCGAGTGTCCTGATGGTCAACTTCAATCAAGTCAGGTGGAAGAGGGCAGGCAGCAATTAGAGGCAATTTGCTGAGCAAACAGTGGCCACCGCCGATTGGCTCCATCGATCGCGCCTCAGCTGCTATTCCTCCGCTACGCTACGCCGACGGCGCCCGGGAGCGACTCACTTCAGAAGAAGAAGAAGGGAGAGAAAGGTGACCAGAAATGGCAATTAGCGCCAGTGGTTGATGCTGTGCTGCAGTGATTGATTTTGGTAGTCTTACAACTGTGTGTGTGTGTGTGTTTACACAGCTCCCAGAATGGCCGTTGTTTGTTTTTTGCCCTGCGCGTTTTGTTTGTTGGAATTGTTCCACCGCCAACACCGCCAATACCAGGCACCAGGCAGCCAAGCAGCAAGCAACAGCAGCAAGTGCACAAATTCAATTAGTGGCCAGTGGACACCGATGGTGCTGGTGGTGGAGAAAGAATGGACGAGTTCAAAGTCGCCTGGTAGGTCGAGGCTAGAGGTAAGGTGAGGTAGACCCAATCAGCCATGTCTGCAAATGGGAGTTCTAATTTTAGCAGTGTGCGTCTTCTCTGTCTTCTTTCTCGGTGACATCGTCATCACTGCTACGGCTGCTGTTGCCAGCTTGGCACCACTGACACCACCGAACACAGTGTGCCTGTTAATTAATACTGCCGATCGGTATCGAGTGCTGCTGCTGCTGTTGATTTGTCAGCCTCTTTCTCTCTTTCTCTTTCTCACTGTCCACAGCAAAGTGTTTGCTTAGTGTTCACTGCCAAATGGCTCGAATTCATTAATGGGCAGTCGGAGTGCGGGGAGAAATAGAAATTGAGAGATCTTCTTTCTTCTTGGAATTGTCGCACTGAGTGACTTTCGGACTAATTAAATCGAAAAACACCGAGTTGAGTGCCTGCACTTTTGATTCATCATTCTCGCGCTCTAGCTCTTCTCAATTTTTTCTCCGTTCCCAGGTCAGCTCAGCTCATATCGATTTTGGCGACATTTTGTTGTCATTGTTGGCTCCCTTCTTTGCTTGCTGCAGTCGCACATCGGCAGTGAAGTAATGGCACAAAGGAGAGCGCCGCCGAAAGACATTTTCAGTACTACCTGTGAGCTAGCATAGCCGAATTGAATTGAAGCTTTGTGAGCCCCCTCACACTCTTTTGAACCGATTACTTCTGACTCTAAAGAAGAAGGAGAAAAGTGAAAAATGAGCGATAATTTGCCAAAAAAGGCGATTGGCACTGGGTAAAGACATGGAATCAGCCATCGGAAAATGATCGAGCCCTTTTGCCGATCAGCAAAGTGCCGCCGTCGCCGCCGCCACTTTTTCTTAGGTCTCACAGTCAGCTCACGTAGCTCAACCTCAGAACCAGCCAGACAGTTCAATCTGTGCGGATGATGCGGCACAGTCCTGTGGTAGTCTTGACATCACCGCAACCATACACAGCCCTTTTCCCTTCCTTCCTTTGCTGTCAGCTTCCAGCAAGTCGAATTGCATGCTTCACTAGCACCTTTAACGAGCACCATCACACGATTTAAGCCTTCACCATCATCGCCGTCGTCTTCTTCTTCATCTCCTGGAACTCTCTCTTCACTCGCACTCTGACACTTTGCAGGCTCACTCATTCGTCCTTTTCTCAAAACGACCAGCACTTCCCCTGAATTGCTGTTGCTGTTGCCAGCATCGTCTGCCAACTCGTACCACTGTTGCCGCCAGTGACAGAGCGATGCAAATTGCCGGTGATGTGTCTCTCTCTGCACAGTCTTTCTGCGGTCTGCCTGTCTGTCTGACCAGCGGACCGTCGCATCACCTCTTCTTACTTGGCTACACAGCAAACCACTGCACTAATTTGATTAGCAGTGCACCTTAATGGTCACTTAGTGAGAAGGAAAGGGGGCTAGTTGTTACCAGAGCACTTCGGAGGAAGCAGGTACTTGGTTGATGGCTCAGTGAGCACTTTCATTCATTCACTGCTGCTGCTGTTGCCGCTGATTACAGTGGCTAGGCCACTGTGGGCCTGATTTATGGGCTCCACTGAAGCTCTACCACCAACGAGGACCAACTCAGTGTTCAGTGTGGCCGTGAATCTCCACCACTGCAACAGCATCATCATCATCAGCAACAGCAGTAGTGGCAGAAATTGGCACCGACAGCAACAACGAACACAAGCGACAGCCGCCAATTGAAGCCAAAAAATCAGCGCGGCACTGCCAAAAGGTGTACGCTAGAAAGGAGCAAAGAAGGGGAGAAAACTGCAGACAAATAGAGGCAGAAAAGAGCAAAGAGGAAAAGGTGATCAGTTTGTATAGACAAACTGAGTTGGTGTTGATGTGTACCTGAGTGTGCATGGACTATCACTTATCTCACATGAACGAACGGGGGCTCCTGGCGACACAGACGGGGACTGACTGACTGTGAGTGTGAGTATGTGTGCTGAGAACGGTGCTGGCTGCCGTAGTGAAAGATGACTGCAGTGGTTGGCCTGCAGGCGATGGATGCTGCACACTACAACGACACTACAACCTGTGAATGGGCACTCCACACTGGCTCACTCACTCACACACATCATCCTCATCATAGGCTGGCCATCATATCACCACGATGTATCTCTTAATTATCGGCCAATTTGCAACACAAATCGTGCCTCTCTCTCTCTCTCTTTGCTCATCATCCATTGCTCATCACTCCACTCACCACCACCACCAACTACTTTTTCTGCTGCTTCTCTTGAAGTGCCCAACGCACTGATTTAATCGGCGTAATCTGTGTGTGTATAAACAGTCAGACAGAGATTGTCACCACGCAGTGGGGCATTGTTTTGCATTACCATTACCAGTGCCTGGCGCAGAGACCCCATTCAGCAATCACAGCCACAGGCTGGTGATATCTAATTTCCACATCGATCCACTTTGGGCTCGAGTATCATCGCACAGCAGCAGCATCGACAGCTGTAGAAACTACCGGCAAGAGTCGGCTCAAGTGGATTCAAGCACACACATATGCACACATACACAGCTACTGTGCAACACTCTATTGACAGAAGAGAAAGAAGAAGCCGTGTCAATATTTGTCCGCCACCGCAGCAATCAACAGCTCATTACGAGTGTGCATGTATGTGCTATCTTATCAGGCCCTCCAGGCAATCGGGACCGCTACAACTGCTGCCAATGCTTCTGCTGCTGCGCACTACCTTTCCCTGGCTAAGATCAATCACAGTATGTAATGCAACAAGTGTGTGAGTGCCTGTGTTTGCTAAGCAATGAAAAGTGGACCCCTAAGTGGAGGTGATGGAAAACGCCCCTTTCTTTCCGTCTGGATCAGCTGAACTTATGATCGTTTGTTACACTTGATCGATATTGTTGACATTTTCCACACACTGTTCCCATTGGTGGTAGTTCTGATGGTCAGTGCTCTAGTGGCCGATGCTGCTGCTGTCACTGTTGTCCGCATCATCTCTCTCTCTTTCTATCGTTAAAAGTATGCAAAGATGAGCGATTTGCTGTAGAGATGAGAAGTCACTCAGCAGCTTTAAAAACTGGCGGCAGTGAATCTGAAGCATCCGCAGCAGCAACGATCTCTGAGATGCCCGGTCTCGCCCTCCTTCATACCGCTCGCTTTTCGGTGAGATTCGTTCAGCCTCTCTCTCTCTCTCCTGGCTTTACCACAATAAATTATATTACCAAGACAAAGCTTCCAGGTGAGCTGCTGCTGCTGCCGCTGATGCCGCTGATGCCTCACTCGCACAGGTAAAGCCTCTTTCGGTGAAAAGAAAAAGAGAGCTCCAAGAAAGCTTTGTCTTCTTCTGCGCTGCTGTTGCTCGCACTACGGCAAAGCTGTCTTCTTCCACTTCTTCTTCTTAGTGTTCCTTTCGGTGCCTCAGCTACAGATGCTAGCCCGAGCAGGCTGCTGCTATTGCTGCTGGCAGATTAGACGATAGAACTGGCTTCCTGTCACTCAGTTAGTCAGTCAGTCGAGCTCGACTTGTCCATCACTGCTCTTGCACGGCCTCTTCCACAGCCACCACCGCCACCACCACTACTACAAGCGACCGCAGAAGAAGACAGAGGCACGCACCGATCGCAGGCTTTGTCTTCTTCTTCTGCTGCTTCTTCTTGGAGTAGTATTGTCTGCCAGGAAAGCAACCTCAACCTCAGCAGCGGCAGTGCACTTTGCCGAGCACTCACTCACTTACTCACTGCAGTCTTCGACAGTCACCGCAGAAGAGAGGAACTCACTTGAAGTGAGGAGAAGACACAGTGCACAGCATACACACACACACACAGAATCGCCGAACGAACGAAGAAAAAGTGCACCTCGTGTTCGTCCTCGCATCAACAGTGGCGGCGGCAGCAGCATCTTCTACTTCATTTGTTCGTTTTTCTTTTTCTTATTCTTCTGCTTCTGTTCACCGCAAAACACAGCAACAGTGTGCGCCAAGACACAGTCACACAGCTACCAGCACCAGCATCATTCTGCCGACCGCTCCACCGCTGATTCTGTCCGCCGCCGAATTCTGTGGCAGCAGAAGCAACAACAAAAGCAACAGCAGCAACAGCAGTGTCGAGTTGATTTGGCGCCATTGGCGGTGTAGAATACTCTGTGCAGAAGAAAAACAGTAGGCAACAGCATCAGCATCACCAGCACTACTGAAGGAGAACTCGTGCACCAGCTCCAGCTCTAGCGCCAACTCCAGCCAATGTCTCCTCGATTGTGTTCTGGTGGCGCGGCACTTTTTCCTCCTCTTTGCAGCAGCTCGACCGGCAGTTCGGCCTGTCTTGGCATTGTGCTCGAGAATCGACTCTAAATATATACGAGCCAATCCAAATAGAGTGAGAGCGAGAGAAACTACAATCGAATGACGTAGAGAGTGGTGCTCAGGCACACTACACACTTACATTCACACACACTCACACAGCCATTGCCTCAGTTAGCTTTCAGCTTGGACTTTGCCGTTGCCGCATGAAATTCTCCCTCTCTTTCACTCCCTCTCAGCTGCTGCATCTGTGCCGCTGATGGCGATATTAAAATATCAACGACTACGAGTGCTGCAGTAGACGACAGCAATAGGAGAGAGAAGAAAGACGGTGCAGCTCGCGGAATCGATTGAAGAAGCGACTGAACAGTAGAAGAAGAACAGGAGGAACCGGAGGAGAAGAAGGCCACTGAAGTGCAATTTGCCAGCACAATTTGCGAGACAGTTATTTCACTCAACAATGGCTGCCTCACTGACTGAGATTGGCAAATCGAGCAGCAGCAGCAGCTATCACTTCACTTCCGAAAACACTCCACTGTGAAGTGTGTGTGTGTGTGTGCGTGTGTTGTCAGTGTGCAGTGACAATCGACGCTTCAGCAGCTCTACACAATTCTATCACCTACAAGTCTGTCACAGCACCTCATCATATGTTCAGCCAATCTACCTAAGTGTACCTCACCTTCACCTGTTCACCAGTGTTACCACTCAGCAACTGTACAGCACTGCACTAATCGCTCACCCCCACTACCACTAATGATCGTCCAACCTCACGAGGCGTCATCAGCAACAGCAGTAGAGCAGTAAAGTACGGCGGTGCTGCGTGCCAGGACAAGTCTCGTCTATCCTCAACGACTGGTGGTCCCTTTTCTTTTTCGTTTTCCTCAATGATGATGATGGCACGTAGAGCACGTGTAAGCGCCTCCAGCAGCACTACCGCCACCTAATAAGCTCACCGTCCGTGGAACAGCAGCAGCAGTTCAATCAGCAGTGGCACTAGCAGTTGTCCAATCAGATGCCAACGCCAGGCGCCCGCGCCAAGGTGCAGCAGCAGCAACAGCAGTGGAAGCAGTAGTGAAGGGGAGAGAAGGAGAGAAAAAGAGAAAGAGAGGTAAACTCCACCTGTGAAGGCGCTCCACCGAAGACAATGCCCACGACGACCAAGAGTGGCGGTGCTGTTGCTGCCGCTGCCGCTGCCGTTGTTGCAGCCGTTCTTGTTGTTGAAGTTGTTGCTGTTGAATCTCTGTCAGTCAGTCAGTAGTAGTCGGCGGTGGTAGTAGAAGAAGAAGAAGAAGAAGTTGTTGTAGTCAACAGCAGTAGAAGTAGTAGTCAGAAACTGAGTGAGAAACACTGTCTAGCTGACTGACTGCCAGTTGTCCACCACCGATTGCTGAGCCACTGGGCAGAGTTGCTGAGAACGGCTCAGCAACAAGTACGTGCACCACCACCACCACCACCACTACCATCATCATCATCAGCATCATCATCAGCATCAGCTGCTCCTGCAGCAGCAACAGACGTACACGCCGCCGACGCCGCACACAGGACATTGCTGCGGAGGAGCTGATCCGAAACTGACCACCGTACATTAAATTACAAATTTATTCACTCAATCAGGAGTAGGTGTGTTAGTGCCCATCTCGTCTTTTCTGACTACGCCCCCACCCTCTTTCCCACCAACTTCAATCAAAACTTTTCACTTGTGTTTTTTTAAATTTTATTTTAGTGTTTGTGCCTTTTTTCTTTTTTTACTGTTTTTGTTCTATTTTTTTGCACCCCCTCTTCTCATCTTTCATCAACATGTCCCTTGCCAGCCCGTACAGTCAGGGTAGTGCTGGCGGAAACACCAACAGCAGCAACTGTGATCAGTCGATCATGATGAAGCAGACCTCTCCGAGTGCCTATACTGAGGTGTCCTCTGAGTGCTCCTCCTCATCCTCAACCGTTCCCCAACAACTGCACAGTATCAACAACGTTTCCTCCTCCTCTTCCTCTTCCTCCTCCTCAAGCATGGTCTCAGCAGTGTCCTCCAGCAAAACTAGTGCCGCCTACTCGCCCCTGTACGGCGGTGACCACCAGCTGACGCCCACCAGCGCCTCCGCCTCGTGGACCTCCGCCTCGCCTTACAGCAGTTCCAGTTACAGTATGTCACCCTATCATCATCATCACCCCCATCACCCTCACCATCAGACCCACCACCAAACGGCAGGAGATATGCAACAGGCAGCCGCCTACGCCCCCGTCCAAGACCAGTGCTGTTCACCCTCTGCGGCCTCACCGCACAGCGGCACCAGTGGTCACAGTCCTGGTGGACACCATGGTGGCCATGGTCCATCGCCTGTGCTCGCCTCACTGAACACAGTGGTGGCGCCTGGTGCACCGCATCAATCTTTGCCACCGCCGCAGCAGCAGCCGTCGCACCACTCGCCTCGGACGATGCACACACTGCAGAATAGTAGCAAGAATGGGCAGCCCTCCGAAGTTGGCGGCATTGTCCTTTCCCCTTCCCCAACCAACTCTGATCAGCTTCAACATCAGCAGCAACAGCAGCATCATCATCATCATCAGCAACACCATCATCAGCCATCAGCACCGCCGCAGCAGCAGCAGCCACAGTCGCAGGCAGCCACCACGGCGGCTCAGCGCATCCGTCGGCCGATGAATGCCTTCATGGTCTGGGCGAAACACGAGCGAAAGCGACTGGCCGACGAGAATCCTGACCTGCACAAGTGAGTAGTCGTAGTCGTTAGTGGCAGAGGTTGGCAGGGTCGTGGGAGAGGTCGAGTTGAAAGGATGAGGTTAGAAGGAATTGTTGTGGCTTGCAGCATGCAAGGAAAAAAGTCAGAGGTGCCAGATTGTTTGGCTAACTTTAGAAGATCAGCTATTGTTGTATCTTTGATGAACAGTCACAGTTTAGTATTGAGATGTTCGAATTGAACATTCGAAGCATTACAGCTTAAGACTATTTAGCCGTTATGCACCGTTTCACTTTACCGCACTTAGTAGCAGTCATTTAGAGAGTGCATGTTTACGTTTTTGCTCCTTTACTGAGTGTCGAAATCTTACTAACGCGTACTTTTCCCTCTTTTTCCTCCTTCACACCAACACTTCATCGCCGCCGACACCGCCATCACCACTGCCGCCATTCATCATCGTCATCATCAACAACCACAACCACCACCACCTCATCAACATCAACATCAACATTACCTCATCCTCATTCTCATTCTCATCGACTTTGCTCTTCTCACACTCATCTCATTATCAACACCAACGACTGCATTAACAACAACAACAAAAAATTTGTTCCATTTCGGATTTGGCCATCCAGCGCGGACCTATCTAAAATCTTGGGTCAGTAAATTTTTCTTTTTCTTCTTCAGCATTTTATCTAGCATCTTAGCACATACTCACTCACTCACTCACTCAAGTAGACACATATGCACAGGAAAAAATGCCAACTACGCTGCTGCTGCCTTAAATGCCAATTTGCATGCCCAATCTTCAGCGCAGCGCAGTATTCCTAACTTTTTATCGTGTTCTGGGCATCACCGCTGCCACTTGCGACTTACACACAGACACAAGCACAGGACTTTCGATTGTGTCTCGATAATATTAAGGCCGATTAGTGCGCAACTAGCCGCGCCATGTGCTCGCTTGCTGAAGAGCAGCAAACACTGTAAAAGTAAGCACTGGTGATATGATCATGCACTGCCAGTGCAGAAAAAGAGTGTGTGTCTGTGTCCAGTGTTTGTCCGCTAATAGCCGTGCGATGGCGATAAGCGCCGATCAACAGGTGTCGGCGCGATCGGACTTGTGCACTTCTCTCTCGCTTTTTCTCCCTTTTCCCTCGACACTGAAAACGGCTGCCGCACGAGCCTGATGCTGATGGTGAACCTGATGGTGGTGGTGGTGATGTTATTATTACTACCACTGCAGGAAAAAAAGAGTACTTGCGGTTCAAAGGCGAGTCATGCCCACTGGCGAACATGTGCCGTAGAGGACAGCCTGGTGGTGGTGGTGGTGGTGGCGGCAATGTAGCCACGAGCGAATCGATCGATCGGCCACGAACGAGCCACCACACTGCTGCTCATCTCAGCAGCAGCACTTTCCAATCGGTTCTCTTTCCACCAGCACCGGGCGTCTATTGCTGCTGTTACTGATGATGACCACTTTCACTTTTAGCTGCAGCAGCAGTTCGCACTTGCACTGCTTTTCTTTTCATTGCCACACACAGACTGTGCCCTTCCTGCTGCTGTCTTTGACTCACGAAAAGTTGCTATTCAGCGTCTGACGAGTCCCTTCTCTTCAAGAGCGGCATATCGTCTTCATCGAGATAGGCACTGTTGTTGTCAGTGGCCAGTGGTCGATGGTCGTCGCCAAACAGCAGAAGAAGGCAACCCAGCAGAACTGACACTAAAAAAAGAAACAGAGCTGTTTCTGAATCGGCAAACAGGTGAACGGAGACTGTGCAGTGATGCCGATGGCCACCACATTGCCACCACTGCTGCACCATGTGCACCTTGCAATCATTGCGCGCCATCGATTACGTAAGGACGACGGCAGCAGCAGCGATGAAGGTGCCAAGTTCAGATCACTGGTAGTAAGTGTGTGTGCGATGGTCACCGGTGTCCGAGTGAACACCACACACTGACAGCATTTCCTCTTGTTCCTGCTGGTTTTGCTCCCCCCAGTGGCGCCTAGTAGCCGCAGATCACCGAAGTGAGGCACTGCAGTGCACTTCCACTTGCATTACTCATTATCCCAGAGAAAACAAGAGCTCCACAGTGCCCACTGTATTGCCCCGTAATTGACAACACCACCACCACCATCATGGCGTGTTCGGCGTCGAGAATGAAGGATTTCAGCAACATCGGCGGCGGCGCTAGATATATATCCATTTACACGAAGGCAGAATGCTGCTGCTGTTGTTGCAACCGAGGTGGAATTCGCGTGAGAATGAGAAACGACACTGGCCTGAGCTGCTGTTGCTGCTGCTGCTGCTCGTACAGCCAACAAGAACAGTCGGCAGACAACAATCGTTGCGTGATGCCCACTTCGGTGCGTGTGCGGACAAGAGTGGAGTGCCGCCGGAGAGAGAAGGGAAAGAGAAAGAGAAAGGTGGACTGCTGCTGCCGCAAACTCGAGGTCCGCTTCAGAGCATCCTCCACCACTACCACCGTCCTCAAAGATTGGACAGCGCCGAAAATCTACTCTCGATAGCGGCAACTCTGCTGCTGCTGCTGCTGCCATCGGAATGGCAAAGTTCACCTCCTGAGCAGGTGAGTGAGCAGCAGCAGTTCTCGACAGTTCTCGACCTTGCCGCAGTGAGCGAGAGAGAGAGAGTGGTAGTCAATTAACCAGGCAGTAGCCCATGAGAGTCACCGGACAGTCCGGTCGACACTGGTGGTCACGTCGAAGTTGTTGTGTTGTTGTGATCAGCTGTTTTTTGTGAGAGGTAAACAGACACATTTTTTTCCTTTTTTGAGCAAAAAAATTCTGTCTCCTAAAGTGAAACTTTCTCTTAAAAGTTTTTTTCTGTAATTCAACTTCTTGATTCACTCTGTGCAACAAGTGGTCACTGAATTACAGCATTACACTTTCTACTTTCGCTCTCTCTTTTTTCTTCCACCTCCTCTACTTGACAGTCAGTGAGTGTATTCGTCGTTGTGGTCGTCGGACACTTGCACTTCTCGTGCGACGCTGTCAGACGCTGGCGCTCAACGACTGGCGCAATTTGCACACATCTCGGTGTTGTTGTGGATGACCAAGAAACGTCAAGTGCTAGTTGCTGCTCGGCGTCGTCGTCGTCGTCGACGATTGCACGGAGGTTGTGCTGTTGTTGCTGCTGTTGCCGGTGATGATGGTGGTGGTGGTGATGGTGTTGGCAAAGATGGAGCGACTTGAGCACTGCACTGCACTCACTCCGCGGATCGCACTCCTCGCGAGCTAATCAGGAGTAATAATGAAATTGCCAGTTACTTCTCGTGATTGTCAATCACCGACTGTCTGTTGTGTGTGTGTGTGTGTGTGCTGGGGTGCTGCTGCTGTTCACATTGCCGCTCTCGCCACTTTACTCGCATGTATCGTGTATTATCGTATGCATGATTTACTTCTTTGCTGCCTTCTTTCGCCTAACTTTCCGACGAGGACTTGAAGAAGCAGAAGCAGAAGTAGAAGAAAAAGAAAGCAGACACTGACTGACTGAGAAAGTAGACAGAAAGACAGTCAGGCAGGCAATAGAGGCGAACACTTACTTCAACTAGCATCGAATGAACGTCAGCAAGGAGAGAGAGAGAGAAGTGCAACAGCAACTTCAGTTTCAGCTCCTTCGGACTACCTGCCGCGAGAATCAAGTCGACGAGAATGAGTGACTGACTGAGTGAATGAGTGCTGTTGCTGCTGCTGCTCTTCTATTAGTCTGATGCCAAATACTGCAACGTCCGGTCAAGGCTGTGGTCCAGTGATCAGAGGCAGCACTGACAAACTTCACTGACTTTCTTCTTCCTTCCTTTCTTCCTTCTGACCGGAAGAAAAGCAGTAGCTGTAGTCCAGTCTCGTCTTCACACTGTGAAGCACATGACAGTACTGGTTTTACGCAATCAGTGCTGGTGACAAACACGATCAGTAGGCATGTGGTCAGTGAGTGTGTGTGTGTGTGTGCCCACCACCACCATCATCATCTAAGCAGCAGCTAATGAGCCCCACTGGCCAGCACTAATTAGACCGGTGCAGCAGCAGAGAAAGTGATCAGTGCAAGTAAAATGCCTGCCTGTCGTCGCAGTTATCGTCGTGCCGTGCTGGCGCCAATTAGGCAAATGATGGCCACTGGCCGCCGTTCTCCTGAACTGCGGCTGGTCCAGCACTTTTTTGGGCGATGGAATCGACTGCCACCACCATCACCGAGCACGCACTCTTCATCGTGGTCTTCAGTCATCGTCGCAGTCGTCGTCGTCGTCGTCGTTCATTCGGCACTGGCCACCTCAATGACACCGAGTCTAGAGTGTGTGTGTGGTGGTGTTGAAACGAAAGGTTTGCCAGTGCCAGTTGTTCAGTGTTTGTTGGCTGGCTGCTGACTGACTGCTGGCCAGTGCCGCCGCCGTGCACGCATTTCTCATTTGCAAGGCGCGCAACATAAATAAATTGTTAGCTTGAAATCTCCTACAAGGGCGTTTGCTGCCTCTTTTGCCTTCTTTCTTTCTTTCTTTCTTACTTTCTTACTTACTGACTTGCTGTCGTTTCTATCTCCTTCTTCTTCTCTTGCTGCTGCTGCTTCTTGACTGCTGTTGCGCGCACAGTTGTCGGTGTGTCGGTGAGTTTGAATTTGAGTTTGTGTGTGCAAGCGTATGTGCTCGCCATCGCCAAACCGAAAGTCGCCACTGAGTCAAGCTGCTTCTGTTGACTACTACTGAGAAGCTAACTCCTTTCAGTCTCAACTTTCTTTCTGACTGAAACTCACTGACTTCAGTTTCAGTCTTTAGTCTTCAGCCGTTTTGTACGAAAACCGCTCACACTGAAGCCTGACTGCCACACACAGAGGCAGCAGTGAAATCAACTTGTCATACTTTCGTTGGCTCATTCAGTTTCTCTGTTCGTCTGTGCTGCATTACGGCAATCGGCAAGTGTGAATGCCGCTGACGCCGCCGCCGCCGCTGCCGAGTGAGTGGCGATTGTAGGTCAGTCGCGTAGGGGAATGAATTATGTATGTTGGCGCCTGGCAGTGGTGGTGGATGAAGCAGCCAACAAACGGCGGCAGTGCCGCTCTCTCTGTGCACCTGTGCTGCAGCAGTTGCAGCAGTTGGAGCTGTTGTGTCAGCCCATGCGAAGTAAGGCGCGAGCGAGCCAGCGAGAAAGACGATCCGCGCGATCTGTTGTGAAATACAGCGCCGGACTGCTGCTGCTGCTGCTGCAACTCGGACACGGCCAAAAGACGATTACCGCTCCTTCATTTACCAGCATCGCCCTCTCTCTCTCTCCCTCTAACTCTGACTGACTCTCTTTTGGATCAGAGCACTCTTTTCTGATCTTCACACTGTGTCAGCATCACCGCCATCATCATCATTTTGAGCCGTTGCAGTCGATCTCTTTTTTCGGTGCACGCCCGGCAGTGGCATGTGTCAGTAGCGGCAAAGTGTGCTGTTGCTGGTGGCGCCCGAGTGGTCCGAGTTTGGCCACGGCTCGTGTGCTCTTGTGAAGCCTCGCTCGTAGTCATCTTCATCTTCGTCTTCGTTTTCTTTTTCTTCTTCTTCTGTCCTGCTCGTGCATGCAAATGTTCACTGAGTTTGTCTGTCTGTGTAAGTGGCAGCGTCTGCAGCAACTGTCATCGCCGAAGCGATGATAAATCTCAAGCCGTGACTCTAACGGACTCGATTGGACACAGACTCCCGCTTCTTCTTCTTTTTCTTCTTCTGCTTTCTGTTCTTTCCTTGCTTTCTTCAGATGCTCTCACTCCACAGACACATACACACTCTTTTTCCTTCTTCTTCAGTGTGTAAGGGCATGTCCGTCGATGGGCACTCTCGGAGCAGTTGCCATCCACTGCACTCTACCACCATCGCCACTACGGCGTTGGCCTAATCTGTTCGACTGGGTGTGCCACGCAAAACGTAACGTTCTCTTGGTAGTGTGGTGGTGGTGGTGGTGGTGGTGCGATCCCACCGCCAATCACCACTGCAGCATCAGCAGAGGAACAGGCAGCACAGAGTTGTCTGTTTGGCACAATCACGGCTGCTGCTGCCTGTTGCTGTTCAATAATTCTGCCGCAGATTACTGCGAGGCCCTCCACCGTCACTGCTCTTGGGCGATGTCTTCTATTTGCAATTTAGTCTCGATCCAGTGACCACTTGCTCAGTGCTGCAACAGCAGCAGCAGTTCACTCCCTCTGCCTCATGCATCCCTCTTTCTATTTCTCTCTCTCTCTCTCTCTCTCTCGCTATCACCTTCACTTCACCTGTCGATCTTGTCTGCTGTTTTCTGCTTTTCTGCTGCTACTCTATCTCCGGAGCTGCACCGGGCAGCGCCAGTGAAGCGAAGAATTCGGTCGCGCTCTTGCGTCTTTTGGTGAAACTCAGGTGGGGAAGCAGAGGCAGCAGCAGCAGCAGCATTCATGTTCGACCTTCTCTCTCTCTCTCTCTCTCTCTCTCTCTCTCTCTTTTCGCCGGTGTCGGCGCAAAAGGAAATCGACTGGCAAAAGGTATCCATTAGTTGGTACTCGATTGGTCCTCCACACACTACATCACACTATACTAGCCATTGCTAAAGCGTCTCATGCTAATGCGATGGAAATCAAGGTTCAGCAGAGAGAACCACCATTCTGGCGGCGCACTTTTTCCTCCACTTTTTCTCCTTCTTTTTCACTCCTCGCTTCTGCAGCAGCAGCAACTTCTTTTCATCTTCCTCCTTGGTGCTGTCTATTTCTTCAGCTTCTTCTTGAGAAATAAGAGAGTTCTCTTCGGCAGCGATAACATAAAACGCCAAGTGCCGCTGCTGCGGAGAGATTCTCAGTGCCAAGGAAGCAGGCAGGCACAGAGGCCAAAAGAAGGCAGCGAAATGAGTTTAAAAATAGTTTCCGTTTTGTTACGCTTGTTCGGCTGCTTCGACTACGAGGTGCTAGCTAGCTGTTTTGCTGCGCGAGCTGCGCCATAGTGAGCTGTGAACAGCAGAAAAAGCAGTTTTCTTTCCAACTTCAATCTCTTGGAGATGCCATGTATCTCTCTTCTTCCTTAAAAACACTGCCACCGAACATAGTCGCTGTCTTTTTTTATTATCGACGGCTTTTTTCCATTTTATTGTTCCTGATCTCACTTTGCTCTCACTGGTTTTCACACGCACACACACATACACGGACAATGCCAATGTGACAATATTTTTTTATGACTTCTGATGCAGAGTTTTAACTCGGAGAAGTGGCTGTTGTTGTTGCGCTTGGAAGGAGCACCAGCACAGTGAATTCCACTCTGCCTATTTGGTGCGATGCTGAAACGCTGAAAGTGCGGGATTGTAACGGGATTGTGGGAGAGCATCTTTCTTCCCGTCTAACATTCCTGCTGCTTCCAAATGACAGTGGCTGGGTGCTAATTGGTCGACCAATTGATGAGTCGACGGTTTAGAGATTTAACTGCGAAGATCAAGTTGCTGCCGCCGCCGTTGAGAGTGGCTCGTGGCTGGCTCACTCCTCTCCCCTTCCCCACTTTGCCTGACTCGATTGATTGCTCTGAATTGTGCCGTTCTTTCATTGCTTTCTTACTTTGCCTAATTAGCAGTCGCAGCCACCGCAATGTGACGACGACTGCAGCCGTCACGAGAGAAACTCTCGTTCGACGTACGCCGGCAAGCCAATTAAAGCTCCCTCGGCAAGCGCCCATTGAGCAGTACTGCACTCTACTCCTTCAGTCAGCCAGTCAGTTTATCATTGACTGTGCATAATTACCCAATACGATATATTAGCTAATTGGACACGGGCAGAAGATAGGATGAGCATAGCTTAAGAGACTGCTGATGACAGCAGCCAACAAAAAGGGAGGCTTTGGGATTTGAGATGCTTTGAGGCGGCAGGAGCACTTCAACTTGTGGCAGCATCATCATCTCTCTCAACTGGTGGTCTGTGATTGGCGTTTGAGTTTGTGCAGTTTTATGTGCTGTTATTACCGGCAAACAGTTGTTGTCAGCCATTTTTTGGACCATTTTGGTGGTGGTGTTGTCGCCACCGCCGCTGCTGCTTTGGCGTCACTGCTTGGGCGCGTCGCCGATTTCCCGGGCGATATCCTTCCTAAATCTGCCGGTTCAAAAGAAAGTCTTCTGTTTCTGATGATGATGTTGCTGTCTGCTTTCTTTTCCCGAGTCGTGCCACAGTCGAACGGGTTCACTAGCCTTTGTGTGCCTTGGCGTGGCCGCCGTTTAGGCCTTATTCCATTAACTCGTCATCACCCGTCGTCGTCGTCGTCTTCGTGTTTTCGTCTACTCTACACACAGACTGGCGCATCTCTTGTGCGCTAATCGCACCAGCGCCACAGTTCGTCCGAAGCAGCTCAGCTCAGTTGGCAGCAGCAGCAGCAGCAGCCTGCTCTGTTGCTCGTTTTTAGCCCATCTAGTCTTTGGGCGTGTGTTGTCTTCGACTTTCTTAATGAAAAATTTAAAACCTTCAACATTAGGAGCTTGCCCGTTTGAGCTTGAGTGGCGAGTGAACGACGTCGACGAGTGCGACGAGTGGGGCACTCACTCTGACTTTTGCTCTGCCATTCAGCCGACTTCCACCACCACCACCACCACTAGGTGTTTTCATTAATTTTACTATCCTGCTCAGGAGATTGAGCTGAAAGTAAACTAAGAGAGGGAGAAAGAGAGGATACTGTGTCGACTGCTGAGCACCGGTGAGCTGAAGTGAAGCTGCTGATGCTCAATATCGGCGGGCGCTCAAAACGCTGAAGCGTCTGCCCAATCCTCCTTTTGCACACTTCTTGCACACACTCGGAAGGCAACAGCAGCAGCTCTTGAGAGAGATTGTGAACTGGCCAGTACTGCTGTTTCTGTTGCTGTCGTTGTTGTTGTTGGCAATGCTGCAAACCACCCAAAAGGAATAACAAACAACGTTGCAATTATGCAGATTGGCAGACAGCAGCAGCACAGCAGAGGCAGGACAAGGCAAATCCATTTTCCGGCCCTCGGTGTGTGCGTGGTGTACACCGCAGAGAGCACTTCACTTGAGCATCACTCGCCCGTCTCAGCAACAACCGATGTTCCGTATCTTTTTTAGTGTCCCACTGGTCACTGGTCTGATGTTCTTTGCAGTAGGTGACAGCGGTAATGAGCAAATTAAAAAAATGTTATGAATCAGAGTGCTTTTAGGGGGCTAGATTGCGTGTTCAGTGTCAAGCTGTTGTGGTGTAGCTAGTGCACCTAGTGCACCAAACTGATCAAGCGGCGATTCTGGCGCCGGCACCACCTTATCAGCGGTGTACTATCGCGTTGCACAGAATAACTTTCCTGTTGTACTCTTTTTCTTTCCATTTGCCGTCAAGCAACCCCAGCAACAAGCGTAGATGGCACAAAGGCCAGTGCTGTCTGTTTTCTGTCAGTGTGCAGCAGCAGCAGCAGCAGCACAGGCGGCACAGTGTGTTTATCTGCGGCGAGCAATTAATAACGAGGGCAATTTACAGCGACGTGCTCGTTAACCGAGCTCACGCTCTGCAAGCGGGTGAGATTCGCACTATCGCGTCCTAATCAATCATGGCATCAACGCGAGCAGTGCACGTGTGTGCTTGAAAGAAAGAGAAACAGGGAAAGACAAAAAGAGAGTTGATAAAGACGAAGGGGCTGCCTCACAGACGGATGCAATGAAGAGTGAAAGAGAGAGAAAAATGCTGACCGTGAAATGACCGATGGTCATTTCGTTTCTTTTTTTCTTTTTAATTTAGCTTACAGCGTTTTAATTTGGATTTTAAAATCTGGACTTTGTATTCAATTTTGTAAACTACTAGTGCCATATATCTTTATCTTGTGTTACCTGTTGCTTGCAGTGTTTGTCTGCCTGTCCTTTTCCTTTTTCAACATTTTTTAGAGTGCGTTTGTGTGATTTATTTAGACGGTTTAATGATTTCAATAAACGGTCTTTTAAATCGGTTTCGATGTGGAAGTATAAAAAGACACTGCTGTTGATGCTTCTGCTGCTGATGTTTCGCTCCCAACGGGAAAGTGTTGCTGAGAAGGGAAAATCGAGGGGGAAGAAGAGGCTTTTTATTTATTCATGCCATCGAAGACGATGCTGCCGTTTGGTGCCACTGAGATGCGAGTGCTTCTACTGTTGCTGCTGCATCAATCCACTGCCAGCTACTTTTGCCGATCACACACACAGCAGCATCAGCATCATCAACTCTTTCCTCCGACTCAATACACACACACACAGTATTGCCCATTGCAATACACTTACTCAGTGTTGCACATACGCTCCAACTCTCTCTCCCTCTCTTCACACACACACACACACTAGGAAAGGCTGTTTGCGTCGATTAATCAATCAATCAAAACGCGCTTTCTCGCGGGCTATTAATGGAGCGCTATAATTAATATCGCCCCGCACAGTGAACAGACAGATAGATAGACAGACAGACAGACCGTCAGTTAGACAGTCAGACGGCAAAGAGTGTTCAGTACTGAAAGAGTGCCACCACCGCTGCTGTCGTTCTTGTTGATGTCCAGTGTACCAGTGCCGCATCACTGAGCCATCGATCGGATCGGCTTTGTCATCTGCTGCATTTGTGTTTTTTCTTTTTCTAGAACTGCCATTGCAACCGGCAAAACCATTGGCGTCACTGCTCTACTGTCACTGGGTTGGCATCATTTTTCTGCTATCACCACTGCTAAACTCACTACGTTGTTTCTGGTGTTTGTTTGGGTGCTTCTTTGTTTTCACAATTAAACCTCGTTTGAAATATTTATTTAGGAAAAGAGAAAGTTTTGCAGTGTTTTTCCATGTAGCCCAAGTTTATTAGCTGTTCAGAACTCAGCATATTCAAGTGATTTAAAATGAAGCAGTGACTCACATCAAGTTTTTTAAACTGCTAGTTTAAGATGCAACCAAGTTTTACTATAACCGGATGGTTTTCTGCAAACTCTGTGCGTGTTTCACTGCTTGCCACTTCAAAATATGTAGTGTGCATTTATCATTGGCATTGTGCAATTAACTGCTTTCAAAAAAACAGAGTCTCCGTTGTTGCTTGAACACAGCACAATTTATTGCCTATGCCTTTTTTTATTGCTGTTATTCTTTGCCACTGTGTGCATTTCACTCTTTTTGAGAGCACATCACCGTTCTCTCACTTTCCCACCTGTTGCCCTTCTTCAATTTTAAGCTAGGTTAGTTTTTCTAACAAAAAAGATTTTAGTTACAATCATTTATAATTACTAAATCCTCTTTCATTAGAAGCCATGGCAGTGTTATTATTCTTTAGCTTAATGTACCAGTCAATAATTAATGCCAACAATCAGAAGAAGAGAAAAGAAAGGGAGAATTACACAACCTCAGAGCCATAGCTCACCATATAGTAAGTCTATAGTGTTTTGGTTAGTGTCCGGTGATCGATCATCAGCAATCAGTGAATTGCCCTCGATTGATCACCACTGAATCGGTGACTGACTGACTAACTGACTGGCTGCTGAGCTGCACTGCATTCCTTCTGATAGTCCTCTAGATGATGATTATCGTCCTCCTGTCTGCCTGTTTTGGGTCTGCTCTGTAGCACTGCTTTTCAAATGGCACTGTTGATGCTTCTGATGCTGCTGCTGCTGCAATAATTAGCCGTCTCCATAATTGCTGTCCTCTATCTCTCTCCTCTTACGAGTGCTGATGCAGCACACAGCAGTACAGCGCAGTTTGTTGTAGTGTAGTGCACAGATCGGCCTGTCGGTAATAAGCAGCTGCAGAATTAAATTGGATAATTAGCAAACATAAAGCATGGCCGTGCGGCGCGAGCTCTTCTCTAATCGGCGAGATGTCAAGAGGACACTTTAATTGTTGTGCACATCCGAGCTAGTAAGAAGGGCTGCTGCTGCTGCTGTTGAAGTTCATTTCAGGCAAATCAGACTTTAGTGCTGCTCTACATTGCCAGGCAAGCACACACACTCACTCCGACTCATTCACTCACTTTGCATCATCAGTTCACTGTTCCTGGCTGCCGCCTTTTGCTGTCGCGCCCAGTCAGCCGAGTCGAAGAGATGAGATGATGAAGAAGAAAAAGAAGAGTTTGCTCGCTGGCGGACCTCTCTCTTTCTCCCTCGCCTGCTCGCTCAGATCTAATTTGCCGCCGTCAGTGGTTGATTGCACCAGCACCACTTCCACCACCAGGACTACCTGTCGCCCGATCGGATCGATCACTCGAATCACTTTCTGTCGCACAAGTGCACAACATCTCACACTGGCAACAGAAGCAAAGTGAGCGAGCGAGCGGATGGACGGATGGAATCAGCGATCTGTGGCCACTGCTGATGGTGGTGGTAGTGGCCACTAAACTTGAATCCTCTTCTTCTCACTGGCCGCCTGCCAGTGCTGCAGTGTTGCAGGCCCCCTCTTCTTCATTTTCATTGGCTTGAATGAGACCAAGCAGCAGCAGTGTGTGAAGTGAATATATGTTCGGTGAAGACACTAAAATGGTAACTCGAGTTGCTGTTTTAATTGTCAGCACACTGCTGCCGCTGTTAGTGGTGGTGGTGTTGACGGCAGTGACTCATTGACGAAACTCTAGTGGACTTCACCTGACACCTGAGAGAGCTCAGCAGCTGCCGTGAATCAACTGAGACTGCGACTGAGACTGTCTGCCCTCAATGCTCTATTCTGGTGCACCCAAAAAGAGTACCATCAAAGAAAAAGAGAAGGCTAAAGCTGAAGCTTTCTTTCTTTTTTACTCGGTAGACAGACTTACTGTCTGGTCGACTGTCGGTGCACACTGTCGATAGCACACTGCCTGCAGCAAAGGACTTTATGGGGATGCGTCTCATATATCATTCTTAACTTAATAATCACTTGGGTTTCCACCACTTGTGCAGCCGCAGTGGCAGCGGCAGCAGTGGCTCTGTCCTCCACCTGACCGGCAGATGAAGAGATGATACTTGAGCACAAAGCTACTTATTTATTGTTTGCCCAGTCGTTGCTGATGCTGCTGCTGCAAAGTTGATGCTAAAGATTTCTTTTCTATCTCTTTATCCTCCTCTTTCGCTCTTTCTCTGGTTCTCCTCTGGACGCCGACTGATCGACTGTTGCTGTTGATGCTTCTTTTGCTTTTCCTTTGCAGCAGCAGCAACAACAACTTCAACGTCCTCAGCGTTCTCATCTTCAGAGCGACCGTAATGATGTGCACATAGAGTGCATGGGAACAATTGCTCGGTGTCGAAGTTGGCGATTGGAAAGCGCCTTCTCCTTCTTCTATTTTCTTCTTCTTTTCTCTGTCGTTTTCTGTTTCTTCTTCTTCGTTGCCAGCTCCTTCAGCGTCGTCGTTGTCGTCAGACTGCTGGCAGCAGGTATTATTAGTGGCGAGGTGGCGCGCGCGCGAGCCGCTGATGCTGATGCCGATGGCTGGCCAATTATCATCATAGTTCGGCCAGTAGTTGGATGGATGGATGGATGGATGGTGGATGCAATGGATGGTAGTGGTGGTGGACAGACACTGAGAGAGTAGAGAATGAACGAGCGACTACAGCAGTAATAAGCAGACACAGTGAAGCACCAGCAGAAGGTATATTCAGGCGAGAGTAGTCATTTTCTCGGCTACTAGCCAGTGCACCACAGTGAGCAGTGAGTTGCAATTCAGCAGCACTGCTACGTGCGCACAGACACACACACACAGGAACTTTTCTGTCGTTTTTCCACACACCTCCAAAGCACTACCATCACCACCACCATCGTTTCGAACGCTCTCCAGGCAGCAGCAGCAGCTCTGAACTGCCACACTTTGCAGAAACAGAAAAAGTCCTTGTGCGCCTCGAGAATTCGAATGCTCGCGTAAGATAATGACAGCTAGCAAATGACGATGACGATGACCACCACACGAGGATGATGAGGATGAGGAGCTCTAGTAGTGGTGGTGAATCTACATCGTGAGCCCCACACTGTTGTCGCAGCAGCAACAGCAGCAGCAGTGTGTCTCTGAGCAGCTTCCAGTCTTGAGCTCAATTAGGCGACATTACCTGTTCGTCGATAGACTTCTTCCTCTTCTTCTTCTTCTTCTGTCTTTTCCTGGCAGAAAAAGGTTAAAAAGACATTTCACTATCACCTCACTGCCATCGTCATCTCCTTTCCATTCCTTCTCTTCCCCTTCACCGGTCGATTGTGTCCACCACTACCAGCATCAGCAGCACTACCTTTTGCTGCTTAACTGATTCACCATCATTCGCTTACATCAATCAAGTCTCAGTTAACGCTATCGCCAGCAGCGTCCAGCGCACGAGTGCTGCTGCTGCTGCTTTTACTGGCTGTGATGCTACTCGAGATTTGCTGAGAACTGCTACTACTGCAGCCGTCGATTGCACGAGTAGCTGGCCAGTGGCCAGTCCTGGTGGTGGTGATGGTGGTGGTGGTGGATTACTCGCATCGATCGAGCGTGCAGTACGCCTGGGCGCTGAGTGACCACCGGTTGCACAACGGCGACAGAGACGTCGTTGAAGAACGTGCTCCAAGGACTGTGAAAGAGATTCAAAGCAACGTTTCAGAGTAGTACTGCTGCTGCTGCTGCTGCTGATGTCGCTGTTGGAAGCCATCTTTGACCGACCATGGACGTAGCAGAGCAAAGCAGTGCTGACTCACAGAAGAAGAAGTTGGAGGAGGAAGAGGAGGAGGGCGACAGAACGCGTGCTGCTGCTTATGAAGTGCTTTCCTACCTGCACTTTTACAGTACTTCTGCAAGCACTGCCATTACTACTACTACTGCCATTATTACTTTGACTCTGTTTCTGAACTGTGTTCTGTAGGGCTTGCAATGACAATTGTCGACAATGACAATTGTCGACAAAAATGAAA
>JAALOO010000255.1_pt1 | contig 49651 bp, 28 predicted proteins | sample 7257641 | NCBI WGS metagenome assembly JAALOO01 (sample SAMN14085613, study PRJNA598686) | mite metagenome | biome: ENVO:01001000; feature: ENVO:01001002; material: ENVO:01001226; isolation source: single female mite from University of Michigan culture on fish food culture... ...
TCTCTCTCTCTCTCTCTCTCTCTCTCTCTCTCTCTCTCTCTCTCTCTCTCTCGCCGATAATGGATTGGTGAGCATCTCTTTCTCTCTTTCTTTCCTTCTTGTTGGCCCTTTGTGACACTGACCGACCGAGCCACTCTGCCTGCCTTTCCTGACAAGACTTCTCTCTCTCTCTTTCTCTCTATTTCTTAGTTGGCCACCACGCGATAAGAATTACCGTCCAATTACCGCCAAAGCACAGCACAGGACACTGCTAAGCACACAGCTAGCTCATCTCATGGTCATGCTCGCAACAGATCTGCTCTTCCTTCCCGCTAGCTGATTGATCACACAGTGAAGTTCAGTTGAGTGAACCGATTCACCAACAGCAACAACACACACTGACGGTGAAACAGGCACAAAAGGTAAGCAGCATGGCGTTGTCACATCCCCTCCGCAGAGGAATTAAACGCCACGACAGTTTTTTTGTTGCAGTTAAAGTGTTCAAAAAACAGAAGAAATAGTAGTATATACAGAGTGGAAAGCGATGACACGCGGATGACCCACACACACACACACGCGAGATGAAACACATACCATGCAGGAGATAATAATTGAAAGAGGAGGGGGTGGTGGTGGTGGTGAAAAGATACTATGTACAGGTTTGTGTGGTGCTCCTCTGTCGGTCAGGACGGTGGTGTGTCGTTGTGGCCATCCTAATCACCATCGCCAGATGTCATCTCAGTTGATGAACAGAGTTGCACTTAATAGAGAGTATATTTGTGGCGATCATCTAATTGGCGGTAATTTCCGGCTTGGTCGCCGCCGCCGCCGCCGCCGTAGTTGTTGCCGCCGAAGTCGGCGTCTCAGGCGCTGGCACCGGTGCCGGTGTCGGCGGGGGCGCCATAATCAGCTCGTACACCGAGCCGGGTATGTGGGCGAGCTGCTGCTCGTTGAGCGCCTGGACGTAGGCCCTCATCGCCGGTCTGATGGGCGGACAGTCCTCGAAGACCGTCCTCAGGTGGGCCGGCGGCAGCTGGAGCAGCACCGGGAAGCTCTTGGGCATCGTCTGCTGGCAGCACTTGACGAAGCCCTCCCAGACTGCCTTCTGCGACCAGACCTGCTTGACGATGCACCTCTGCAGGATGTTGTTCAGCACAAAGTTCTCCAGACGGGGGTAGGCGCGCAGCGCCTTGATCACCGTCCGCATCAGCAGCGTCGGCAGGGGCTGCTGCTCCAGCAGCATCTGCATCACCACCGCCAGCACGTCGGAGGTGTAGATGGCCCGCTCGTCCAGGCACAGGTCAGTGGCTGGTGTCGTGGTAGTAGGGAAAGAATAAACGTTAGAGGCCTTTGCCGTGCTTAAATAAAAAAAACCCCCCAAAAACCTACCCTTGACCACAAACTTGAGCTCGCACTTGGTGGAGTCAATGTTGTGCAGCGCCACGAGGAGATCAGTGGGCGAGATGGGACTGCTGAAGGAGGTGTGGTGCTGCTGCTGATTTTCTGTAGAAAAATGACAGTCAAATTAGAACAAAAAACAGACATTCCCCCTCTCTCTCTCCAACTTACCATGCAGCCCCCGCGTGAGCAGTCGGTAGAAGAAGATCTCCTGCACTACGTGCGGACTGAACTTGATCAGCTGCGGCAGGTAGCCGATGATCTCCTTCTTGCTGAATCGACTCAGCACCGGAATGAGAAAGCGAATGTTGCGCAGCACCCCGCGCTGGTAGAGGTCGCGGACGCGCGTGAAGAGCGCCAGACTGGGCGGCCGCCCCTCCGTCAGCTTGTGGAGGATGTTCAGCGGCAGCAGCTCGGTGGCCGCCGTGCAGGTCTCCAGGAGGCGGGCCAGCTCCGGCGAGTCCATCAGGTCCTCCTCCTCCTCCATCATCATGTGCTCCACGGCGCCGTTCAGCAGCCGGAGGATGGTCCGCTTCGTCTCGTGGCTCGCCTCGGTGAAGAGCGGCGGCAGGTGGTGGATCAGCTTCTGGTTGAAGGGCAGCAGGAGGAAGTAGAGGGAAAGGGAGGCGCGGACGACCGCCTCGCTCACCGGCTCCGGGGGCGGCGGCGGCGGCGGCTGTTTGACCTCCTTCACCTCGTCCGACTTCTTCTTCTTCTTCTTCTCCACTTCCTGCCCCTCACCTTCCTCCTCCTCCTCCTCCTTGGGCCGCCGCTGCAGCCGCTCCTGCAGCCGCCCCAGCTCCCGCAGCGCAAACTCCTCAATCGCCCCGCCGACGGCGAGCGTCTTCCCCTCGAGGTAGAGGCCCTTGACGGCCTCCAGCGCCGCCGCCTGCGCCTCCTCCCTCGCCTCCGGGTCGGCGGCCACCTGCAGTAGCACGCGCAGCAGCTGCCCGCGGTGGCGGGGCTTCACGCGGACGAGCAGCTTCGCCAGGGCGACGCCCGAGGCGGCGCACTCCGGGTACTGCGCCGGACTACCGAGGATGAAGGACTTGAGGAGGGCGGCCGCGTCCTCCGTCAGGCAGGGCGCCTCCACGAAGAACTTGGCGAGGTAGTGGTCGCGCTCCTTGACGTCCGCCGCGCAGCCGCTGTGGTGGTGGTTCACCACGCACTCCAGCACCCAGTGGAGACAGGCGGCGTAGTGGTCGAGCGAGCCGCCGCCGCCGCCGGCCTCCTCCTTCCCCGCCACGTACACAGTGAAGAGCATGTTCAGAAGAATGTCGCTGCGCGAGCGGATGTCCCGGAAGACGTACTCCTTGATCATCGTCTTCAGGCCCTCGAAGGGGGAAAAGTCCGACAGCAGCTTGCCCAGCAGCTGGTGCTGCGCCTCCTGCTCGCTCGGAGAGAGGCGCCAGGTGCTCTGCTCCGCCGCCCCCGGCTCGGAGATCATCCGGCTGACGGCGCTCTCGATGGTCTTGTACTTCGCCAGCGCCTCCTGCTGCTGCCGGGCCGCCTCCTCCGCCGCCGCCTGTTGCTGCTGTCGCAGTAGCTGCGCCTGCTGCTGCTGATTTCCTTTGGCACTTCCTTTTCCGGCTGCAGAAGCGGAGCTCTTCGAAGCGACCAGCTTAGCAGAGCCTGCCGCCGTGGCAGCCTTTCCCTTCGCTCCTCCTTTGCCTCCCGTCGACGCTGCTGCTGCTGCCTCGAGCCGCTTCGCATCGCGGCTGACAAACCGCTTCACCAGACTGTGAATCTTCTTGGCCGTCTCCGTGTTCACCTGCAGCTTGTTGCTGAGGACGAAGTACTTCGTGTACTTGACGGTCATCTCCTCCACGCCGGGCCCTGGCGAAGGAAAAGGGAGGGGGGGGGACAAGGGTCAATGTGAGCAAATAAACTGACGCCCAAATGGACTTACCCAGCCCTGCGGCGGTGAGCTGCGCCGCCAGCCGCTTGGCAATCTCCGGCACTGCCTGGCTCTGCGGGGTCTTCTTCGCCGTCTCCGCCAGCAGCGTCGACCGCTGGCCCTCGCTGAGCGTCTCGGGAAAGAGGTGCAGCGAGGAGAGGACCAGGTCGGCGAGGGCGTCCGCGTTGCCGCCCGGTGTCAGCCGCCCCACCAGGTCCTTCGCGGTGGTCTCCGTCGCGCGGGCCACGTCGTGGCGGGAGAACTTTCGCGCCAGGTCTTGCAGCGCCGCGTCCACGTTGAAGGCAGTGGAGGCTGATGATGATGGGGCGCCATTAGTGCCACTGCCACTGTCGTCTGCTTCGCCTGCGCCCACAACCTTGGAGCGCTTCTTTGCGGGCTCCTCCGCCGAAGTCGCCGCCGCCGCCGCCGCCGCCTCAACCTTGATGCCCCGCTTGCGGACCTCATTCAGACAGCGCGTCACCTCGGAACTGGTGGCGCCCACCTTGAGGAGGAGCTGCTGCAGCTTGTGGTGCTGCTTGGCGGCGTAGAGGAAGGGGTGCTTGAAGAGCATCAGCAGCAGCAGCTTCATCTGCTTGTTCACCGAGTTCACCTGAATCTTCGCCAGCGTCGGCGGCAGGTTGGTGCTCAGCGTCTCAAAGGCGGCCACCACCTTGAGGAAGAAGTGGGCGGGCCGCTGGCGGGCAATGAGCGCCAGACTCTGCATGGTGGCCATCAGGTTGACGCTGGAGATGTGCAGCTTCGCCTGAAAGGCCACCAGCTGACTGAAGAACTTGGCCGCCTCCGCCTCGAACGTCTCCGCCTCGATGAGCTTATTGTTGGTGATCTGATCTAGTGAAAAGTCACCGGCCACGGCGGTGGTGGTGAAGGCGTCTCGCTTCGTCTGACAGAGAATGACGTTCTCGAGGAACTTGACGCACTGCGTGCGGATGCCGTCGTTCTCTGTGGAGTCGAGCAGCGTCGAGATGTAGCTCTTCATCTGCGTCCAGATCATCAGCGTGGCGGCGGCCGCATCGGGCGACGGCCTGTCGCCATCACCTTCGGTGCCTGTCAGCCAGGCGAGGAAGACCTTGTAGAGACCGGTGGAGACCTGGATCGCCTTCTTCAGCACGTTGGCCACCTCGTCGGCGAGCAGGAGGCGCAGGCTGCCGGTGACGCGCGGAAAGTAGGCCGGCGCCTTCCGGCAGGTCGCCTCGATGAAGCCGGCCACCAGCTTGCGCACCTCGGCCATGCGGTCGCTCTGAAAGGCCAACATGTGCTCGAGGAAGGGCTCGAGGAGGTCGCGGTGGATGATGAACTCCTGCGCCTGGGCCAGCAGCGAGACCTTCTCCGGCTCGCCGGTGGCCTCCTGGGCGCTGTTCAGCAGCTGGATCACCTGGAGGGAGAAGCCAAGTTAGTTAGTTAGTTAGTCAACCCCTTTCAAACCTTGTCAATGTCATTGCCGGCAGCAGCAGCAGCACTTACCCTTTCCTGAGGCGAGCCCGATAGCTCCGTCGTGCCGCCGTCCTCCTCCTTGCACGACATGACGTGACTTTTGCTTTGGTGGAGAAGAAGAAGAAGAAGAAGCTCTTGAATGGTAGGTAAGAAGTAACTGAAGAAGAATCTAGTAGACACAAAAGGAATCGACTTCGACGGCCCGGTCGCTCTGTTATCCTCGACACATTTTTTTTGTCACTCTCCGTCTGCTGTTTTTCTTTTCTCTCCTTCCCCTCATCACATGCGCCTCTGCTGGCCCCCGCTGTCGGCGAGGGTGTAAATAGCCTCCCGCCAGCTGCTGGAGGGGAAGAGGAGCACAGGAAGAAGTGGGCTTGGGTGCGGTAAGGTGGTGCCGGCAAAAAAACATCGCCGCTGACAGCAGCTGTGCAGCTGCAAAGGTGTAGTGCAGAACCCAAATCAACCCGAAACATCGCCATCGCCATCATCATCATCATCATCGTTATCTTCTTCAGCATTGGCAGCGCCAGCCAGTGTGTCGTACAGTCGACAGACAGACAAAATGTGGTGGCCACCACTTCTGCCACCAGTTCTGCTGCTAGCCGGCTTCGCCAGATGAATGAGAGGGAGAGAGAGAGAGCGTTACATAACTTCAAGTCATCTTCGTCATCATCATCGACATCATCATCGACAGCATCGGTTGTTCTGGACGACGACGATTATTTCAGTTGGTAGTCGGCTGTGGAAGTGCCAGTGCCAGTCATGAGCAGCCATGCATTTTGGTCCTGTCACTTCGGTTGCCACTGTCTTCTGTGCTACTGCGGTACTCCTTGCCATCTTTGGCGTTCACTTTGGTAAGTTTTGCTGTTCTATTTTGTGGCCTTCAAATGATAACATCGTCTTCTTTCCCCCACCACCTCACAGCCTACGCCTCTCTCGGTGACCGGCTGATCATCTTCGACAATCACCTGAAGCAGTGCCTCCGCCTGAACTGCTCCAGCGGGACGGCGCTGGCCCGCTTCGAGGCCCGCCAGCCGCTCGCCCTCCGCCTCTTCGGTTGGGACTGCACCGCCGAGTGTCGCCTGCAGGCGCAGTGGGCGACGCTGGAGCAGCTCCAGCAGAAGAAGATCATCGCCCACGTTCCGCAGTTCTACGGAAAGGTGAGGACTTCACTCAACAAATGGTAGTAACTGACACATTATCTTTTGCAGTGGACCTTCTACCGACTGGCGGGCATCCAGGAGCCGGCCTCCTTCCTCTTCTCCATCCTCAACTTCGCCTCCAATCTGGTCGGCTGGCTGCAGTACCGACGGGTGGCAACGAAAGACGGCCACGGCGACCCACTGTACGGCGTCTGGCGCCTGCAGACCTTCATCAGCCTGAACGCTTGGGCCTGGTCCACCGTCTACCACGGCCGCGACACGCCGCTCAGCGAGAAGCTCGACTACTACTCGGCCTTCTCCGTCGTCCTCTTCTCCCTCCTGGCCGTCATCCTCAAGCTGCTCTCCTCTTTTGCTGCTGAAGGCGTCCTGGAGCGTCCCTCGGTGGTGCTCACCACCGGCGTGCCCTTTGTTGCCTTCTTCGCCTACCACATCTACTACCTGCATGCGGTCCATTTTGACTACGGCTACAATATGAAGGTGAACGTGGCCACGGGTAAGGAAGGAGTTTGGGTAAAGATTGTACTGAGCTAACTTTTTTTGTCTCCGACCAGGTCTGCTCGCCACCGCCTGCTGGCTCTTCTGGTGCTTCCAGCACCGAGGAAGAGGCAGGGAGCAGCACCTCTGGATGGCGGTGCTCACCCTGCTCTGCGTCAACCTCTGTCTGCTCTTCGAGCTGATCGACTTTCCCCCGCTTCTCTTCACCTTTGACGCGCACTCGCTCTGGCACCTCTGCACCTTCCCACTGCCGCTTCTCTGGTTCAGGTGAGTGTTAGCAGTGTCAGTCAGTCAGTTGGTGTCATTGGCCTTTGTTCGTGTTGTCGTGTTAACTAACTAAAGCTCTCTGCCGTTTCCCAGGTTCCTCAGCAGAGAGGCCGTCTACCTGGCCAACAGCAATGCCAACAAGGACAAGCAGAGCGAGCCGCTGCTTCTGAAGGAGAAAAAGAACTCATAGTCATCATCCAGTCCAGTGTGCAGTGCAATCCTCCACCCTCCAGTCCACTTAGTCCCGCACCACCACCACTTTTGTCTTTCCACTTTTTTACCTGTGTTGTCAATGTTTATATTGTTGTCCACCTAGCCATAATTATTATTCTCTCTGTTTACACTTCCTTCCACTTGCCATAATAAACACCTTCAAGTCATTCTGAAGTTGCATTTGTTTCAAAACGCATTGCAGCTTACCTCGTGGCGCAGATGGCGCTGCAGTAGCCAAAAAAGCACTGCTGCCTTTCTTCTTCTTCTTCTGTTGTCTTGAGCAAACCAGGGCTGCTGCTGCCTTTTGCTGCTCTGTGTTTGGTAAGAAGACCGTCTCGGTATAAATCACTGCTCCTCGATTGCCATTTCCAGAGACTAGAAATCAGTTCGGTGGATGTTTGGTTGGATACAGCCTAGCACCACCACCACCAGTAGCAGCAGCCAGTTACCACCGCCGGTGTGTGCCTTTCTCAACATTTCTTCATCACCATCTCCATTGCTACATCTGTGCCATCCAGTGTGTTCTAAATGCCGATGCATTGATGTTCTCTCTAGGTTCGAAAGTCTTTTTGTTGTCTTATCTTTGGTTGATCATCTCATTAATTCTAAACTCTTCTTTTCCCTTAGCAGTCCACCGCGAGACTTCTCTCTCTTCCGCCAACATCCTCTTCATCTCCTCAATCACCTCGAGCGCCCACCACCTGATCAATGGCCTCCAACGATAAGGATGACGAAGAGCTGACCATCCCCCGAGCCGCCATCAACAAGCTAATCAAGGAGGTGGTGCCTGATGTGCGCGTGGCGAACGACTCGCGCGAGCTAATTCTCCAGTGCTGCAGCGAGTTCATCCACCGCATCACCACCGAGGCGAACACCATCTGCGAGGGCCAGCAGAAGAAGACTATGTCCGCGGAGCACGTCCTGGCGGCACTGGACAAGCTCGGTTTCTCCCACTACAAGACCGAGGCGGAGTCGGTGGTGAACGACTGCCGGCGGAAGCGCCGCCGCCAGAGCACCCGCCTGGAGCACCTGGGCATTCCCGAGGAGGAGCTGTTGCGCCAGCAGCAGGAGCTCTTCGCCAAGGCCCGCCAGGAGCAGGCCCTCATCGAGCAGCAGGAGTGGCTGCAGCTGCAGAACGCCACTAGTCGCGCCCAGGAGGAGCAGAACAGCCTGAACAGCACCGCCGCCAATGACGACGAGGAGTACTGAAGAGCCGCATTCTTCACCCATCAGCACTCACCCTCCGTCCTCACTCATCTTCTTACTCAGCATCTTCTTCTTTTACTCGCCCTCATCATCACCCTCCTCCTTATCTTCGTCCTCGTAATTCACAGCTAAACTACCACAAGCACTCACAATTCTCACTCACAAAGTGAAACACAACTCCTTCTTCTTCCTCTTCCTTTTCTTCTTCAACACAATCCACACCCACCACTATATAATTTCCACAACCTTCTTGTCTTCTCCTTCTTCTTCTTCTTCTTACTTGAATTAAAACGCGCACAACAGCACTACAACACCTTCACACTACAACTTACCCCAACTCAACTGCAACGATGACAACCGACGATCAAAGCAACATCATCCGAGCCAGTACCTCGTCCTACGCCATGGGCAGCGACGACGCCGAGCTGGAGGCCAACTGGCGGCTGATTTGCGCCGCCAGAAACGACGGAGATGATAACAACGAGAACGACGGCGGCAGCAGCAGCAGCAACAGCGAGATCATCTGGCGGGAGTGGTTCTTCAGCAAGATGGAGAAGATCGTCGACATGAACTCCACCACCACCACCACCGCAACCACAACCACCGACTCCACAAATAACAACAATCTAACAGCAGCAGCAGCAGCCAACAACAACAACAACCCGACGCTAAAAAACGTGACCGTGGTCTTTGGACAGGCAGGCAGTGGGAAGACCTTCCTCATGCAGCTGCTCTGCAGCAGCGCCCGCTTCGAGAGCCGCATTCTGCTGCCCTTCTTCTGCAAGGCCGCCGCCGCCGCCGCCGCCGCCGCCGGCACGCCCACCGACTTTCTGGGCGACCTCGAGGCGGCCATCGGCGCCACCTTCCCCGCCCTCCGCCAGCAGATTGCCAGCAGCGCCAGCGCCAAGGTGGCCAACTTTAATGTCCACTTTCGCGAGCACACCCTCCGCCTGCTGGCCGCCATGGGCCGGGAGGAGTCGGCGGCGGTTGTGGCCCGCCACCACCAGCTCACCTCCCGCCGGTACCTCCTCCTGGTGGACTCCATCGACCTTCGGCCGGACATCTGTGAGCTGATCAGCAGCAACCTGCACGCCTTCCCGCCCTGGCTGCACGTGGTGATCACGGCGCGGCAGAAGCGCTACCGCGGCATCACCAAGATGTTCAGCGGCGCGCGGAAGATCGTCCTCGACGACACCAAGAAGGGCAACGTCTATGGGGACCTGATGGGCTACCTGGTGGCCAACAAGGACCGTATGGTGGGAGATAAGGCGGCGGAGAAGGCTGAAGATCAATCAGCACCGACCTCGATCAGCAACGCCGTCTTCAGCAAGATGATCGCGAAGAGCAACGGCGCCGTCCTCTACCTGCGCCTGCTGCGGGACGGCCTGCAGCGGGGCGTGCTCAGCCTGTCGCAGCTGGACTTTATCGGCGGCACGCTGAACGGCCTCTACCTCGCCCTCTTCACCGCCCTCTTCAACGGCTGTGAGGGCTCAGCAGAGCGCGAGGCCGACTACAAGACCGTCCTCTCGCTGCTCGACCGCGGCAACGCCTTCCAGGTGACGGTCGACGAGGTGAGGCGGAAGCTGGGCCTCGGCGAGGAGACTGAGGGTGGTGACGACGCCTACCTGGCAGAGCTCCTCGACCAGCTCCTTCTGCACGGTCTGGTGGTCTTCACCAGCAGCAGCGAGCAGGCCGCCGCCACCGCCATTCGCCTGGTGCACGGCAGCCTCTTTGAGTGGCTGAGCGACGTGAAGCACTGCTCGGCGAGGTTCGTCTGCCACGCCCAGGTCCTGCCGGCTGAGGTGCTGCTGCCTGCTGGGGCTGGTTCCTCAAAGCAGCAGCCGCAGCCATCTCGAAACCTAATCAGCACAAAGTACATCAACGACAACGCGGACGACTCGCTGAATGAGATCTCCGATGATATGCTCTACGAGCGAGAGGCGGTGGCTGCTCAAGGAGGAGGAGGGGCTGGGAGTTTTGAACAGGCGCCCAATGCCGCCTCCTCATTCCTGCTCAACTCTTCGACGCTGGATGACTTTGAGCGAGCACCGCCACCACCTCAAGGAAAGCACCAAAGAGATGTTTTCCTGCCTTCTCATCAGCAACCACCACCGAAGCAGCACTTTGGCCACGGAAAGATCGCCGACGCCTCGCTGCTGCGAAACGTCAACAACACCATCAACAACAACAGTTTCAACCACAATGCAAGGCTGATGAACACCGCCACCGCCGACGACGACTGCCTGGTGGACAGCGAGGACGAAGGTGGCGGCGGACAGCTGCTGATGACCTTGGACCACCTTCCTGGAACCGGTGCGGCTGCGGATCAAGCTGTCGCGGACGGCGTCCTGAGCAAGACGGAGATCAGCAAGGAGTACCTGAGCAAGCTGTACAGCAAATTCGAGTCGGCGCTTCATCTGAGCGACCTGAAGACGCTGGGCAGCATCCTATCGCGCTATGGGAACCTCCTGGTGAACGCCGCCTTCCTCGAGGGCAAGACGCCGCTGTACTGGGCAATCAAGAAGAGCAACCTCCGCCTGGTGGAGCTGCTGCTGGAGGCAGGGGCGGCGGTGAACGCCATCTGCGACCAGCAGTGGGGCTACACGCCCCTCCTGGTCGCCCTCATGCAGCACTCCGTCGACCTGGTGGAGCTGCTGCTGGAGGCGGACGCCGACGTGGAGCAGCTGGACCGGTACTCGATGCCGCCCCTCCTCCACGCCCTCCTCGTCAACTGCTCGCCGGAGATTGTCCGCCTCCTCCTCTACTGGGGCGCCGGGACGGATTTCATCGACGAGGCGGGTCGGTCGCTGCTCCACTTTGCCGCCAACGAGCCGAAGACCTGGCCGGAGACGGTGACGCTGCTGCTGACGGTGGGCTGCGACGAGCTGGCGCGGGACAACACCGGCCAGACGGCGCTGCACATGGCGGCGGCCAACGGGTCGGCGGAGGTGGTCGAACTGCTGGTGGAGTTCGGAGGGGAGGCGCTGCTGACGACGGCGGACAAGGCGGGGCTGCTGCCGCTGCACGTCGCTCTGGGAAGGGGTGCAGAAGGATCTACAACTACCACTGCCTCCCCTCCCACATCTTCGACCCTCGACGTGGGCGTCATCGAGCCGCTGATCAGCGCGCGGACGATCAACGTGGTGGCGCACAGCGGCGACTCGCCGCTCCGCCTCGCCGTCCTCGGCGGCCACCTGGAGCTGGCGCAGCTGCTGCTGCTGAGGGGCGCAGAGGTGAACTACCGCGACGGCGATGGCCGCTCCATTGTCTACTGCGTCGTGGCCTTTGCGCACAGCACGCTGGAGCAGAAGGGGGGACCGCCCTTCTTCAACCTGCCGGCGCTGACGTACGGCGGGCCAGAGGCCTACCTGGAGGCGGCCGTCAAGACGGTGCACTTTCTGGTTCGCTACGGCGCCGACCTGGAGGCGAAGGACATGGAGGGACGGACGAGGTGAGTGGGGTGGGGAATGGGTTGAGTGGGATTATTGTTTTAACTATAAGAATGTTTCAAGAAAATGTGTAGGGTGGTAATGAGAAGGGGGAGAGGATTTAGAGTAGTGTAGAAGTAATGCGGCTGGACTAGCCCTTTTAAGAAGTGCTCGCTGGGAGCTGCCGGCAGAATTTGCAGTCATTTTTTCAGGGACTGTCGCCGCCGGTGCAGACCTGGCTGCTGGTGGTGGTGGCTGCCTCCTCCCACTTCTCGGCTCGCTTCACCAGGTGCTCCAGCTTGCGGCGGGCGTCCTCCGCCTGGCGGGCGCAGATCTCCGCCAGGCCCTCCGCGAAGGCGACCTTGGCCTGGGCCAGCTCCGCCTCGGCCTGCGCCACGGCGGCCCGCTCCTGGGCGGCCTCGCTGTCCTTCACCGCTGCGGCGGCCTTCAGCTGGGCGGCGCCGGCGTCGTTGGCCGTCTTCTTCGCCAGCTTCGCCACCTTCTCCAGCACCTCCGTCCAGGGGTTCTCCTTGCTGGTGCTAGTGGGAGTGGTCATGGCGGGGGTGGTGGTGGTGGTAGTGGTCAGCAGGTGATCAGGTGAATCGGAGCAGGTGAACTCTCTCTCTTGTGAACTCGTCGACTGGCTGGTAGAATGACGAGCACTTCGTAAAGTGTGCTGTAGTAGGTTGTTGTTGTTGCACTCGTCATCAGGCAAACGTGTAGTTCGAAACAAAACTTGGCCTTCTGGCGGGTGGTGTTTTTGCCCTGGTTAACTCACGCCAGAAAATGATACAACTCCTCCAAGAGTTTATCTGCAGAAATAAAGAATTTAATACTTTGATTTTAAATAATCAGCCAAACTAACCTCTTTATCCTTCTCCTTCGCAGCATCCACGTGGCCGCCTGGAACGGCAGCCTGCAGCTGGTGGAGGCGCTGATCAGCCTGGGCTCCGACCTGAACGCCGTCGACAATGAGAACCGGACGCCGCTGCTGATGGCCAGCTGGAATGGCCACCTCGAGGTGGTCCGCCTCCTGGTCGAGTCGGGCGCCACGGTGAACCACGTCAGCTCGACGCAGGGCGCCACGGCGCTGCTGGTGGCCGCCCAGCAGGGCCACCTGCCCACCGCCGCCTACCTCCTCCAGGCCGGTTCCAACGTCGTCCACCGGGACCTGTACGGGCGGGACGCCCGCGACGTGGCGCTCAACTGCGGCCACCTGGACATTGTCGCCCTGCTCGAGGGCTACCTAGGCCTCAACCGGCTGGATCAGCCGACGGCGGCGACGACGACGATGGAGCAGCAGCAGCAGCAGAACGTTCCATCATCAGCCACTCTGGGCACCACTTCCTCTTCCTCACTTCTCCTCAACGAGGGCTCAGGCGGCAACAACGGCCACTTCAACTCGAACACCGCCACCGGCTCATCCTCTTCAGCTGCTGCTGCTGCTGCTGCTGCCTCAGCCTCAGCCTCAGCCTCAGCCTCAGCCTCAGCTTCATCCTCTTCTGTGAAGCTCTCCAAGTACGACCCTCGCTTCTACAGCTCCAGCAACAGTGTGCCCGGGAAGAATCACAACAGCGGTAATAGCAATAACAGTAAGGCCAACAAGAAGAGCAAGTCCACTATTGGCACGAAGCTCACCAAGATTCTGCACTAGGAGCTAGAAGTATACTACTGTACACAAGTTTTTCACTCTTTTATTATTGAAAGTAGAAGTCCTCTTTCCAGTCGGACTTTTCTGAACTCCTAATACTTGAGCGACCGACCTCTTTTAGGCTCTCTTTCTATCCTGTTCTTATAATTGTTCTGCTTTCTCTACTTTCTTTGCTTTCTTCTCCTTTTTCGCTGTACATAACTGCCATTTGCTGATTATATTTCGTTTGACGATAAAATGTTTCTTGATCTGTACACACACATTTTCAAACTTTCACTCTTTCTCTTTTACTCTCTCACTGCAGCGCACTTTTTTGTGAATAAAATAAGCACACTTTTGAGCCAAATGCCACACTTTGTCTTCAGGAGTTCAAAGTCCAACCAAAAAACATGATGATGGTGATGGACGATGACAGGGGTGGGGAAGTGTTTCTAGAGAATATCAAATCAAACAGCAGAAGATTGTGGTGTTGTAATCATCAACATCATCAGCAGCAATGATGTGTGTTTATTTCACCAATCAAATGAAACCAGAAATCGGTGGAAATCACAGTACAGAGGAGAGGTTGCCCAGACTCAACAAAGCAGGACACTTTTTGGTGGTGGTGAAGATAAGATAGGAAGGAAGGGACAGAGAAGAACACATACTGTGTGTGTGTGTGTGTGTGTTCGAGGCTTTAGCAGACCCATGTATTTTGCCCAGATGATTAGAGCCGACTGACTGGCTGGTTGGTGCAGTGCCAGCAAAGTGGCTGAATACAAAAAAGAAAACGAAAAGATGAGCACCACTCTCGGGGACACGATGAGCTTGGACGTGAAACGAGGAACATCTTACAGTGACAGTATTAGAAAGTTAGTTTCTCTGGCCAGTCCACCTCCAGAGGAAGGAGGAGGAGGAGGAAGGCCCCATCTAAGGCTGTCCCGTAAGATGCTATTCGCTGTCCGATGTCCTATATATTCTGGTGCTTGAAAATATGAAACAGCACAGCAGAAGTTCACCTGCTGAAAAGGAAAAGGAAGTAGTGCTGGCGGTGGTGGTGGTGGTGCGGTAAGTGAACACAACAACAAACAGGCAGATATTTCACACTTGTTGACTACTCACCGGGAAGTGAAGGTGTGAATAGAAGGTGGTGTGAAAGGATTGAAGAGAAGACGGAAGACCTAAAGCGGATTTGGATCATCAGGAGCAGTTCAGCACACAGTCCACAGCTGCAAACTGTTGCCGATGCCTAGCAGGCACCGATGATCACCGAGAGGGCTGGCGGCTGGCTGGCAGAGAGTTATCATAGTATAAGACTTGTGCTGCTAGGCACACACACACACACTTGACTTGAGACGATACTTGACGATCACTTACCACCATCATCATACTAAATACTGGCAGAGAACTGAGAGTCGGCTCCTCGAGAAGTCTCTCGCTCCTAAGACGTTACGATTGACGATTGCTGCCGTTGTTGCTGCTGCTGTTGCTGATACAGAGTGTTGGTGGTGGTCGTGGTAGCATACACTGCTGCTTAGGCTGCTGCTGCTGTGTCGACTCCAGTACAGATTGAGCGTGAGCTTGAGCTTGCCTGCCTGCCTAAGTCTGAGTGTGTGCCTGTGCAAAGGGGGAAACGAGATTAGCAGGAGATAGATATAACTGGAGTCAGGAGTATGAGGAGTGTGAGGAGTGTGAGGAGACGCCGCTGCTGAGCATTGGAGACAGCAGAAAAGGGGGAAGGCAAGGAAGGAAGGAAAGAAAGGAGAAGAAAAAGAAAAGAAGAAGACTCTCGATCGGCGACGACGACTGAGGGAGCAATACAGACAGGCAGACAGACTGACGGACTAACCTGATGAGTGGTAGTGGCTCCTGCTCCTTCTGCTGCTGTGGTAGTAGCGGTGGCAATGGTGACGATTACAGGGAGCTCACCGCAATGGCTGGCTGTCTGAACAGGCAGGCAGTTTGTGCAGTTTGTGCAGTCTGTGACACCCTTTGGCGCCCTTCGGTTTTGGCGCTGCCGATGGAATCGTCGTTTTTGCCGCCGCCGCCGCCGATGCCGCTGTGACCGCTGCTGATCCTCTCTCTGATGCGACCTCGTGTCCGCCACATGGCACTCTCTGCTGGACAGCTTCTGCTTTGGCTCTTCTTCTTCGTCTGCAGGTCAACAAGTGAGCTGTGTGTCCTCTACTGCTGTAGTAGTAGTAGTAGACTGATCAGTCTGTGCGGTGGTGGCTTCGAAAAAGAGAGAAAGCAGTCGTCTGCAGACGCGCACTGTCTTGCGGTCGATCGAGACGACGTGAGAAGAGTGTGCAGTGCTGCTGTTGCTGCTGTAGTAGTGCTCTTGGTCGTCTGCTGAGAGGGCACTGAAGAGGGCACACGCAGAGTCGAGCAATTCAAGGAGAATTTCAGTAGTGGTGATGGTGGTGGTAGTTGTGGGCTTCAATTTGCTTCAGCTGTGGTCAATTGGTAGCGATTATTGGCAGCGAAACGGAAATCAGAGGAAGAAGAAGCCTGCTCAAAACACTTGTTGCTCTTCCTGTTGCTGCTGCTGCTGCTGCTGAATACGGCGTTTCAAGGCAATACATTGAAGGTGTGCGTGCGCTCACTTTGCCGCAGTTTAGTGCCCCTCTGCTGAGTCGTCTGCTCATCTCATTTGCGTCTTCTTTCCATCATCAGGCCAAATTAATTTTGTACTTTGTCAGCAGAAAGAGAAAGAACGCAGAGTGCAAGCACAGAGATCAAACAGGAAGCGGACATTGAAATGCGAGCTCATTGCATCGAAAAAAAGTTCAAACAGCAGAGAAACCGGCAAATTTGAATCAGTAGAGTCGGCGAGTGAAATTGAATGGCGGCGGAAAATGGTGGCCGTGGCCGCTCTGAAGTGAAGAGGCAAAATGAGGTAGTACACGATGATGGCCGCGGTGGTGGCGGTGGTGGTGAAGGAGGACGATGATGATGATGATGATGAAGTAGAAGAAGGAGGAAAAGGAGAAGGAAGAAGATGCAAACTAAGAGACAGAGAGTGCCAGAAAGTGCGGAAAGTGCGGTCACTTGCTGCTGCTGCTGCCGCTGCTACTCACAGGCCAAATGAACATGGGTCCCTACTGAGGTGATCGCTTTAAAAGAGAGAGAGAGAGAGGGAGATTGAGAGCATTGAGCATCGAGAACAAGAGTAAACTCAATTCAACTGTTGAGCCAGTGCCTGCCTGACTTCTAGCCAGCCAGCCAGCCTGTCGTACTGTGCAGAAAACGAGGAGGAGGATGAGGATAGTAGTGAAAGAAAGGACGACGACGACGACGACAACCACGACAGCTACGAGGACGTCGACAGCAATGGCGCCATTGCTGAACAGCAGAGAGAGAGAGAGAGAGAGAGAGAGAGAGGAAAAGAGCAGGAGGAAAGTGTGCTCAAGTGAGTGAGTGCCTGTTTGTGGTAGTCGTGGAGGATAGCGCCAGCGGAGATAGTCCCTCATCAGCCACTTTCTCTCTCTTCAGCATACTTTGGCAGTCGGCATATCGCGTCCGAGTCCTCAGCAGGCATTGCCCACAGCAACTCACAGAGAACAGAGCAGAAAGGCAGAGAAATAGAAAGAGAAATAGAAAGAGAGGCAGACAGGCAGCACCGTTATATTTATACACTACCACGACGACGAGTGGCGATGATGGCGGCGGCGGCGAGGACAACCACAGGAGCTGAGGGAAGTTGAGGCAAGCATCGACAAGTGTGAGAGGGCAGGAGAAAGTGAACCACGGCAGCACTACCACAGCAGCACCGGCAGAAGTTTTTTTTTGAAACCATCTCCGGTGCTGCAGTTGCAGTTCTAGGTCCGTCGACTTTTTTTCGAACTAGAAGTTCAAAAGATCAGCTCAACTAGTCGTTTTAGCCCGGGCCGCCATCAAGTGCTTGAACACACAGTGTCACTGGTGAGCTGAAGAAACAAAATGGAGAAGATAAATAGTGCTGCTGATGAAGTTGATGTGAGTTGGTGGTGGTGGTGATAAGGCCTTTTGAAGGAGAACAGAATGGTGGGGGCGAAACAACGAGCATGCTGATAAGAAATGAAGAGAGCGAGAGGTAGGCGGATCGAAGCTGCTGCTGATGGTGATAACTGTGATGAGTCGCCTGGGTTTCCAGCACACACACACAGTTTTCAGCACTCGACTCGACTTGATGTGGCACTATAACACACCGTTTTGGGTGCTGTCTTTTTGTCCTGGTTTGCTGCGTGCACAGTGTTCCAATCAATTAGCAATCACACACACTGGCACTGGCACTCGCACACCCAATCATCACCGACTGACGAGGGCACAGAGTGACTGTGCTTTGTGGTGCTGGTAGTGGTGGTGCACTGTCTGCTCGTCGCTGTTCACTGCTGCTGCTGCCGTCTTATCACCACCGACAAACAAGCAACAGTGCTCAGTGCTGGTGATCGATTTCACCCCGAACGAGGAGGCAGTGTCAGTGTGGCTGTCTGTGTGTCTGTGTATGTGTATGTGACATTGCTAGTGACTGAGCTGTCGCTGATTGTCTCCTTCTTCTTCTTCTACTTCTTCAAAGCCTGAGCACTAGCTGTCGATGTGCTGGAGTCCTTATCACTTCACCAGACGTCTTTGAAACTCTCTGCCTGGTCTCTGTTCGTTGTGTGCACTGGTTAGGGTGATGATGAGTGGCGAGGATGGTAATGATGAGCCTTCTCCTCTTCTCCGCACCCACTTGCATTTAGGATGCAATCAAAGAAAGAGAGAGAAAGAGAGAGAGAGAGAGAGAGAGAGAAAGAGACAGGGCGATTGCTTGATGTGTCGGTGTCACTTTCTGCTGAGTCGACCATTTTTTCTCTACTGCACTTTATTCTTCTGTTGATGATAAGAGAGACTGTGAGACATTTTCACATGGAGAGCAGCTAATGATGATGAGAAGAAGGAAGATGAAGATGTCCAGACAAAAAGTGTGCACTCTGCTTTGTGATTGAACTGATGAGCTGTTGCTGTACACTGTTGCTTCGACCTTGCGTGGTGAGCAAAATGGCCAAAGATATGAGAAAAGAGGAAACAGGCACACATGACTCACTGCTGGCAGCAGAGTAGATCATCTCAGATTGATTTGACTGAATCTTTTTGTGCGGTTTTCAGAATGAATTTCGAACAACAGGTGTGCGGGTGGTGGTTTGGCTGATTTGTTTGATGCTCTTGCCTTGTTCGGTTTTCATTGGCAGTGTGCTCAGAGAACTTACATCGGAATAATGATACAATGTGGTAGTATCGATATCTGGTGGTGGCGGTGGCTGCTGCTGATGTGGTGGTCACCAAGCAACGGTCATGCTGCTGCTGGTTTTTTCATTCCCGCGCGCCCATCCAGTCTTTACGCTTCTAGGCAGTGAATGAACAGTTTTGCGTATCCCATTGATGAAGGATTTTGCTGATCAATGGCAATGTTTGGTTACTACTGAGGAGGTTTGCTGGTATGGTAGTAAACAGTTAGAATCCCCCCTTCACTTTCAATGTTTTTTCTCCGGCGTTTTTCTTTTGCCTAAAAATTATGTTCTACGGCAAATGTGTACAGCAAAGTGGTGGTGAAGGATTCTTTAAAACCAACAAGTAAAAAATGTGCGCTACTTTTAGGATTACTCTCTTCTTTTCTCTCTTTCTGTAAGTAGTTAATAATAGAGTTTAAGTTTGTCTCCGTTTGTGCGTGTGTCATTTTAAAGCATTCGTCGAGTTGTTGTTTGCTACTACTTTTTGTCTTTTTTCCTCTCAAGTTCACTTTCACTCTTTCGCTAACTTTGCTGTTAGGGAGCCTACTGTTGTTGAAGCCTACTCTTCTCCAAATCCGTTCAAAGTTCAGCAAAGTGCACACACAGCAGAAGAGTGCACAGCGGTAACGGAAGCTAGGCACGAACTTCGGTGGAAGTGGTGAGGGTAAAGTGGTGAAAAAGAGGGTGCAAACCAAACCAAACGGCGGAGGGCAACAACAACCGGTGAAATGTGGATCTATAAAGGGCAGATGATCGCACTGCATCAATTGTAGCAGTCTGTCTATTTGTGCTGGTGCTGGTGCTGGTGTGTGTGTGTGTATTGCACTTGTCTCGCACTCTAATCACTCTGCTCTTCCCCACTTTTGTCAATCGGCGCAACAGCAGACATGGAAAAAAGGGAGCAGAAAGCAGAGACCAGAGACTACTGCAGAAAACAGAACAGAGGATGACAGTCAGGCAAGGAAAGGGAGAGAGAGAGCGAGCATCCTTCGACGAGGAGCACATCAGCCGCCAGTATCAGCAGAGCAGAGTTCAGAGCTGATAAAGTCGCTGGTGCTGGTGCCAATTTGATGATTGGAAATGCTGCTGCTGCCGATGGCCAATGATGGTGATGGTGATGGTGGTGGTTATGAGGATGGTGGTGGCAATATGGATGGCAAGTCAACAGTCGAGGTTGAGCTCCCAAGAGGAGTCAGTAAGCGCAGTCAGTCAGTAAAGAGGAAGCATTTGAGGACAGAAAATGTAGCTGCTGGCAAGCAGTGCACATGGTGCCCACAACTGCCGCAACGACGACGATTAGCTTTACTTTGGTGAAAGAGCAGCAGCAGCAGACTTCTTCTGCTGACTAGGCACTTTTATTAGTTGACTGAAGCAGCAGCAGCAGTCAACTAAAAGTGCCACTGAGTGTGAATGAAGGAAGGGAAGAAGGAGAAAAAGGCAATGAGCACCTAGGGCGTAGCAGTGCACTGCAGTGAGCACCACAAAACTCAGAAACTGCGCACTGGTGCCGCCAAAACGAAAACTTGGAATCAACGAGGGAATCCAAAAAAGAGAAAAGTGGTGCTGATGATCACTAGTGGTCAGAAATGAGCTCAGGCTGGCAAAACAATAGACCGGGGGTGCAGTGCACCCGAAGTTCCGTCAACGAAGCATTCTCTTCAACACTGCAACACAGCAACTTGGCAACATCGCCTTGTTGTGGCCTTCTCTTCGCTTAGATGGCAAAGGAGCTTCTGTGCAGGGCTGAAATGTCAGTTATTCGCCTAGTTGACTGCTAATTTTAGATGGGCAATGAGAAGAAGAAGTAGAAGTAGAGGAAGAAGATGTTGAAGAAGGCGACAAAAACGAAGCTTGCGACAGCAGACAAAAAGAAGAAAGAGAGTGAGAAACTACAAACATTACAGAGAAGAGTGTAGATGATGAAGATGATCATCAGGGAGGCAGATTCATTCACTAATAAACAAGAACAAAAAGTGATAGGAAAACCCAACACTTTTTGCTTTTACCTCTCTTTGATTGAGTTTGAAAAGCCAGCCGTGTGTTTGTTTGCTCTTTATCGAACTGGTTGATGGATTTCAAAAAGGGGAAGGAAAAGAGGTAAGGAGAAGGAAAGGATGGTAAGTAAAAAGTACAACAAAATCACAAATCAATGAAAACAACTAAAACGAGGAGGAGGAGGAGGAGGAGGAGGAGGAGGATGTTTGGACTGTCCACCATCAAACAGCTTTGATGTGTTTTGAGGTGGGTCAGGGCGTCCAGTGTGTTTTGAGAAAACCGAAAAAGAAGAAGGAGGAAAGAAGTAAGGAAGGAAGGAAGGAAGGATCATCAGTAGTCGTCAACGGTAGTAGTTGTGGTGGAGGAGGAGGAGGAGGTTTTGTACAAAAGTGATGAGGAAAATGATGAAGTGATGTGTGGTGGTGTAATTAAATGTACAAAGATAGAGAGGGAATTCGGGGTAATCGAGTGTTGTCGGTGTGTGTCATAGTAGTGGTAGTAATAAAATTGGAAAATGCCTATGATTGTATTTACAAAGACAACAACAACCACAACAAAAGAAGGAGCAATCAGTCGTCGGAGAGCAGTCGAAGATGGTGTCAACTGAGAGAGGAGACTGCTGATTCGGTATGTCTCTCTGTCTCTTTACCTCCTGCTGGTATTCTTGGTCACTGTGCTGCTGCTGTTGCTTCTGCTGCAATTTTTTTTAAAGGCGTCCAATCGTAAACGCTCACGCACATCTGCTGTGTTGCAGGTGGTAGGTAGTACAAAAAAGTTAGCCAGGTGTGTGGCCGAAGGTGTGTGTTTGTGAATGATAAGACAGAGAGAGAGAGAGATAGTGGTGAAGAAACGAAGCGAACGAAAGATCACCCCCCAAAATGGATCAACAGTGGGCGTGTGAGGAGGAGGAGGCAAACACAGCCCGGGCTGAGCACCACCACTGTGTGGGCGTGTGTGCGACGACGCTGAGTGAGTGTGTAGACCATTGGTCCTCCCCCGCCTACCACATTTTGTGCAAGTGCAGGTTTCTACTGAGCACCGAGCGGACGTCACTGGTGAAGCGAAGGGCGTCCAGGACCGGGAGCAGGTTCAGCAGGGCCGTATCGCTGGGATCACAAAACCAGGATTTGATTGGAATTGCATTATCTACACGGGAGGAGGAGGGGGTGATAAAGAGATACAAATTAGCAAGTGTCTCGCAAATAGTGCAAACAGCAACTGGATGATGACCGCCTCTCACCGGGGAATGCTCTGTAGGCGCCGGGGCTGTTGTCCAGTATGAAGACGCTGGAGAGGTCGTCGACGATCGTCGAGAGGTCCTTGGTGTAGCTGCCGTAGTCGAGGGTGCAGTGCTGCCGAAAGTAGCGCCGCTTGAGGATGTCCCGATTGTCGTCCAGCTTGTCGGCCACCGCCTGCCCGTAGATCTCCATGCTGGCGGTGAAGACCACCAGGTCGTACCAGGTACTCACCTGTAGATAGGGGGAAGAAAAAGGTGTTGATTAGAGCCGCCATTGACCAGAAGCTGTGAAGTGCACTCTGTAAAGTGCACCGCAGTAGTGGGCGCGCTTTTCTCTTTCTCTCTTGCTTTTGGCGACACACACATGGTACGGGTACACAGGTGATGTACAGCAGCAGCGAAAGAGAGTTGGCACCTTGAGCTAGCTGGCTGGCTGCCAGTCGTCGTCAGCCGCTGCCAGAGGTTTTGCATTCATTATTATAAGGCTGCCAGCAGCAGCAGCAGGCACTTACCACACTGAGAAAGTAGTCGACATGAGGTCTCTTGTGGACGTAGAAGCGCACTGGATGTCTATCAATGGTGACCCTGAGCACAAAGTCGGGCGGCGTGCCCGGCTTCACCGTCTGCCGGAGGATGCCGTCGTGCTGCGAGTGTATCAAGGTCTCATCCAGGTCGAGCACCAGTGTTTTCCGCTTCACTAGGCCTGAGCAGAAGGTAAAAAGATGCAGGTGGTGGTTAGAGAGCTAGGTGGTAATGGCAACCGGCAAACAAAAATGCAAGCACAACAAAGTACGTACTTAGGCGGTGCGCTGATATGGGCGACAGTGGCAGAATGTCGTACTTAACCGTCTGATGTTGTCTTATCTAGGAGGAGAGAAAAGGGAAAATGTCAGTGAGCTTGGTAAAGTAAGCAAAGGGGAAGGGAGAAGGACAAGGTCGGCGAGACTGGCACCTACCGCTCTGACTTGCTTCTTCAGCACGTAGCACATGCAGGACCATATTTTGGACATGAAGAGAAGAAACGCTCCCAGGCCCATTTGCAGCTGCTTATACATTTGTTTGGCGGGCTGTCGACGAGGAGGCAAATTGTCAACTGGCATCTGCAGATGGTGGCTGTGGTGGTGGTGGTGGTGGTGGTGGTGAAACGAGAGAGAAATAAAAAGCAGCGATTCCAGCGATACGGAGGAGAGAGAGCGAGAGATTTTAACAGACGGATAGTACAGCCACTAAGCCACTTCTCGTGGTGCCAAAGAAGAAGAAGAAGCCAACGACTGCCTCAAGTGAGAATGCGAATGAAGTGAGGAGTAGACGGTTATGGCGGTGATGTTGGTAGCGAGGAGTACAGTGTAGTGTAGTGTGTGCTTAGAGTAGAAGTGAATCACAGTTTGGTGGTGAGGCGAGAGTTGATGTGAGCTGAATGGCGCGAGTGAGAAGAAGAAGATGCTACCGCTGCTGCTGGTGACAAGTGCCGACTGTTGCTACGGCTGCCGCTGCTATTGTTCTATTCCACAATCCACCACTCTACTCAAGCCAGTGCTAATGAGTCGATTCCTGTAGTACGACTATGGAAGAGATTGAGATTGAGTGAGAGAAATAGAAAGCGACTGGTTGAGAAGGACAGTGCTGGTACTGTTGATGATGGTGGTGATTAGCTACTTCTGGTGCTGACGACGTTGTTATTGTTTATGTTGTTGGTTTGTTGATGATCTTGCTTCCGCAGTTACTGGTCAGCAGTGGAGTGATCAAAAGCTCGTGAGGCGAAATACGCTTATCAAAAAAGGTTGCTCAAAAAATATGGAACCAAAAAAGTTGGATAGAACTGTAGAACTTGTTTTTTCACCACCTCTCAGTAAGCTTTTGACGAGTTTCGCCGCCTTCCAAGCATCATCATCATCATCATCATCATCGGTCGCTGACAACTCGCTTTCAAGTTGGTCGTACACAGCGGCGGCGACGGCTGGTTCTGCTGCTGGTGGTGGTGGTGGCAGTGTCTGTTGATGTTGCAGACGATGGTTGTTGATGCTGCTGGTGGCAGAGATTACCAGTGACGATGTTGGGCTGCAGTTTGATACTCTTCAGCTGGGCACCCTTTCCAACCAGGCCAGAGGAAAACTTGAGGATTGGCCGGAGCTGGTGGTGGCTTCGATGGTGACAGTGGTGGTGGTGGTGGTAGGGTGACGATAACCGGCCGTAAGAGCAAATGAGCGCCAGCGCTTTGGATCATCAGCATCAGCAGCAGCCAACAGCAATCCTCATTGCTGCAGCAGCAGCAGCAGCTGTGCAGCAGGCAAAAGTTGCTGCTCATACAATCGTTGCAGGCATCGTACGGCAGCATCGATACTATCAAAGCTGGTAGTTCCGCTTGGCTCTTCTAGAGGGCGACGTTGAACTGTTTAAAAAAAATTTTTCAAATTTGAAAAGAAAGAATTTCCAACTTCTGCTCGAAATTGTGAACAGAAGTAGTATTTTACAAATTAAATGTTGATATTCATTACTTTCAGATGTTATCCGTTTGTTTAGGCTCACATCAGGAGGGTTTATACCGATTTTGGCTCTGGTCTGACTGCAGCTGCTTCTGCTAGCGCTTCCGTTGCTGCCATGTCATCGGTTGGCTACTCAAAATGACCTTTTGATGGTACACACACAGACACATACTGTGGATCGATGGACATTAGCGTGACAGAGAGCGTGCTTGGACTGCTCACGTTCATCATCAGTACTTGCTAGGGCAGCAGCAGCAGCAGCAGCAGCAGTCGCTAAGGACCAAGCAAAAGCTGGTTTTTTTTGCAAAAAAGCTAATGCTGTTCCGCCGCACACTATGTAATAGAATGTCATCATCAGAGAAAAATCCCCTCCTCCTTCATTTCTTCTTCTCCCCAAAAAGCAGCAGGGCACTCCTAATCGTCTCTAATCGTCTCTCTCTCTCTCTCTCTCTCATAATGTGAACAACCACCCTCGCCCTCAGCCCAGTGCAGTGTCTCCCACTAAGTGCGCTTTAATTGAATTATCCAGCTAGTTGGAGAATATTTTTCCATTTTTCTAATGCTTAATTAGGGCTGTGCCGAGAGTTGGAGCTGGCTTCTTCTTTTTTATTCTCCTCCTGTTTCGTTAATGTTGTCGCCGGCTAGTGCTGATGGTTAGTGTCCCCTTTTTTCCCTTTTCATTCCCTTTTGCTTCATCGGCTTCATGGCAAGCTTTTTGAGCCCAGTAAGTATTCCTCTTTCGGTTTCCTCTCGTCTCATCCTCTTATTCCTTCTGCTGCCGTTTTTCAATCAACGAAGCAGTGATAACTCTGTGCCGCGCTTTATCCCCGACGCGTCTAACACTTTCCTTTTCCTTTCTTTCCACTTTTCCACTTCTTCACAATGAGCAGCAGCGGCAGCAGCAGCTTCTTGGCGATTTGGCTTTTTTTCAGCTCCGGCTCCGGCGTCATTTCTTCTTCTCCAGTTCATCTGTTTCCCTGTTTCGAACCGTTTCGGACCCGGTCTGATTGTCGGCAGCTCTAAACAGAAAAAACGGACTAAAAAGAAGTGGTGGTGGGAGAAAAGGCCGGGGAGGAAATTAAGCAAGCAGGGCAGGCAAGGGACATTTGGCACATTGCATTGCACGCTGATCAGCCAGCGCTGACAATGAGAGTGCCGTCCACTGTTTGTGCCCACTTCCACTTCCCCACTGCACACACTCACACTCTCTCACCCAGTCCCTGGCACTGATATATATCTTTATTAAGCTGTCTCTGTCTTCTTTTCTCGTTCCCTTATTCCGTTTGGCTTTAGCTGCTGGTCTCGGCTTTGGATGCTGCTGCTGCTGCTGCTGCTGCTGCTGTCGTCGACAAAGCAAATGACTTTGACGCTGGAGCGAGGAAATGGCACTGGCGAAATGCTGTTGCTGCTGCTGCTGTTTCGGATGCTGGTCCCTCTATTTTGGCCTTCTTTCTTCTCGTTTTCATCAGTAGTTTGCTCCATGCCTCCTACTTCTTGTCGAGAAAACGGGAGAAAACGAGAGAACATTAATGGCAGATCAAATTTCAGCAGGCGATGCAGGCTTTCAGAGCACCAGCAACAGCAGATACTCGCAGCTTCTTTTCCTGAGAAAGCAATGCAATGTTTTAGGAGGATGCTGGTAGTTCTCCAGTGCTAACTGGGCCTCCTTTTCCTGCCTTTTCAGCTCTCTTATTTAGCCTTTATCTTCTTCTTGTTCTTCGTCACCCTGACGACTGCTAAGCAGCAGCAGCAGCAGCATAAACAACAACAGCGGCACCAAAGCTGCAAAGACAAAGCTCGGCCTCATGTACGATGAATTAAATTGAGTATATTTTACAAATAATGATAATAAAAAAAGATGAGCAAAAAGTGGAGCAGTTGAAGAGGAAAAGAGTAAAGAAGAAGGAGCTAAAGTGCGGGTACTTTTTCATGCTCTCTCTCTCTTTCACTATTCTCATTGCCATGCTGTGCCCATTGCGGTCAGGCCCGGGCGCGCCTCGCCTTTCCTCGCGCAGTAAATGCAATTACGATTATGCTTTCCTACTACTAGAGCATGTCACATCATAAAGCATCATAAGAATGAGGAGGAGGACAATTTGACGAACATTTTCAGCGGTGCCAAATAAAATACCAGATCTCAAGCTGAAAAAAAAGGAGAAAAACTGGATGAAAACTGGATGATCACGTAGGAAGCAGTTGCGGGTGTTGTTGTTGTTGCTGCTGTGCCAGTGTAGTGCTCTAAATTGGAGGCGCAAAAGTGCATCGGCGGTGTAAAGCAGCAGCAGCAGCAGGCAGAACGATTCAGTGTTCAATAGCTGGCTGGCTGGCAAAAAACAGATCTTTTCTTCTTTCTCTTTTCCCCACTCATCTCATCTCATCCTTCCTGCACAGACACACACACACAAATCTTTAACAATATGGTGAAAGAGAGGGGGGATGCTGCCAATTCATTTCTCTCATCTCTCTCCTCCTTCCTCGCCGATTTTTCTTCAGCTTCGAAATGCAGATTGCTACACCGCTTTGCTTCAGCGCACAGTACGGGTACAGATGAAGTACAACGGCGGAAAATTCAGTCTGCGCCGCAGTGGTAAGCAGCAGCAGCGGCGGTGACAGCGACAGTTTGGCTTCAGCTTTGGATTCGGCTTCGCCGAAGCCGCCGACAACGACAACGACGACGGCGGCGGCAAAGTGGCAGGCATTTGTCATGTCAGTGTCGGTGCTCAGCTCCCCTTCAGTCTCTCAGTCTCGTTCTCTCTCCAGTGCTTCTGGGCGACAATTTCAATTCAAGGGAAGCGCTTTCTTCACTTTCCTCTTTTTCGTCTTCTTTCCTTCTTTCTTTCTTGTTGCCTTTTTGTTCTTTCAGCCTTCCTGTCCTTTTTAGCTAAATTTCTTCTTCTTCAACTTAACTTGCCGAAAGTGGTCGTGGTGGTGCTGGAAAATAGAGTGTTGCCGTTGCTGCTGATGTGGCGACCGAGCACAGTTGTCGACGCTGCAACGACAATTGCTGGCTTCAATTTGGTGCTCGCACTTTTCTTTTTGCCTTGGCAGAAACAACAAAAAGAACACTAAAAAAAATGGCTGAAACAAAAAACTTTAAACAATTTGCTGACAAAATGACTGACTGACCGCCCTCTCCACTCCGCGATTCTCCGACTTCTTCTCAATTCAACTCAATTGGCCCCTTCAATGCGTGCACTTTGCAAGCATTCTGAGGAAAAAAGGAAAAAAGATGCAGAAGAAGTTTCGATTAATAAATTGGCCCTAGTATCATTTGGTCCCGTTCTTCTTTCTTCCTTTTCTTCGGCATCAGCAGCAGTGACACTGTTATTTTTGTCAGCATTTGTCTGTCTGTCTGTCTGTCAATGTGTATTATTTACCGAGCCGTTCCTGCAAGGCGAGCAACTTTTTTTTCCCCTTTCTAATGTTGATTTGCTGGTGCTGCTGCTGATGGCGGTGGTGGCCGCAGTGCAATCAGCACTATCAGCAGCACCATCAGCAACAGCATCAGCCACACACCATCATCAGAGAAAGAAAGAAGAATACATGGGGTAATAATAATTGAATGATGCCGCTTGGGCTGCAGAAACAACAATGCAACAGAGGAGACACACATACACATTGGTCACGGTGCACAAATATAGATTTGCAAATGCAAAGGAAGTGAACACACAGGCAGTGTGGTAGCAATGTCAGGCAGACACACACCGAAACCGAAACCGAGACAGACAAGAGAACGCACACAGGCCTGACTGCTCTTGGCAAACAAAATCATTACATCTCTATCTCTGTTCGTCTATCTCTTTTTCGGCGATGATATCTCTCTCTCTCTCTCTCTCTCTCTCTCATTCCTTTCCCAGTGGCAGTGGTAGGGTAGTTATTCGGCATCCAAATTGGATGCAGTCGTACTGCTGATGCTGATGCTGATGCTGATGCTGATGCTGTTTTCGGGTGCTCTGTTATTACGGGCAGAATTCAATTGATCCCCACAACAACGAAAGGAGAGCACGTTGCGCCGATGTGCTTGCTGCTGCCTGTTCTGCTGATGGTCCGTTGATGCCATGTCTACTCTTCATTGATAAAGTCTCGTCGTTGTCGTCGCTGTCGCCGTTGTCCTAGGCTAGTGTCCTAGCGCCACTGTGTCGTACATTAATGGCATTAGAGCGGCATTGTTGTACCCACCAAAAGAGGGCAGAAAGTGAGAGAGAGAGAGTGAGTGAAAGTGAATTGGGCCCCCACCGTCGCCAGCAAATTGGGTGAGGACAGGGAGAAGGAATAGTTCTGCTGCTGCTGCTGCCTATCCAATCCACATTGCTGTTCATTGCTGAAGAATTTGTCCATTGTACGCCCAGTGCACTGGTGTGATCGCCTGCCGATCTATTTGCAGCCCAGTCAGTAGTTCTGCTGCTGCTGCTTCTGTTGCTACTGCGGCAATATCATCATTTGGAAGAAAGCAGGCAATGAAAAAGAGAAGAGAAAGAGAGAATAAAAGAAGAAAGGAAGAAAGGAAAGATATGCAAACTGTGTGTGTGAGTGAGTGTGTGGGTCTGTGAATGAGTTTGTCTGCAAAGAAAGAAAAAACGAAAGAGCGGGAGAGAATGAGATATACAAACGCGCGTATATTAGAGTGCCAGGAGATAATAGAATGATAGCATAGTTGACTACTATTAGTGGAAAAAGAAGAAGGATGACTTGCCGGCACTGCCATTACTGCACTCAATGCATCAGCAGCAGCACCAACAGCAGCACCAGCTCAGCCAAAGCAGTCAGTCGGCTAAGCAGCTTGATTATCGCTTCCGAAAGAAGGAAGGAATGAAAAAGAAGAGGAGCACCCCAATTCAATAGCAGTGAAAGGGCTACTGCTGCAGTAGCTGAAGCTGCACTTTAGGGTGCGACACTGAATCCGAAGAGCTGAAGCTGAAGCGGATCCACCCCCTCCCTCCCTCACTGCACTGCACTGCACTGCCAAACATTGCACTCAGTGGCTCAGTTGGGCCAATGCAAATTGGCCCGCAGTTCTTTGCGCAGTCTTCTCAGTGTTCTCCCTCTCTCACGTCCATGCAAAGTCTTTGCTCAAGTACAAAGAGCGCAGAAAGGCTGCTGCTGCTGCTGCCCCTCAGTTCCAAAGCTCGAGACGACAAAAAGCTGAAAAGCTGAGCAAGAGCGGGACATGTTGGCTTCTTCTTCTTCTTCTTCTTCTTCTTCTTCTTCTTCTTGTGTCGCCCGCGCACTTCTCTTTCTTTGCTGCCTCTTTGAGTCTTTGTGGATTCTCTCGCTCTCTCATTCGCATTCTCTTTCCTTCTTCTCATCGAATTCATTGTCACTCACAAACTTGCTCCTTCTTTTCCTTCTTCTTCTTCATTCTCGGGCGCCCGCTCATTGTCGGTGTCGTTCGGTGTATTATTTACTCTCCTTTCTCCCGATTCTGCTGCTCTACTTTTCTCCCACTCTCACATTCATCTCCCGTGAAATGGCCGTAGAGAGACTTTTTCTCTTTCTTTCTCTGTGCGAACGATTCTCCCTGTGTGTGTGTGCGTGGAATCGATTCGTTTTTCGCCTTAATTTGACAGAAACATTTAGCTGCTGCTGCCGCTGCTAATGCACAGCAAGGCTGCCGACAGGCTCGTTTTGCTTGCTTGCTTGTGTGTGTGTGTATATTCTGCTGCAGTTCTCCCTCCACTGACTAATGCAATTCATTCGCGCTCTTGTTTCCCGTTGTTTCCCGTGTTCAGTGTTCAGCAGCAGGCCTTCTCCCTCCCTGCCTGACTACTGAACTACTAAACTGAACTCCCCCTCTATTCCACCTCATTCTTTGTCAGGGTTGCAAGAGGAGGAAAGGGAAGATGCATTACCAGAAGAGAATCAGCAGCAGCAGCAGCAGTCTGCTGCCATCGCCGCCAGTAGTTTAGCAGCCAGTGTTCCGTAGTGGTGCCACTCTCACTCTCTGCTGCTGCTGTGCTACTTCAGCAAATAATTATGGCAATTAAGAATAGAAGTGTAGAGTGGAGAATGGCGGCAGTGTGAGAGGAAGGGAGTGGAAGAGTGAGGGAGACAAACAGACAGACAGACAGACAATTGAGTGGTCGTAGTAGTAGCTGGTGCAATTGATTGTACCGCCGCCGCCGCCGTTGTGTCGTCGACGAGGACAACAGCAGCAACAACATAACGGAAAGGAGCTGAAGTGAAGTGAAGTGGAGAAAGCAGATGAGAAAGAGAGCAGGAGGAAAAGTGTGACTGCTTGTTAGTCGAGCTGCTCTGGTGGTGGTGGTGGTGGAACTATTACTCCGACTGTTTAGTTTTCCCCTTGTTTGTTTGTTTGCCCACTGATTAATGGGTCTTCAGCGCAAAGACTAAGGCAACAGTAGCAGTACCAACAGCAGCAGCAGTACCAGCAAAAGGCCGTGAATGGAAAAAGTAGTAGTGAATGGTTAGTGTTAGTGAATGGGAAAAGAAAGAAAATAGAGCCTTAGAATTCAATCAAAATAAAAGTTTATTACATTTGGCAAAGACATGACATGGAGAGAGAGAGAGTGAGAGAAGGAAATATGAGAGAGGTATTTGAGAGTTAGATAAAGAGAGGGAAAAAAGTGTTTAGTTGTGAGAGAGTGAGACAAACACATGAAGGAAAACAAAATATAACAGGTAACAGCAGAAAGAAAAAAATAGTGTGAACAAGAGGAGGAGAAGTAGGAGGAATGGACAAGAGGCAAAAGAGATGGAGGTGCCGACAGCAGATGCTGCGACAAGACTTTACTTTTTCTTTTTTTTGCTGCTTTTTCCCAAGCACAGCAAAATCATGGCATCAGCCCCAGCGTCAACAACAGCTGAAGACAGGCAGGTTAAAGACAAAGAAAAGATTGAGGCAGATAGAGAGAGAGAAAGAGATTCCAAGAGCTTACAAATCCGCACAGAGGACTAGTGTGTGTGTGTGATAGGATTCTTCCAAAACCGAAGGAGCACCGAACAATGAATAATAGAAGAGAGTGGAAAATCACAATGAAAGTTGGCCAAAGTTGGTGAAACAATTGGTATTGGTATTGGTGGTGGCGGCGGCGGTTTTCCAATTCACTTAAAACTCTACAGCCTACTGTAGAATGTACAGTTGAGTACAGAGAGAAGGAGAAAGGCAAAGGCGGTGGCGGTGGTGGTCATGCTGATGCTGATGCTCAGGGTGAAAGTGAAGGTGAAAGTAGTGCTGAAGAGGTAGAGCCGGAAGTACTGAGGGGCCAGAAGTGAAAATGCAGAGGCCGCGCCCGCCCCCGCCGCCGAGTGGTGGCCCTCGTTGTTGGCCGCCAGCTGTTCCGACTGGCTCCAAACGTCATCGTTTTGAATGTCATTCGAGAGTCGCTTTTCGCCTGGTTTAGAGGGAGGAAGGAAAAAATCAGAAAAGAGAGAAAAAAATGAGAAAAAAAGGGCAAAACAAAGAAACAAGATAAAACAATGAAATCCACTAGGCAGCAGTACTTCTAGCATTGATCGGCAGGCCGGCCTTCATTAAGTCACTGCCGTCTGTCCTCTCGCCTCTACAGCTACTTTTTATTTTATTCACCACAGTGCTAAGCTCTTCTGGTGCTGAAGCTACAAAAACAGCAGAAGGACCAAGCCGAAACGGGCAGTGTGTCAAGTGTGTGTGTGTGAGTGAGTTTGTGTCGCAGTTGTTGACACAACAGCAGTGCACAAATAATGACTACTCCAATGACTATTCCAAACAGAGTGGGAGAAGAAGGAGGAGGAAAAAGAACAGCATGGCTGATCTGATCTGATGCACTGCACTGAACTGAACAAAACAGAACTGCCTTTAGGCCCTCTCTCTCCCATTCTTTTTCTCTCCCCTGTCATCTCCTTCTGCTTCCTCTGGCCATCATCACATTACTACTATTACTATTACTACTTTGCTGTATTCTTCTGCTGCCATCACCCCCGATTCCAATTCAGTGCCCCAATTCAGACTGTGTGTCTAGTCAGTCTAGTCATAGTCACAGTCAGTCATGCAGTGAGTGCCCGAGTGAGTGGATGGGTGAGTTCACTGCTGCTGTTGCTCGTAATAATAAAGGAGATACTAATTCTGTTTGACTAAACAATCAACTGGAAGGACATCAAACTGTCCACTGTCAACTGAGCTGAGAACTGAAAACTGGCCGACCGACTGACTGACTGACTGTTGGTCACTGCAGCCAAAAATGGCAGCCAATACTGTTGCTTACTACTACAACTCTGTCAACGGCTACCCTTCAACATCAACATCATCATCTTCATACTGCCGATGCTGAAAATGATGAAAATAAATAAAAATGGCCATTTGATTGCCCTGAGTGCAGTGCAGAGAGAGAGAGCCAAGAGTGCATTGCAGTGCAGTCGATATGTGGCCGGGCGAATTGAGATGTCAGCCGGAGAAGGAGAAGGAATGAGAAGGAATGAGGAAGAATGAAAACGGGAAAACTGTGACTGAGGCAAGAAGGAAAGAAAGAAAGGAATGGTGGTGTAAAGGAAAAAAAGAGAATGCAGTTAGTGAGCATCAGCAGCAGCAACAGCAATCGATTGGCCGTTTCGATTGGCTGGCCTTTTCTTTCTTTCTACCATCACCACCACCACAGCCACCATCCTCGGTGGCTATCGAGCTAAGCCATTCAGTGGCCGCCGCCGCCGCCGCTGTCTCTTCCTGGCCCGAATATCTTTCTCCCTCTCCCGCTCTTTTTTCTTCCATTCTATTCCTTTGTACTGCGGCGTTAATGTTTTGATTCGGCACACACACATACACAAGCACAGTCTTTTTTGTTGCATGCAGCTTCTTTCTTTTTCAACTGTCCCCTTTCCTTCTCCTTCTCGCACCCTTCGCCAGCTCACGAGCTAGCAAGCGCAGGCTTTATTATTCGAGTGGAAAAGGCAATCATGCGATGTGATGAAAGAGCCCACTGAGCCCACTACGAGCCCAACACCAATACCAGCAGCAGCTACTACAGCCAACACACCGAGGGCACACAAACACAGAGCACTATTCATTGAGCAGCAGCAGCAGCAGCTCTGGCAAAGCCAAAAGCAGATCGACTAGCTCGTTGAGAATGAGTATCTGAGAGAGGGTAAGTGAGGCCAAGTGGTGGTGACTCTTCTTCCTATTCCTCTACTGGCCAGGCAATCCCCTGCCGAATCCTAAGTCTAGTCTGGTCGGATGCAGTCATTCAGTTTCAGCTTCAGCTTCTTCTCCGCCTGACTACTACTGTCTCTGCTGATAGCCTGCTGATATATTGCTATTTGTTGTGCCGCCGCCGCCGCCGACGTTGCCGCCGCTGCTAGGCACTAACAATTTGCTACACTCGCTAGTAAACTGCTGCTCTCTCTCTGTGTCTGTGTCGGTCAGTGTTTTTACCACTCTGGCGTGTGTGGCTAGTGAAGATGTCCACTGGAATCAGCGGCGGCAACGAGGACGGCAGCGGAGAATATGAAGATGCTACTGCCGCTCTCCACAGACACACACACTGATTTATGCGTAATTGCCCACACTGACTAAACAGAAGGAAAGAAAAAAGGATGGGAATAATAAAAAGAAGAGATAGAGAGAGAAACTGAGTGGATCATGCTCCATCTGCTGCAATGGCCCAAAAGGGATGAGTGGGTAGAGAGAGAGAGAGAGAAAGAGCTGGAGAGAGCGAGGCTAAAGATGAGTCTCCAGTAGTGCATGCACCAGTGGACAGCAGCAGCAGCAGCAGCCGTGTGATCAGTCAGTGGTAATGCCAGTGCCAGTGATGCACTGCATCCCTTTTCCCTGTTGAGGAGCACCCACTCCTCACTGATGGCAGACACACACACACACACACACAGCTTTATCGATACTGTCTGCTGCTGCCGTTGCTGCTGGTCACTGCTGATGGAACTGAGCTGCAGTGCAGTGGCCAGCTCAATCTGCTCGCATGATAATGCATGATGATAATGGATGATCTGCACTCGGTGATGCTCGGGCTTCTTTTGGTGTGGTCTCAATTTGTTGTAGCCTAGTTCTCCAGTGCTCAGTGGCAGCGCAGTGAGCAGACTGCCAAGCAGCATCGGCAGCGACGGCAACGGCAGTAGCTTCACTGCAAGACTGTGCTGCTCGGCAGTGCATCTCATTTACTCAATTTCCTTTCCCTCCGTTCCCCCCCCCCTTTCTCCTTGCTCCGTGGATTCCACTAAATCGTCCCATTTGGGTAATTCAATTAACGATTCTGCAGATCGGCGATCTTTCGTCTCAATTGAGAGGGATCGCGCCAGAACTGGCGTTCTCCTCTCCTCTATTTCGCATTTACTAATGAGCACAGCAGCAACAGCAGCAGCAGCAGCACTGAATGCCATCAGGACTAATTGGCTAATGGTGCTGGAGAGCAAGAAACAAATTCTAAAGACCAATTGACCAGCACCAGCTGCAACTGTTTTTCTTTCCTTCTCTCGGTAGTTCACCCATTCAACTGCCAGTAGTAAAAAAGAATGTGCTGAAGCAGCAGTGAGCTGACTAATTATCGGTACCTTGGAGGACGTGCACGTAGGTGGAGGCGGGCTCTGCGTTGCTCGGCGAGCAGGTGTAGTTGCCGCTGTCGTCGAGCACCGCCGACCTGATCAGCAGTCGCGAGATGACCACGTCGGCTCGGTTCGGGTCCTTCGCCACCGAGATCTGCCCTCGACCGCCACTGCCACCGCTGGTATTTGCTCCCTCTTGGCCACCACTGCCGCCGCCGCTATTTCCACCGCCGTAGTCGTAGTTGATCATGCGGTTGTTGTGGTACCAGAAGACAAAGGCGGGCGGCGCCGGCGAGCTGGAGATCAGACAGGTGACGTTGATGGGCGCCCCGGAGCGCACAAAGATGTCAGGGTTGCCCACAATCTCGGAGACGGGCACTGAAGTGGGTGGTGGTGGTGGAAGTGGAAGATAAAAAATAAAAAAAGAGATTAGTTTAGAGTACGTTGACGATGACGATGATGAATGGACGAGAAGTCAGAGAGGTGCCATTGATAAACTAAAGGCAGATAATCACTCACCAACAATGCGCAAGTAGTAATACCTGTAGCAGGGGAGGAAAAAGAAGGAAAGAGGAAAAAAGTGCAATTAGTGATAAAAGTGGTGAAAGAAGAACAAGTGCTCGCAAGCAAGCAAGCAAGTGTGTACAAAGTAGACAATGCACACACACTCTCACTTTCTCGTTGACTCTGACTGACTGACGTAGGCGACGGCAACTGCGGCGTCAGACAATCTGACAATCTTTCATTCATTCTCTTAGTGTAGTGTACAATGTCGGCGAATGAAGTGCAGCAGCGGCGGCAATCACTTAAGCAAATTGTAGCTCTGATTTGTTTGCCAATGCACTTCCCCTCAGTCTTCTTCTCAGGGTTCAGTAGACAGCAGCAGACATCTCACTTGTAGACAGACAGGGAAGACAGACATCTCCTCTGTGAACTGTGTGTGTGTGTGTTGTCTTGTATTGTACTACTGGTGCAATATGTTAAACTGTCAAAGTGTCACTGTGTCCTGTCACCCAGTGTGCACTGGACTGCTGATGTTGCTGCTGCCGCCGCTGTTGCTGCTTCTGTTGTTGCTGACTTGGCGCTCCTTCTTGCGCCTCCTTTGCCGCAGTTTGGTTCCAGTTCGGGTAGTACTTTTTTCCTCTTTTTCTCTTTCCTTTTGTCACCCTAACATGTGTGCAATTGCCTCTAATGGAATGGAAACGAAGGGACGCCGAAAAAAGGGCCGAATGCCCGCGCGCGCTGAATGAAAATGAAAATGAAGATGAAATCAAATCAAATGGATGAGATAGGCCTTGGCACTAGAAGGGGACCACACTCTTGAAGACTCTGGACAGGACAGACTCTTCAAGGGACGACAGACGGGCAGACGGGCACATCTGCCTGAAAACCCTCACTGACTGACTGACTGTCTGACTTTGTCTCTGTCTCTCTGTCGCAAGACTGCCTCAAGACGCTAATTAGATTGAGTGCCATTTAAATTCATTTCAACGATGCAACAACGACGGCAACGGCATTGGCAACAGCAGAAGGCAGGCAGGCAGGCAAGCAAGCCGTCGCTAGTGGCTGAGGCACTGCAAACAAATTGCCATTTAATTGGCATTTTAAATTGGCTCCTTCCCCTCTCTTTTTCTTCTCCTCCATTAGGTCAGCTGTCATTTGCCCCATGTTCTCTGGCTTTTCGGTCCCCTTGTCCCTTCCTGCCTCGATTCTTTTATCTTTTCATTGTGCCATTTTTATCGCTGACACATCGCCCACAGCAAGTGCTGGCGAGCTGGCCTGCCTGCCTGCCTGAGCGCTGCTGTCAGTTTCACTGTACGGCAAATGTACGACAGAGTGCTGTAGCGATAGTGAAAGATGGCAAAAACTGGCTATCTAGCTAGCTAGCAAGGACTTCGATGCTGATGATGATGCTGATGCTGATGACAAAGACGATAGAGAAATGGCCGACAAGCTGAAGGCTGTGAGAGTATGAAAGAAGCACTAAAAAGCAGCAGCAGCAGATGATGATGGTGATGGTGATGGTGATGGTGATGCTGACACTTACTGACTGCGTGGAGGGTCCGAATTAATTTGACACTCGTAGAGGCCTGTGGGGGTGAAAGGAAGGAAAAGAGAGAAGAAAAAGAAAAGAACAATTAGAAGAGTCATCATTTAAATTGCTAATGCAACATGGAAAGAGCAGAGCAGAGCAGAGCAATGAAAGACAAAACACAGAGTGAAGCAGAAGTAGTACTCGGAGGCGCTGAGGGTCGGCGCGGAGAGGCAATCAAGCGACAGCAACAGCACCAGCAGCTTTGTACACACAACTCAGCCATGTCAAGCATTGTGGACACTGCTGCCACTGCTTTTCCGCCGCCGTCTTCCTCTTCTTCCTCTTCCTCTTGGGCAATTAGCAACACCAAGCAAAAGCTAAGCAGCCAAAAGAAAGCGCAGTCCCAGGGCAGATTTTACCACCAAAGCAGTCTTAGTCTCTTCAGCTTCTTTGAGCTTGCCATGTCCTGCAGCTAACTCAGCACACCAAGAGGACATCAGCTAAGCTGTCTTTTTTTTGCTACACACTCTCTTGTTTTTAGTTATCCGCTTTCTCTTGTCCTCACTTTATCTTTCACTTAGACCCGTGTCTCGAATCTATCTTTTCCCGTTATCACGTTATCATCGGTGTATCTCGCACACATCCAACACATCTACACCACTGTCTGTGTCGTGTCGCGCCGCGATTGTCCGACAACTACTACTAAACTGCATCAGCTGCACTGCCTGACAACTTCTTTTCGCCCCTGCTAACAGCGATCTCTCTCTCTCTCTCCTTCCTGTTACACCAGCTCTACTTACAAGCTACACGAAAAACGGGGGAAACACTGACTAGTGCAGCAATGACAGCTTACACTGCTTCTTACCCCTTGTACAACCACCACCACCGACCGACTGCCTGAGTGAACAAGTGAAGGAATTCGTTACTTTCATCCAACTAATGCGTGCGAGTGCAGCAGTTTCTTTCCCTGTAACCGAATCAGCATCAGCATCAGCACCATCAGCAGCCTTGTATTGTTTGGCCATTAGTCGCACTGGCGATTATGTCCTATTATTAATTACGCCATTGGGTAATATAATAATAAGAAGAAGAGGAAGCAGAACAGCAGCAGCATTACCACTGTCGGTCTTAGTCTTTTGGTATTATTAGTCGTGGTGGTGGTGGTGGTGGTAGTCGTAGTGGCGAACAAGTTACTAATAGAGCAAGAGCTCAGAAGTAAGGGAAGGAGAAGAAAGCTTACTACTCTTTCTTGTCATTTGCTTTTCTTGGCTTTACTCTTTACTTTCTCTCTCTCCTCTCTGAATCTCTCTCCCTTAACTTTGGTGATTAATTATGGATGAAATCCAATAAGCAAAGATAAATGATCGCGTTGGCTGCTGTTGATGCTAACGCTGGCTGGCTGGATCGTTGGCTCGTTGGCTGCTTGGCTGCATTTCAGTCAGCAGTAAGCATCTGCTGCTGCTGCTAAAACTAAAGCTGAAGAAGAAGAAGAAGAGGGAGAAGAAAAAGAAGACCAAGTCTTGACTTGATTTACCACAGCAGAGCCCAGCCAGCCATTGCTTACTGTCGACTGATGCTGATCACTGCACACAGTCACACACAAGCACAAGCACATCCAAAGCAGCTCTAATTCCCCAGCAATGCTGTGTCCACACTATTGAGCACAGAGGCCATTTTAAAATGAAAGTGGAAAGCAATCCGAGGACCAGCATTGTAAGAAAATAAGGACACATCACACTGACTGGCTGGTTGGCTGACTGTGACCACTGAGTAATGACTTGCCCACTCACTCTCACTCGCTCACTTTTCTCTCTGACCGACTTTAACTAATTCTTTTAGTGCTCCAATGGTAGAGAATGTGTTTGCTTTGTAGCACAGAACATGTCGCAACAACAACAGAATTCAGAACCCAGTGAATCGATCAGACGCTGTGTCGTGACACTGTGCACAGTGTGTGTGTGTGTGTGTGAGCTTCGAGGTGGTCTCCGAACAGGGGCGACTCTACTCGCTGGACACCGCCAGCACCACCACTTTTTTTTATCGCTCTCTTCAAAGGTCACTCGAGCAAGTGAAAATGAGGTAGAGAGTGAAAGCGGAAGAGCCCAGCAGCAGCAGCAGCCAAAAGTGTCCAGCAGGGTGAGTGAGTGCAGTGCTTCAACGGCAACTGCGCCCACCTTCCCACAGAGCAAAACAAAAAAAACAGTAAAAAATGAACACACAGCTCCAGTCATAGTAATAGAAGTGATGACGGATGGAGTCATCGAGAATTGGACAGCACAGTGGAGCAGTGTGTTTGGCAGTGCTTGGACGGGCAGCATGTGCTCGCACACACACACACTGCCAAAGAGGGAGTGCACATTCACTCTCTTTCTGTCACAGACTCCAGACACTTCACACTTGCTGAAAAGGAAGGGATAGCGGGGGAGGGGAGGGCAAGAAATGGGCTCCAGTAGTAGCAAACTGAATTGTAGCAGCAGCAGCAGCGGCGGCAATTCATCACCGATAATAAGCAATTTTAAAAGTTGCCATTCTTTAGATTCTTCTCAGCACAAACCGTCTGTATGGCTGTGATGGCGCCGCTGACCCTGCTGCTGCTGCTGCCGTTGCTGTCGTTGTCGCCCTGTGTCGTACTGCATACTCAAGTAGTTTTCACTCACTCTCTCACTGGTTTTCCCTCAAAGTTGCAGGAAAACAAGCTGCCCCAGCAGCAGCAGCAGCAGGCCCATAAATATGTAATGTGCTGTGAGAAGGAGAAGGGAGAGGAGAATCGGGAGCCCCCTCACCATCCCGACAGTGTGTCGTCGACGAAGTCGGGATCCCGCTCGTCGCTGGTCGCAGAGCGAGAGTGAGAGCAAGAAAAAGAGCGAGTCGCCAAAAATAAAAAGGCAGGAGATAGACGGCGACGGCGGCGGCGGCTGCTGCTGCTAACCTTAGCGTGCACCCTCCTGCACCAATCCATCAAAATAATTATAACACTGATTTGTTGTTCACCAGCACCTCTGTCGGCGCTGCTACAACAACAGAGCAACAGCAACAGCAGCAGCAGCTCTCGATTCTCCGTTCCCAGAACGATCGATAGAGTGCAAGATCTAGTGCATGGTGCCCGTTTCCCTCACAGTGTCTGTCTGTCAGTCTGCTCACTCAGTCATTCACTCTTCCGCCCTGGATTTCCCCCCCCCCCTGTATTCTCCCGACTAAACCGATAAGAGTAGATCAATTATTAATGCTAATATACAGTGCTATCGATTACCATCGTCTCATTGCCTCTGAACTTTGCTGCTGTTTCACTGTGCTCGGTGTTTGTTCAGTCCAGCAGCAGAAGCAGCAGCAACAGCGGCACTTCTCTGCATCGTTTATTCCTCCATCAGGGGCCACTGCCTTTAATGAGTACAGAAAGAAGAGGAAGAAGAAGAAGAAGAAGAAGAAGGGGATATGATATTCACTATCCAGAGTAGTCACTATTCCTGGAAGCAGTTCCACTAATGCTGATCAGTGCCACCGATACAGTGTCACCAAATAGCTGCAGCGGTGGTAGTGGTGATCATGCAGTAGTGCTCCCAGTGCAGCGATATGTTCCCAGCACTAGCACCGCTGTGCACTTTGGCTGTGGGTGCAGGCAGGCGGGCAGTTTTTTTGTACATGAATGTGTGTGTGTGTGTTTGCTTATACCAAAAGCACTGCTGTACAAAAGGAGCTAGTAGTGGTGGTGGTGGCTGCAACAATGGCTGCTCTTGTTGTAATTGCAAGTTGATTAACTGTCGCCGGTGCCGGTGTGCACACACTAAACACACACACACACACATGCACTCGCTGAAGAACAAGACCACACAGCAGACAAATGTGGGCGCGTAGGTGCCACACTGGTATTGCCTGTCAATAGAGTCATAGAGTTAGCACGCTGGCACACTAACTACCACCACCACTACTAGGACGACGACTATTTAGCTAATCCTTTGAATATTCGTTGGCCAAACCAGAAGAATTAATTACCAGCAGTTGCTCGACTTCGCCCTCGCTCAATAAAGCTCAAACTACCACTGCCTGTGCCCAGCAGGCAGGCAGGGGGTGAGGCCACACATCTATTAATACACACACACAGTATAAAAAAGCAGCAAAAAACCCACACAAAAAACCGAAAACCGAAATCAGCAACACAGGCAAGACATACCTTCATCGCGCACGGTGACGTGCTTGATCTGCAGCGACCAGTCATTGGAGGCACTGCCACTGCTGCCTTGGTGGCTGGTCGCCGGGCGGACGGCGAAGCGGTCATCCTGAATGTACGTCAGACTGCCAATCGTCAGCAGATGAAAGTCACGCAGGCGAATCCACGACACCTAAAGGGGTAGGAAGGATGAAAGGGAATGGAAGGGAACGCAATGGACATTAGCTGTAGTTCAAGAAGTAGAGGTAGAAGTAGAGGTGGCAATGCACAATTGAATTACTGGTGTTAGTGGTAATAGTGGTGTGCTAGTGCCATTGCCACTGCGAAAGGGAACCGTGGTAATGGCCGCCGTTCACTGCTCTCTAATGATTGCCTGGTTTTTTGCTGCTGCTGTACTGAACACACACACAGAATTCACTTTACAATTCACTTTACATCGATTGCAGCCGTGCCTGAAAGACTGAACACTTCCCTATTGCGTTCTCCTGTGATCTCTCCTCAACAGCAGACATCGGCAGCATCGCCATCAGAATGGCTTTATGGCTCAAAAAGATGAACAGGGAAAAGAAGGGAAAAGAAGGGAAAGTAAGCGTATTTGCTGCTAAAAGTGCGCCAATATAGCCAGTGACATATTGCCCGACCAAAGGAGAGGGTGAACACCGCAGCCTAGCAATGGCTGACTAGAAAAAAAGAGCAAAAGATCGGCAGATCGGCAAAGGAGAAAAAAGATTGCCGAGAAAGGAGAAAAGAAGTGAGCAAGGCCAGTGCAGTGCGCACTGAAAATTATCGCACTAAAAAAATGGGAAGAAAAAGAAGTAAAAATTGGCTCCCACTACCCAGAGCCAGACTTTCACCAAAAGAGGAAAAACAAAAATAATAAAGAAATAAAAGCGTATTATTACCATTTTATCGCCCAGTGATTCGACAATGCAGTGCAGATAAACGGGGTGGCCCACTTGGGCGGTGATGTTCAGCGCCGGACTGCTCGTCGGTGTGCTGTTCTCCAGCTGCAGCAGCGGATCTTCCCCAGCCGCCGTCTGCTCCTTTTCTCGCTCCCGTTCTTCCTCTTCATCAATTTCATTTAAGGATTCGCCCGGTTCAACCGAGGACAGCCGAGAAGACTGAGGAAAGTTTTGTTGCTGCTGCTGATGTTGATGTTGATGCTGATGTTGATGCTGAGATTTGTGATGGTGCAATGGCGCTGAGGAAGCTGCCGAACGGTAATGCTGGGGAATACTGCTCATTCTGCTGCTGCTTCGGGACTGCTGCTGTTGTTGATGCCGTGGTAATGGAATTTCAGCAGCAACAGCCTGTTGGTGTTGTTGTTCGTAGGGCGGCTTCATCGCCATCATCATTGATCTGGAGGAAGATAACAACATGGACGAGGAGGAGGAGGAGGATGAAGGAGAAAAGGAGGAATGGGATGATGAAGAAGATGATGACAGTGTCAAAGCTGCTGTCGCCGAAGCTGTCGGTGAATAGTAGTAATCTGTTGGTGCTGGATGTGGAGTAAATAGAAAAACAGAATATAAAAAGAGAACACAGAGAGATTAGTCAATGCTTGGGCGAATGCGATTACAGTCGTCACCAGTCACCATTCACCACTGTCCCGACTACTACTAGTCTGTCATCATCATCAACGTCATCGCCACCATGATCACCATCACATATACACACTTTGTCACATCATTTCAGCAGAACTGTGTTTGTCTGAGCGGCAAATAATAATAATAGCATCAGCATCAACATCAGCATCAGCATCAGTATCAGCAGTTGAGGCAGTTGTGTGATAGCAAATGGCAATAATAACAATAACACAATACATAATCACGATGCAAATGGTCATGCAGTGGTGGTAGTCGGAGCAGGAGAAAGAAAGACCAACAGACGACCGACATTGGCAGACATTTGCACCCAGCTTTGTGCATGGCTGCACAATTTTTTCCTTTCTTTTTTCTTCTTTCTTTTTCTTCCTCTGTTTTTGCCCCAGTATTATCACATTATATGATCACATTATATTATGTGTAGCAGCAACACCGCAGACTACTGCTGCTGCTGCTCCACTTTAGCCTGGCGATTGCGGAAAGCACTGCCTTCGCCATCTCCGTCGCCGCATTGTGTATTCACTGAGGAATATGGCATATTGCCTAACATTACCAGCATTGCCAGCACCGCCGCCGCCGCCGCGCCGTCACTTCACTTCACTTCTTGACTACTAGCCGATTATTGGCCTTATTGGCCTACTGTTTGAGCAGCAACAGCAGCAGCAGCTAGTCCAACAATCCCTGCCGCATCAAAATGCTCTCAAATGCACGTCAATTCCAGCATCCGCTACTACTGCTCAATTGAGGAGGAGTGGAAAGGAAAGGGAAAGGGGAGAGAGAGAGGGAAAAAGAGCAAATCAATTCACAGAACGAAATAATAATAATATTTCGCCGAAAGGATACAAGGCTGCAATTTGTACTCTATGCTCGGAGTGGAGAAGACTTCGCCAGCTCTACATACTAACTCTCAATTCATTCCGTTCACATACTAACGCTCTCTCTCTCTCTTTCTCACTCCTTCCCTTTCACACATACAAAGATGGTGGTGATTGAAGAGTGAAAAAAAGGAGAAAAGGCAGTTGAAGTAGATTCAATGCGACTCGATTCAGCGTAAGCCGTTTAAACGGGTACAAAGGCAACAACGGCAGCGGCAGCAGCAGTAGCACTCGATTTAAAGGCAATTCTCAATTGCCCAGCGGAAGCTCCTAATGATTAGCTGAACAGCAGCAGCAGTAGTGCAAATCACAGCTTTGCAGGCACCAACCGAGCAGCGGCGGTGGTGGTGGTGGCAATCAGTGCCTAGGCAGAATGCTTGTACACATCTCCATCAGTGACTGACTGAATGACTGAATGAGACTGAATGAAAAGGAAGAGAGCATTCTTCACTATTCTTTTCACTATTTGAGCCCAGTGGCGATAGTCGGCGGTCCGCTGTGCTGTACTCATTGCTGCTGTTAAAGTCGAAGAAGAAGCCGTGAACACGGAAACACCAAAGCAGTGGGAGCAAAAAGGCAACAGTAAAGTAAAGTACTGTAGAGAGTGCCACAGCGTAACGTAAAGTGGCAGCAATTTTCGTTTGTTTCAAATTGGCAGTACCAGAAAGAAACAACAAACAACAGTTCTCTCACTACTACTACTGCCATCAACCAAACTAGGCGAAAATAAAAGCTACTAAACTAAACTAAACGCAAGTTGAGATGAGCGGTGTGCACTGCTTCTTCTGTGCCAATCTTGAGCAGTGCTCTGAAGTGCTACTTCTCCTCTCTTTCCTCTCGCATCATCAGTGAGTTAGTCAGATAGTCAGAGAGAGAAAGAGAGACTTCAGCAAGTGTGACTTCCTCACAACAGCAAAGGAAGTGCGCCTATGTGTATTTCTCTATCTGTTATATTATTATTATTGACTATCCGTGTGTTCAAGTGAGCTAAGTCGGCTTTGATTAGAAAGCAAGTGAGTGAGAAGAAGAAGGAGAGAGGACTCTCCTGAAGGCCTTGAAGGAAAAGACTACTGGCCCACTGCTGCTGCTGCTGCTGCTCTAGCAGACGCTCTAGCTTAACTTTGCCTGTCACTGTCAAATCTTTGAGATCAAGAGATTCAGCGAGAAAGAAAGTACTTCCAACAACAGCAGCAGCTTGTGCAACGGCCGCGGCGGAGGCGACGTCGGTCCCATCGCTCAGAGCAGAGTTCTCCGCTTTTTTCTCCTTCCGTCTTCAGCGTATCTCTTCGACCCCTCCGTCGACCCCCTTCCCTAATGTAACATTTCCTAATTTCATGGCAGGCAAAAAAGCGTTTACTTTTTTACTCGCCGAAAACTGCGAGACGGCGATGATCAGCTTCTGCACTGAACTGCACTGCACACACACTGTGGGTGCAATAAAAAAGCAGTGCAGTGAAAATGCTGCTGCTCAGCTAGCCACCACCGCCGCCGCCGACTTCTTCTGGACAGCGGCTTCTGAGCTTCTCCTTTCGCTTTCATCATTCGTCTTTCCTCTTTTCTTCTTCATTATTAAATTTCCGGATAGATAGTGAGCGAGTGTGTGTTTGTGTGTGTTGCCGACGGATCAATAGGCAATAGAGTGTAAATTAAAAAGTGACCCATTCAGAGATGACTGCTGCTGCTGCTGCTGGTGCTGATGATGGCGCTGAGCATTGGCCTGCAGATCACACACAGCAGGAGCAAGAAAGCAGGCAGGAAAAGCAGTCAGTCAGCTAGGCAGCCAGCCAATTCCTCCCTGCCTCCTTCCCATTTAGTCCTGGTCATGTCCCTAATTGCGTTAACATTTAAGACTCAACTAGCGACTCAACGGCGTCGCTTTCTTCTTCTTCTTCTTCTTCGTCGTCGTTTTAGCCACACTGTAGTTGTGTTCCTTCTTTTTAGCTTTTTTCTCCCAGTGTTTTGCAGTTGATGCCTCCGTCGAACATCCTCTGCGCGCTAATCAGCCTGTGGGAAGCGAAAGCGAGGGCACAAGAAGAAGGAGCAGCCATTGTTTTGTTGCTGTAGTCTTTAGAGTGTGCAAGAAAAGGGAGACAAGGGGAGGAAATATATATACACACACACACCATTCTCACTCACCCTGGCCGTTGTTTGGGCCGATAATAAAGAAGGGAAAAAGAAGAAGAAAAAGAGGAAAAGAAGGCCCTCAGTGCAGGCAGCCAAAGAACGAACGAATGAACGAATGAACACACCACCGAATGAATGGTAATCTTGGCCGTTGCCGCCGACGCCACCGTGCTCGCCTGGCCAACTGGAAGGCCAATGTGGGAGAGGAAGAAGAAGGAGAAGGAGAAGAAGAGGAATTGTAGTGCCAGTTTGAATTGGTATTCAAATCATGTGCCCATCGTCCGCTCTCTCTCCATCGGTGGTTGTGTTAAATAAAAGAGCAAGCGAGCACACACCGAGGAAGGAAGTGTTAGTGATGGCTCGCTTCCGAGCTTCCACCATGGCTGGGAAATATGCTAGCAGCTAGGGAGCAAAAGGCAAAAGTGGTCGGTCGGTCGGTTAGACAATGGCCAGCTGACTGGTTGGCTGGCTGGCGCCCTAGCCTAGCCAAAAAATACGATAGGATAGAATGAGGATAGATGTCTAATGGTAATGGTATGTATGTGGGCTTCTCTTTCTCTCGAGTTGCCCAGCACTTCTGATTCCCTCCCCTCTTATTCTTCTTCTTTCCGATTGCCCTATTCTTTTTTGCTGATTCCTCTTCCTATCCTATCCTATCCTTTCCTTTTATTTTCAGCTGCCGTACACGCCTGCCGCCACCGCTGCTACTATGTATAAATCATCGGCTGGTCCTCTCCTCTTTTTCTTTCCTCTCGAACCACCGCTGTTTTCGGTGGTTCCAGGCAGCACCAGCAGGAGGAATCAGCCACCACCACCACCACCACCACCACCAAGACCACAGAAAGAATGGCCTGGTGGAAAAAAAGTGGTGAATGAGATGGTGGCAGGAAAGCCATACCCATCGTCGAACCCGGACTGGAAGAACAGGAGTCACACAACCCCACCACCAACAGCAGCACTCTTTTCTTTCTCTTTTCCTTTTCTTTTCTTCCTTCGTGTTCACTTAGCTGGGCAAATTAACTAAAACAAATTTATTCCACTTTGTTAGGCGCTCAGAGAGGAGGGAGAGAGAGAGAGAATGTGTGGGGAAAGGCAAGGGAGCCAAGGCAAATTAAATGGCCGATTTCTCGGTGCGTCTTTGGCTGCATATGTTGCTGCTGGTGCTGGTGCTGCTGCCGTCTTCGACGACGTCGTCGTCGTCATCGTCGTCCTCATCGTCAATGTATGCGGCTCTAGTATTCGGTGATTGCATTAAGTAACACATCGGTGCAATTCACATTACAAGATGCTCGGAGCCTCTGAGACGAAGACGGAGACGAAGATGGAGATGGAGACGGCGACGACCAAGACGACACATCACAGTTGCCATGGCGGCTCATCGTAATTATCAAATACTCAATTCAATACATAATCGAGGCGAGATTACTTTGGCGGGCCAGGAAAGTAAGAAGGAAAGAACAAGAAGAAGAAGAAGTAGTAAAAGCAAAGTATGTAGAAGGAAATTTGCTGCTGAGAGAAAGAGAGAATGAAAGAAAGAAGAGTGGGCTGCCAAACTGATTCTGCCGTTGCCGTACACTGCTGCTGTACAGCTAAGCACACACACAGTTCTGTCTGCAAACACAGACCCAAAAAGAGAGAATGAAAGAGAGGGAGTCATCGGTGAGGGAAACAGAATCAGCAGCAGCAGCAGCAACGCTGAACACTGAACACAGTGTCGCTGTGTTTGCCTCATTAAACCCTCAAATAGCGTAGTAGATAGGCGAGATTGGGTCTTCTGCTGCTGCTGCTGCTTTTCTCAGAATACACACAGACGTAGTAGAGGTTTGGGCAGGCAAGCAGACCGAAAGAGAAAGACTGCCATTCTCACATCACACAGAAGACACAGAGTACACGGGGCGCTTTGCCATCTCATTTAGGTTTCTTGCTCGGGAGAAGAAGAAGCAGAGATGCTTAGCCGAGGGAAGGAAAAGGCAAAGCAGTGAGCATCATTGCAGTGCCACCACCGCCGCCGTCGTGCACACCGTCGTGCCCATTCGCTGGGCAACAGCAGCAAACAGTTCTAGCTGGTGGCTAAGTAGCTTCTCAGAAACAAGGCTACAAGGGCACTGACTTGATGGTCGACGAGAAAAGGAGAGGATTCAGATTCAGGCTCACTTGTTCTCGTCGTTCTCAGTTTCTGACTGTCAATCAGGGGAAAGTACACACCGAAGAAACAGAAAAAGAAAAACAAGAAAAGAAGATGATGATGAAGCCTACGAGCACACACACAGACAAACCGAGAAAGAGATCTCAGTGCAAGCATTAGGAATAAGGAGAAAAGCGAGAGAAGCTGATGAGCAGACTGTAGCAGTCAGCTCATCAGCTTTAGCCCGAGCAATCAGTCAATTAATCAGTTTGCAGTGAACTTCCAGAGAACGGCTGCTGCTGCTGCTGTACGGCAAGGAATAGGAATAGGAATAGGAATAGGAGCTAGAAATAGTCAGAGTAATGAGCAGCAGCAGCAAGTCGGTAGCTTATTAAGTCAGTGCCTTCTTTCTCTGGATCTCCTCTGTATTTGACTGTGCTTGTATGTATGCTCAGTGGCTAATCAGGTCTGCTCGCTGTTCGGTGGGTGAAAAAGGCAGCCAGCCATCCATTCGCTGCTGTTGGCTTGTCTTAATTTGCCTCCCTTCACGGCTTTCCCATTCACGGCAATTGATGGCTACGGCTACGAGTGTTCAACTCATTGCCTGCTGCTGGCAATGAGGCACAGCCAATGAGGAACGGAGGGCACTTGGCTTCAGTTCAGTTCAGTTCCAGGACAGCAGAGGACAGTTTAGTATTAGTACTAGTTGTAGTAGTTGTAGCAGCAGCAATGTTCATTGTCTGTCGGTTGCCCTTTTTTCTCCCTTTTTTCTCCCGTTTTTCTCCTCTCCCTCTCACCCATTCCGTCCTGTCGCACACTAAGCGTTCCAATCACGCATTCTAATGGCAATTAATTCCAAATTGAGCATGCTTTCGATTAGAACACTACAGCAGGGGCAGCAGCAGCTACTAACCAGGGGCTTCCAACTGCTTCGGCTACAAACATGACCAGGCAGACAAGCAAGTGAGTTAGAGCCTCTGCAGAATCAGCAACAGCAGCAACTTTGTGCTGCCGTACTGTCAGTCAGTCAGTCAGCTTAGTCTGCAGCAGCAGCAGCAGCAGGACCACTGAGCTCACCATTTAGACATTTGGGATCTGTATGTAGAGCAAGCAACACACAGAGAGAGGGATAGACACAGTCTCTCTGTGTTCTGCCAATAATGCGTCATTTACTACTACTACTGCTGCTACTGAATCGGATAAAGCGGACTAGAGCACCCAGCAGTGGGACAGCACTGGAAGCAGGCACAGTCACGTTTGTCGATACCGAAAGAGAGAGACAGTAACAAGACAGCTCGAAGACTGAATGGCTGCACATACACACACATACACACACACGCCAATTTACTGTCTATTGTTTAGCGGGAGGAATATTGTCCAAGGAAGGTCGCTAACGAGAAGGGGAATAGACTGCATAAACTCACGCTCACACATAGATTAAGGACATTGGCGGTGGTGGTGGTAGTGGACATAGGGTCAATGAGGATGGGGAAACATGAAGGAGCAATGATGGGGAAGGGAGAACAAGGCAAGAAAAGGGTAGCCAACAAAGTTTCATCAGGCGAAACGAATCAGCCGCTGATGATCGAGAGTGCAAGAGGGGGAGGAGAGGGAGGGAGGCAGGGAAAATACATAATAAATCTGCCGTAAAAAGAAATGGACCTGCAGTTGCAACAACAGTAACAACAACAACAGTAACAACAACAACAACAACAACAACGCCGACATCATCAACATCAACAGCAGAAGGGAGACGGGAAAAAATGAGAAAATGATGCCTTTAAAATGAGGGTAAAAGCAAAGTTTTCCCTTGCCTGCCCTGCCCGTCTGGCTGGCCACTGGCGGCGGCAACAGTGTCAATACAGTACCAGGCCCAATCGCCCAATCGACCAACGGCAATTCGGAGCAGCAGCAGCAGATTCGGTCAGTTTGTGAAAAGTGGCCACATCGACTGAACACCACTGCTCAGTTGTCTGGAAAAAGAAGAAGCAGTAGTAGGCGGCACACTTGTAAACAAGGACACATTGAAGGACATTAGACAACTGGGAGAGTGAAAAGTGATTTATGGAGGGCAAATTAATTACACATCAGACCGAGAGAGAGAGAGAGAGAGAGAGAGAGAGAGAGAGAGAGAGAGAGAGAGAGA